>FLNX01002828.1_pt1 | contig 49958 bp, 47 predicted proteins | sample 1140341 | NCBI WGS metagenome assembly FLNX01 (sample SAMEA3878208, study PRJEB12797) | bioreactor metagenome | biome: Moose rumen | place: Sweden | collected 2011-10
ACCGTAGTCGAGGGGGCTTCGTAGAATTGTTTGATCGGTTGTTCCATAGCACGATATTGATTTTGGATTCAAATATCGCGACTTTCTACCCCCCCACTCACAATTCAAATAAACCGTACTAACAATTCCTTAAAAGTTGCAAATTGCCTCTCCCGGGTGCGGTGGTGATGGTGGCCAGCGCCCGGGCCGCAGCGGGATGGCAGGGGTCTGGCAGGGGTATGGGGGATTCTTCCCCCGTAAGTCGAAGACAAGGCTACAAGTAAAGCCAGGCGAAAAGCCTGGCTTTACTTGTAGCCCCACTAGGAATCGAACCTAGATTTAAGGTTTAGGAAACCTCCGTTCTATCCGTTGAACTATAGGGCCGCTGCAGGGGCGCATGGCCCCGGGAAACTACTTCTCGTCCTTGACGATGATCTGACGTCCGCGGTAGTAGCCGCACTCGGGACATACCCTGTGATACAGTACGGTAGCACCGCAGTTCGAACAGGTAGCCAGGGTGGGGACGGGAGCGAAGTCGTGTGTGCGCCTCTTGGCTGTTCTCTGATGCGAGAATTTGTGTTTAGGATGTGCCATTGTATGTTACTTTTTAAATTTTATTGCTCAATCGTAATGTACTTCGTAACCTCGCCGTTGCATCCGCCTTCGGGATGGACCCTCTGCATGGGCAGGGACGTGACCACGAAATCGTAGACGTCCTGGCTGAGGTCCAGCTGCGGGCCTTCCGGGGCATAGGTTTCCTCAAACGAGGTTTCCACCGGAAGCTGCAAATCCTCCAGGCACCTGTCGCATGGCACTGTAACGCTGCCGGCTATAGCAGCCTTTACGCCGACGGTGAGTCCGTGGTTGCTCACGGCGGCGGTTACGGCAATTGCCGCGTCCAGGATGTCGGGATTCCCGAAAGTTTCAAAGAACTCGCGCCCGGCTTTCCATTCGAAAACGGATTTGCCGGAGGCCAGATTCCTAAGTTCGATTACAAAGGGTTGCAAAGTTAGCAAAATTTTCTTTAAATACTACTCGTTGTCGCTGTTTCTTTTCCGCTGCAGCGGGTCCAGCAATACTTTTCTCATGCGCAGGTGGTGCGGCGTCACCTCCACGAGCTCGTCTTCGCGGATGTATTCCAGCATTTCCTCGAGGCTCATCCTGACCGGCGGGGGGAGGATTATTTTTTCGTCCGAACCAGCGGCACGCACGTTCGTGAGTTTCTTTGTCTTGCAGATGTTGATGTTGAGGTCGCGTTCGCGGGTGTGCTCCCCGACCACCTGGCCGCCGTAAATCTCTTCGCCGGGTTCAATGAAGAAACGGCCGCGGTCGAGCAGCTTGTTCATGGAGTAGGCTATGGCGTCGCCGGTTTCGAGCGACACGAGGGCGCCGTTTGTGCGGCTTTCGATGTCGCCCTTGTAGGGCTGGTACTCCTTGTATCTGTGGGCTATCACCGCTTCGCCCTGGGTGGCGGTGAGCAGGTTGCTGCGCAGCCCCATGAGCCCGCGGGTGGGAATCTCGAACTCCAGCAGGGTGCGGTCGGAGCGGGGCTCCATGTGCACCAGCGCGCCCTTCCGGCGGGTGGACAGCTCGATGGCGGCGCCTACGAACTGCTCGGGGACCTCGATGGAGAGATCCTCGACGGGCTCGCACCTCTGCCCGCCTATGGTCTTGTCCAGCACCTTGGGCTGGCCTACCTGCAGTTCGAAGCCCTCGCGGCGCATGGTTTCGATGAGCACCGACAGATGCAGCACCCCGCGGCCGTAGACCACGAACGAGTCGGCGTTCAGGCCGGGCTTCACGCGCAGGGCCAGGTTCTTTTCGAGCTCGCGGTCGAGACGCTCCTTTATGTGCCTGGAAGTCACATACTTGCCGTCTTTGCCGAAGAACGGGGAGTTGTTGATGGTAAAGAGCATGCTCATGGTGGGCTCGTCCACCGCGATGGGGGGCAGGGCCTCGGGGTTCTCGAAGTCGGCGATGGTGTCGCCTATCTCGAAGCCGTCGATTCCCACCACGGCGCAGATGTCGCCGCACTGCACTTCATCGACTTCCTTCTTTCCGAGCCCCTCAAAGTTCATGAGGGCCTTTATCTTGCACTTCTGGCGGATGTCGTAGCGCTTGCAAAGGGTGACCTGCTGGCCGCTGCGGAGGCTGCCTCGGGTGATTTTGCCCACCGCGATGCGGCCCACGTAGGGGGAGTACTCGAGCGAGGAAATGAGCATCTGCGGAGTGCCTTCCGTGACTTTGGGGGCCGGGATTTCGGAGAGTATGGTGTCGAGCAGGAAGGTGATGTCGCCGGTGGGATTTTTCCAGTCGGGACCCATCCAGCCCTGCTTGGCGCTGCCGTAGACGGTCTTGAAGTCGAGCTGCTCCTCGGATGCGTCGAGGTTGAACATGAGATCGAAGACCTCTTCCTGAACCTCTTCGGGCCTGCAGTTGGGCTTGTCCACCTTGTTGATGACCACGATGGGCTTCTTTCCCATGCTGAGGGCCTTCTGGAGCACGAAGCGGGTTTGCGGCATGCAGCCTTCGAAAGCATCCACCAGAAGGAGGACGCCGTCGGCCATGTTGAGCACGCGCTCCACCTCGCCGCCGAAGTCGCTGTGGCCCGGAGTGTCTATGATATTGATTTTTACGTTCTTGTATGTAACCGACACATTCTTGGCGAGGATGGTGATGCCCCTCTCGCGTTCGAGGTCGTTGCTGTCGAGAATCAACTGTCCCAGATTCTCGGGCTGGCGCACCAGGTTGGCCTGGTAGATCATGCGGTCTACCATCGTGGTCTTGCCGTGGTCAACGTGAGCGATCAGCGCTATATTCCTGATATCCAACATTAAAAAACACTATTTTTGCGGGCGCAAAAATAGTGAAAAATAACTGAATATCAGAAAAAAACTTACTCGGCGGCTTTCACTATCGCCTCTTCCAGCCTGTCTCGCGGAATCTCGCCTTCGAAGCTGATGAACGAAGTCTCGCCGCGTTCCGCCGAAAGCAACACGAAGCTCTTGATTATCTTGTCGTTGCCTATCGTGTACATGCGGGTCACCTCGCCATCTTCCTTGGCTTCCATGAGCAGTTCGTACTGGCCGGATTTCGTGTATTTGTCCACGTCTTTCCTGAGCCTGTCGGACAGTTCGGGGTTTTCGCAGTTGAGGATGTACATGCCGTTGAGGTTCTTGATGATGGGCGAGATGTCCACGTCTCCGCTCATCTGGATGCTGGGCACCTTTCCGATGAGGCGGAACATAGCGGGGGAGATGTAGACCGCGCTCATGCCCTTTTCGTCGGAGTACTTGTTGTAGAGAGTCTGGGCCTTCTGGGCCTTCATGGGCAGCAGGGCCGCGATGAGCAGCAGGGCTGCAAGTATTGTCTTCTTCATGTCTATCTATCTGTTGATGAGGTTGATGAACTCTTCCGTCTTTTCCAGGGCCGGGACGGATTTGCCGGCGGTTTCGGCTGCTTTCTGCGAGATGCGGTCGAAGGTCTTCTGCACCTCGGCATAGGCCAGGTAAGGATCGCTGAAGGTGTCTTTAGGGCGGCGGGGAACGCTCAGGGAGATGCCCAGGGCGAGCACCGCAGCTGCTGCAGCCGCGACTGCCCAGGGGATGAAGGAGGGCTTCCTGCGGGGCTCCGCGGAGGTGAGGGCGGCGGCGCCGACAAGCTCTTCAAGGCTTTCCGTGAGCCCTTCCGGCACCTTCACGGAAAGGTCGTCCGCCATCTGCATGAGCTCTCTTTCGGTAAGCTTTTCTATTTCTTCAATCGTTTTCATATTCCCTTTTTATGGTTTTTCTGGCCATGCTCAGGAGCACTCTCAGGTTGTTCTCGCTCAGGCCGGTATCCCTTGAGATTTCCTCGTAGCTCCTGTCCTCGAAGATTCTCTGCCTGACAACCTCGCGCTGCCTCGGCGGAAGCCCGGCGATGATGGCCAGCACCCTCCTGAGCTTTTCCTTGGTGGCGATGACGTCGCTCTCCACCGGGATGAAGCTGAGCTCGGGACTGTCGGCCCCGCACTCCACCGTGTGGAGCCTGGAGGCGGCGCGGATGCGGTCTATGCACATGTTCCGCATGAGAGTGACTGCGTAGGCCTTGGCGTTCCGGACGCCGTCCAGCCTGCTGCCGGAGTTTAGAAGCTTTATGAAGAGGTCCTGCACCGCATCCTTCGCCTCCTCCTCGTCTTCGAGGAGACGGAAGGCCACGCGGTAGAGCGACTCTCCCAGAGGCAGGTAGGTTTTTCTGAAATCTTCAGCGGTCATACGCAATAAAGACGCAGAAGAAGGAAAAATGTTAAAGGATTCAGTTTTTCAAAGATAGCGTTTTTTTTTCTTACCTTTGTAATCTTGTATCATGAAAGGCCGGTTTACATTGCTGCTCTGCTCGCTCGCCCTCGCGGGTGCGGTCTCCTGCTCGCAGGGGGAGGCTGCGAGTGAAGCGTCGCGCCTGCTGCGCACGGTTCCCTCCAGGAGCGTGGAGGTGATGTGCTTCAGGAACGGAGGCAAGGCGCTCGCCATGCTGCTCGACTCCTCCAGCGTGTTCAGGAGGATAGAGCTAGGCAGGCTGTCCGACCACGAAATCGTGCTTTCATACGACTACAGCTCCACCCTGGTGCCGCTCCTTGGCATCGACGCCGGGCGCAGCGCCGGCGACACCTCCGAAGCGGCGAAGGGCGTCATTGCCCAGCTCGGGGGGCTGGGGCTCCATCATTCCTATGTGGTTGACACCGTCCAGAAGCGGGCGGCGCTGCTCGTAAGCCCTTCCACCGCTGCAATTTCCGAGGCGCTCACGCACATCGCCTCCGGCGCTTCCATCCTCGACGCGCCCGATTTCGGCGAAGCTGTCAGGGAAGCCGGCGGCGGCGAAGGCTATGTAATAGTGCGCAATTCCGCCGCGGCCCATCTGCTTCCCGCCGATTTCCTGAAGGGAAAGGTCGACCGCAAGGCCCTCTCGTCCTTCCTTTCCGGTGCCTGCGAGTGGACCGTAATCAATTTTCAGTCTTACCGCACTCAGAACATCCGGCTGCGGCCCTGCGGCATTTCCGACAAGCGCTGGTTCCTGTCTGTCCCCGCGCAGATGAAAGGCTCTTCCAGCAAGCTCTCCGGCATCCTTCCCGCAAGCGCCGACTTTGTGGTGGATTTGCCCCTGAGCGACTGGAAGGCTTGGTATTCAGCCCGTTGCGAGTGGCTTGACGCCAGGTCGGTGCTTGCGCGGCACAAACGCAGCTGCGATGCCCTCAAGTCTTCGGCGGGGCTTGCTCCCGCGGACTGGGCGGCCTCGCTCAATCCCGAAGAAATCGCGCTGGTGTGCTGGGAAGGCCGGAAGGCGCTTCTCATCCGCACCCGTGCCAGGCTCTCCGGCGGGCTGGAAGACAACCGCTTCGCCGGTTTTCCCGCCGCCGTTTTCGGGAGCGTCTTCTCGCTAGACGATGAAAGCTCCTGCTGCAGCCACGGCGGCTGGCTCCTCATAGGAGGGAAAGACGATATCGCCGCCCTTGCGGTTGCGGAAGAGCACGCCTCTCCCGATGTGCTCCGCGAAAAGGGCCTTGCCTATGCCGTAGTGGCGCCCGGATTCTCCGTCGCGGGCCTGCCCGCGGAGGCGTCTTTGAACATTCAATGAAATCAAAATGGAAATCAAATCTGTAAATAAGCTGTTCGAGAAGAGTTTCAGGGAAAACTGGAACCGTCCTGCCCTTTCGAATTACCAGGGTGCCACCTTCTCCTACGGCGAGCTCGCCACCAAGATAGAACTCCTTCACATGGGGTTCGAGCGCTGCGGGCTCAACAAAGGCGACAAAGTGGCCATCTGCGGCCGCAACCAGGCCAACTGGGCGGTGGCTTTCCTCGCAGCCCTCACCTACGGGGCGGTTCCGGTGCCCATCCTGCACGAGTTCAAGCCGGGCAACATCCATTATCTGGTGAACCATTCCGAAGCCCGCGCCTTCTTCGTCGACGACGTCATCTGGGAAAACCTTTCCGAAGAGGAGATGCCCGGCCTCATTGTCATAATAGGCATGGGAGACCTCAAATACATCTACTCCAAGAGCGAGGAAATGAACCGCATCCGCGACGGCATCTTCAGGGCCTTCCTCGAAAAGCACCCCACCCGCCTGCATCCCGAAGACCTCTGCTACTACGAAGACAGCCCCGACGAGCTTGCGCTCATCAACTACACTTCCGGCACTTCCGGCTTCAGCAAGGGCGTGATGCTGCCTTACAGGGCGCTCTACACCAACATGTATGCGGCCCATTACATCGCGGAGCCCCAGATGGACAACACCTCCAACATGGTGGCCATGCTGCCTTCGGCCCATATGTACGGCATGATGTTCGAGCTGCTCTTCGAGATGACCATAGGCGCGCACACCCATTTCCTCACGCGCACCCCGAGCCCGAAAATCATCCTCAAGGCGTTCCAGGAGATACATCCCGCGGTAATCATCGCGGTTCCGCTCATCATCGAAAAGGTGTACAAGATGCAGCTCAAGCCGGTCCTCGACCGCACCAAGACCTTCAGGATGATTCCCATACTCGGCCAGGCCATCGAGTATAAGATACGCAATGAGCTCATCAAGGCCTTCGGCGGCGAGTTCGAGGAGGTCATCCTCGGCGGCGCGGCCTTCAATCCCGAGGTGGAGAAGTTCTTCCACCGCATCCGTTTCCCCTATACCGTGGGCTACGGCATGACCGAATGCGCCCCCCTGCTCACTTATGAAAAGTGGAGCCGCCTTCCCAAGGGTTCCTGCGGCAGGCCCATTCCCGGCTGCGAAATCAGGGTTGACAGCATCGACCCCGAAAACGTTCCCGGCGAAATCCAGGTGCGCGGCACCAACGTCTTCCTGGGATACTACCGCAACGAGGAGGAAACTCGCAAGGTCTTCACTGAAGACGGCTGGTTCCGTACCGGCGACATCGGCGTCATCGACAGCCACGGCTACCTTTACCTGCGCGGCCGCAGCAAGTGCATGATACTCGGCCCGTCCGGCCAGAACATCTATCCCGAGGAACTCGAAGCGGTGATAAACAATGTCTCCTATGTGGTGGATTCGCTTGTCATCGAAGACCACAGTACCCTTACCGCGCTCGTTTACCCCGACTATCCCCAGGGCGCCGCGGACGGGTTCTCCAGGGACGGGCTGGTGAAGCACCTGCAGTCCCAGCTTCCCGAAATCAACAAGGTGCTTCCCTCATATGCCCAGATCCGCAAGATGGAATTCATGCCGGAAGACTTCGAGCGCACGCCCAAGCGCAGCATCAAGCGCTATCTGTACCAAAGGAACAAGTAGGATGAGCAAATTCGACGAGAAATACCTCAGGATGGCCAAGATATGGGCCTCCAATTCATACTGCAAGCGCCGTCAGGTGGGCGCCCTGATCGTCAAGGACAACATGATCATCTCCGACGGCTACAACGGCACGCCTTCGGGTTTCGAGAACGTGTGCGAAGACGAAAACGGAGTAACCAAGCCCTATGTGCTCCACGCAGAGGCGAACGCCATCACCAAGGTGGCCCGTTCCGGGAACAGCGCTTCCGGCGCCACGCTTTACGTCACCGCCTCTCCCTGCATGGAGTGCTCCAAACTCATCATCCAGAGCGGCATAAAGAGGGTGGTGTACGCCGACGAATACCGTCTCGACGACGGCATCAGGCTCCTCCGCCGTGCCGGCATCGAGGTCGAAAAGCTGGAAATCGAGCAATGAAAGAAAGGATATCATCGGTTTGGGTGGCACTGCTCGGCGTAATCGTCGGAGTGTTGCTCTGCATGGTCTGGAACACGACTATGGAAAGGCGCGGAAAGCCTCTCTCCGCGGGTGGCGACGACTGGCGCAAGCTCAACCTGGTTCTGGAGTCGCTCGACCGCGACTATGTGGATTCCATCGACCATAAAAAGGTTTCAGAGGCGGCCATAGACGCCGCCCTGGGCGCCCTGGACCCGCATTCCGTCTACTTCCCTCCGGTCACTATGGAGGCTGTGGAGGAAGAGCTCCAGGGGAATTTCGACGGGATCGGCATCCAGTTCAACGTTCCCAACGACACCGCCATAGTGCTTGAGGTCATTCCGGGAGGGCCTTCCGAAAAGATAGGCCTGCAGCCCGGCGACCGCATCCTCAAGGTCGACGACATCGACATCGCAGGAGTGAAGTATCCGCAGGACAGCATGGTGCGTCACATGAAGGGCCCCGCCGGCACCAAGGTGCTCATCACCGTCGGCAGGGAAGGGGACGTGATTCCATTCGAAATCACCCGCGGCAAGATTCCGATGCACAGCGTGGACGCCGCCTTCATGGTGAATGACACCACCGGGTACCTGCGTCTGGGCAAGTTCGCCCGCACCACCTATAAGGAGGTGTCCGACCGCAGCAAGGAGTTGCTCGGTCAGGGCATGAAGCGCCTCATCCTCGACCTCAGGGAGAATACCGGAGGGTATTTCGACCAGGCGCTCCTGCTTTCCAATCTCTTCCTTCCCCGCAATGCGGCAATCGTGTATCTCGAGGGTCTGCATTGCCCGCGCGAGGAATACAATGCCGACGGCCGCGGGCTGCTGCAGGACGTGGCGGTCGACCTCCTGGTCGACGAGGGTTCCGCCTCTTCCAGCGAAATCCTTGCCGGCGCCATCCAGGACAACGACAGGGGCACGCTCTACGGGAGGCGCACCTTCGGCAAGGGCCTGGTGCAGAAAACGGTATCGTTTACCGACGGCAGCGGCGTGCGTCTCACCATGGCGCGCTACTACACTCCCTCGGGGCGCTGCATCCAGAAGCCCTACAACGGAAAGAAAGACTACGAGTATTATGTCTACGGCCGCTATGCCGACGGGGAGATGCTCTCGGCCGACAGCATCAAGGTTGACAGTTCCCAGGTGTTCAAGACCAAGGGCGGCCGCACCGTGTTCGGCGGCGGGGGAATCGTGCCCGACGTGTTCGTACCGGTGGACACTACCCGTGCCTCGTCGTTCTATGTTGCCTGCAACCGCAAGGCCACCTCGATGAGGTTCGCTTCGGAGTGGTTCGACGGCCACCGCGCCGAGCTCCAGCAGATCGACGACTTCGGCAGGCTTCAGAAATATCTCGACGGCGCCGCCCTGGAGCAGGCCTTCCTGGCTTTCGCATCTTCCAAAGACGGGCTCAAACCGGCCTCCCAGGCCGAGTGGGCCGCTGAACGTAAATACATGATGACCCAGGTGAAGGCCCTTGTCGGCCGTTACTCCAAACTCGGCGAAGACGCCTTCTATCACCTGTATCTCGCGAACGACAACGTTTTTCAGGCTGCAATGAAAGAATAATTTCGTATATTTGCAGCCCCATCAGGAGAGATGGCAGAGTGGTCTAATGCGCCGGTCTCGAAAACCGGTTGTCCCGTAAGGGGCTCCAGGGTTCGAATCCCTGTCTCTCCGCACGACGCAATCAGCAAGCAAGTGCCGCACGAAAGTGCGGCATTTTTCGTCTGGGCCAGTGCATGCAAAAGCTCGCTTTTGCCGGCACTGGCCCAAACGAAAAAAAGAGGCGCAGCCTCACTTGCTTGCTGATTGCTTGCAGATACCCAGGGAAATGTCTGCGCCCAGCGCAGACAAATCCCTACTTCACATACACCGGCAGCACGAACACCAGGGCGATCATCGAGACGACAAGTCCGGCGATCGTGCCCACCGCAAAGGAAAACCAGAACACCTCCTTCGGCCCGTCGAAGAGGAACGGAATGAGCCCAAGGACGGTAGAGATGATTGTGAGCGAGATAGCCCCTATCTTGTGGTTGAAGGCCTTTACAAAGTCGTGCCCGTTATGCTGCCAGGCGTTGAGCAGATAGATGCCCGCGTTCACCACGATTCCCGCGAGCATGACCATGGCCGCGAATCCTCCCTGGTCGAAAGTGAAATCAGTAAGCCCGAAAACGAGGAAAACCCCTATGAACGATACCGGTATCATGAGGATTACGGCGAACGGGAGCCGCAGCGACTCGAAGATCATAGTGCAGATGACATAGATTATCAGGATTACGAGGAAGATGAGCCATGCGTAGCGGTTCTTCTTCCCGGAGTCCCAGTTCCTGTCCTGCGGAACCGCATTGTACCCTACGGGAAGCACGTGCGAATTCATGTAGTCCAGTTCTTGCTCCTGCAACTTTTTCGCGAGCTCATAGGAACCCATGAAATCATATCCCACGTTCAAGACATAGGACTGGTCCTCCTTGTGGACGGACAGACCCGTGCGCTTTTTCGTAATCGAGCCTGTTCCCGCAAGCTTCACCGCGTGCGAACTGTCCACCGCCACCAGCTCGTTCTCCACGTGCCAGAGGTCAAAACGGTCGGCGTCGGAGGAACGTAGCCGCACCGGAGTGGACTGGCCGTCTATCACGACGTTCTCAAGCGGAGTGTCGTACAGTATGGAATACAGTTTCGAATAATAGGCCTGCGGGCTGACCCCGAGCGCCGCCATCTGCGCGAAATCGTAGTCTATCGAATACTCGTTCAGTCCGACACTGCCGCCCACCGAGACCATCTCCGCGCCCTGCACTCTCCTGTTTCGCGACAGCCTTTCCAGCAGCGTGTCGGCAAACTCGGTAAGACGGTCGTAGTTATACCCCCTCAACTCGATTCCGTAGCTTTTGTAGTTGGACAGTATGTTGTTGTTGAAGTAGGAATCATTGACGCCCCATACCCTCCAGTTCGCCCCGCCGAAGTTCATGGCCATCGCGGTAGCCCGCGATTTGAGATCGGCGGGAAATCCCGTGTTTTCCCATTCGGGTTTGAAACGGACCGAGATCAGGGCATAGCTGTACGAGGAAATTTCGGTGGTGAACGATTCTACTTCGTTGAATCCGGCCAGGTAGTTCTCCATGGCCTTCACCACTTCGTTGAGCTGTACTATGCTGTTGCCTTCCGGCATGCCGGCGGCTATGTAAAGCACGTCCCTGCCGGGCTCGCGGTAGAAGTCCGACCTCTCCGTGGCCTTGTGGAAAAGCGCGAAGGAGGTGCCGAGGATGCGGTCGACCTTGTTCCTGTTGTCGGCGTACGGCTTCCAGGCCATGACGGCGTTGTAGCCTTTCTCGAAAACGTTCCGTTCTTCCGGTGCCTTGTCTTTCGCCACCTCTTTCGGAAGCGCGCACAGCGGGATGCCGAAGGCTGCCACCATCGCCACGGCGTATACCCATTTGTGCCGGCGGCCCCAGTCTATGTAGCGCCTGTAGCGCAGGTTCCACCGCACGACGCGCCTGAGCCTGCGCGGCGAAAGGCTGTAGTTGCTTCTTTTCAGCGGATATTTGTCGAGCAGGGAGGGGATGAAGAGCCATGCGGTAAGCAGCGCCACCGTCAGGTTGATGATTATCACCAGGCTGAAATCCACCAGGTTGCGCTTGTCCTGTTCGGGAAGCAGCAGCACCGTGACGAGGGCTCCTATTGTAGTGGCGGTGGCCCCTATCAGCGCCGGCATCACGCTCCGGTTGCGGTAATAGGAATAGTGGTCTGTCATCACTATCGAAGTGTCGATGATGATGCCTAGCGAAACGGTTATGCCCGCAAGCGTATAGATGTGTATGTCCAGCCCGAAGAGGGCATAAAGAGCCATGGCCACGAGGATATCCACTGCCAGGGTTGCAGAGATGATGAACAGGTACCTCCAGGAACGGTTTACGAGGAAAACGAAAACCAGGAGAATGAGTATGCACAGCGCGGTGCGGAAATAAATCTTGTCCAGCTCCTTCGCCATGTATTCGGACGAATCGTAACTGACGGTGCATGTTATTTCCGGGGGGAAACCTGCCTTCAGCTCCTCCATCTTCTCCCTTATCGCGGAAGCGACCGTTAGGAGGTTGGTGTTCGCCTCGGCATAGGTGCTTATCTGTATGGTATTCAAGCCGTTGAGGCGATAGTAAGACGTGGGCGCAGCCTCCTTGAGCCGCCAGGTGGCGATGTCGCGCAGGTGCACGATGCGGTCGCCGGAACGTTTGATGACGATGTCTCCGAAATCTCCCGTCCGGACCTGCCGGACCTTCAGGTTGGCTGTGCCGTTCCCGGTCTGCACGAATCCTGCGTCAGCCGTGGAAAACGCATCGCTCCAGGCCGACGCTATCTCTGTGGCCGAGATGCCAAGCGCCGATGCCTTCGCGGCGTCAAAAGTGATTTCCATCTCGTATGGGGTCGCTCCCCGGAGGGACACGCGCCCCACGCCGTCAACGGTGGAAAGCTGACCGAGGACACGCGACTCCACAAAGCGGCGTATCTCTTCGGACGGCAGGGAGCTCTTTACCATGAAACTGACGGCCGGACGCCCCGAGAGGGTGCCTGCGGTGCTGAGGGAAATGACGGGGTAGGTTACCCCTGCCGGTAAAGAAGGGTACAGGTTGCGGATTGCGGAGGCGGTCTCGAACCGTGCCGCGGCCATGTCGGTTTTTTTGCGGAATTTGACTGTCACCCAACCCCTTCCGAGGTACGAGTCGGAACTGATGCCGGTGCATCCCCTCATGGATGACAGCACCCCTTCGACCTTGCTGGTCACTTCGGCCTCCACGACCCTTGCAGGTACGTCAGGCCACGACCACGAAACGGTGATTGAACCTTCCCTGACCGACGGCGCATACTGCACGTTGAGAGCCGGTATGCAGGCGATTCCCGCAACGGCCAGCGCGGTCATGAGCAGCAGTACGGTGAAGGCGGGGAGGCGTTTCATGGCTTATCTGCGCTCCTTGCGCCGGTATATCTCCCGGTAGAGCATTGGTATGAAGAAGAGGCTCACGAGGGTTCCCACCACCATTCCGGTCACCACTACCAGATTCAGGGGGAACTGCAGGTCGGTGCCCATGCTGCCGCGGCGCATCGAGGGAAGGACGGCCAGGATGGTGGTCAGCGATGTCATCACTATGGCCTTGAATCGCCGTACGCCAGCCTCCATAACCGCATGGTCGAGCGCCAGGCCTTCCTTGCGAAGGCGGTTGATGGTGTCTATCTTCAGGATGGAATCGTTGATGACTATGCCGCTGATAACAACGAGGCCTATCAGTGACATGATGTTGATGCTGACCCCGCAAGCCCACAGGACGAGCAGCGAGAAGAAAATGTCGATGACTACCTCCGACAGCACTATGAAAGGCTGCAGGAGCGATTCGAACTGAGACGCGAGGATGAGGTACAGCAGGATTAGCGCCACGAGGAGCACCAGCAGCAGCTCCTGCGTCAATTTGCGGTTCGAGAACCATGCCCCTGAGAATGAGGCCTCGAAGTCTCCGCCCTCCCGAAGGGTTTGCCTGATGGTGTTCATGGCCGCCGGTACTTCATTTCCGGGGATATCCAGTTCTACCGGATAATAGTTCCCTTCAACCCCTGCGACAATCTGCGCGAGGTCTTCGTCGTAGCTGGCGCGCATGAGGGTCCTGACCGGAATATCCCTGTCCTCCTTCCTGACGGTGGTGTTGTCGAGAATGTCGGCGAGGGAGTCCTGCCGCCCGGAGCCTATTACCACCGGGACGGAATTGTTCCCGCTCACTATCGAAATAAGGCGGTTGCCGTTGAGGGCGTTCCGGAGTACACCCAGCAATTCCCCGTAGGAAACCCCGTAAAGCGCCATGAGTTCGGGGTCTGCAACATACAGAAGATCGCGTTTCGTGACAACTTCCGGCACGCCTGCCGCGGGAAGGGCCTTCGAAATGGAGTTCACAGCGGCCTGCACCTTGTCGGTCCGGAGTTCAGGATCGCCTACGGGCCTGAGCCTTGCCTCGAGGGGCGCCCCGCGGTCGGCGAACACCGCCTCGAAGATGTTCCCCGACGCGCCTGTGACGGCCACGGCTGACGGGTATGTGTCTGAAATATATGTGAGAATAATGCCCTCAAGCTTCCGGAGGCTCTTCGCATCCGGGCACTTGAAATAGACGAGGGCCTGCGACTGGCCCATCTCGCCGCTGTGGCCCAGGACGAACTGCTGTTCTCCTATCATGCCGGTAACCTGTGTCGCGCCGCTTTCCCGCATGAGGGCTTCCAGCGTGGCCACGCGCTCGCCGTTGCTTTCTGCGGAGAGCTGGGCGTTCCAGTCCACCGAGAGGAGCGCGTCGCTGTAGGTCATTTCGGGCAGCCGCTCACGGGGCATGAAAGCGAGGCATACGGCAAGGCCGGCGACGGACACCCCGAAAACTGTCCAGCCTATCCACGGGTGGCGGAAAAGCCAGGCTTCAGCGCGTTCGTAGGCCGGGATGATACCGTCCGTCGAGAACTTCCCGAGCAGCTTGCCCGGGCGGAATTCCCTGTCTTTCCTGTACCACCAGTAATAGTATACGGGAATCACCGTGATCGTGACGAAATACGAGCAGAGGAGAACGGTGCTGATGGCGATGGCCTGGTCGTGGAACATCGCTCCGGCCGTGCCGCTGAGGAAGATAAGCGGCAGGAATACGGCCACCGTGGTAAGAACCGAACTGAGCATGGGCCCCGCTACCTCCGAAGTGCCGCGCAGCACCGCGTCCCTGAGCCCTTCGCCCCGTTGCCAGCGGGCGGTTATGTTATCGATTAGCACTACGGTGTTGTCCGTCATCATTCCCACGCCGAGTATGAGGCCCGAGAGAGAGATGATATTGATGGAAAGCCCCGCGGCGTAGAAGACAAGCATCGATATTATGAGCGCCGAAGGCATTGTGAGCGCCACCAGGGCGGGGGAGCGGAAGTCCTTCATGAAGAGGAATATCACTGCGCAGGCCAGGAGTACGCCCAGGAGGATGTTCAAGAGCAGGTTGTTCACCGAGTACTCCAGCAGCGTGGTCTGGTCGCGCGTGAGCGTGAAGTCCACTTCGGGATAGTCTGCGGCAAACTGTTTCAGCAGGCCTTCCATGCCCTTGTGCAGGTCTGCCATGCGGGCGTCGCTCTGCTTGATGACGGCCATCGTGACCGCATCCTTGCCGTCGGAGCGCACGAAGCCGGTCCTTTTCTGCGCCTGTTCCGTCACCGAGGCGATATCCTTTATCTGCAGGAGCCTTCCGTTGCAGTTGAGATAAATGTCCGCTATGTCTGAAGCGCTTCCGGCAAAGGAACGGAACTTGACGCTGTAGCGGTATTCGCCGTCGCGTATGGAAAGACTGCCGAGCTGCAGGTTGGCGGCGGTGACAGCCTGTTCGAAATCGCTCCTGGAGATTCCGGCAGCGATGAGCTTCTCCATGTCCGGAGCTATGAGGATCTCGTCCTGCGTGCAGCCGCTCAAGTCTACCATCGCTACGCTCTCCAGCTGTTCGATGCGCCTCGACGCCACCTCGCGGGCAAAATTGCTCAGCTCCCTGAAACTGTCGGCGCCGCCTTCCTTGAGAGTGAGGTTAAGGTAGAAAGCGGGAATGTCCGACGCCGTCGACTTCAGTACCCGGGGGCGGGCGATGTTCCCGAGCGAAGACATGCTCCTGTCCACCTTCTCATTTGCCTCGATGAAGAGATAGTCGATATCGCTTCCCTGTGAGAATGAGAGGTTTATGGTGCCGCTTCCGTCGCGGGCTTCGCTGCGGATGTCCTCGAGGTCCTGCATCTGGATGAGCTGTGTGCGCAGGGGCCTCAGTACTGCGCGGTCGAGTTCGCGGGCCGACATTTCCGGAACGGTCACCTGCACGGTGATGTAGGGGATGTCCACGTCGGGAATGAGCCCTACCGGCAGCAGTCGCATGGCCACCACTCCCAGGACCACGGCCACCAGCAGGGCCATCGTCACCGTTATCGGTCTGTCGAGCAGGCGTTTGAGCATGGCGTATTATTTTGCCGGTATAACCTGCGAACCGTCGGCGAGGTTGAGGTTGCCGGAAACTATCACGGTGTCGCCTGGAGACAGTTCGGCGGCCCTGTCGGCATTGGCTTCAACGGAGTAACTGTCTCCGCTGGAGTGCAGAATGTTGACGTAGGTCCATTGTGCCTTGCCTTGGCTGTAGCGGAAGAGGACGTTCATGTTGTCGCGGATGACCACGGCGCTCCGGGGTACCACCAGCTGTCCCGGTATGTCCTTTTCCACCAGGACACGGACATTCATACCGTCCACGAGGGAACCGTCGTTCCGCACGGAAGCCGTCACGCTTATCTGGCCGTTCCTGTCAACTGCGGGGTTGATGGCGGTTATGACGCCGGAAAGCCTGTGGCCTTCGCCCGCAAAGGGCTCCACCTGTACGCGCAGCCCTTTCTGCAGGAGTTGATATTCCGATTCCATGATGGAAAAAGTGGCTTCCATGGTGCTGTCGTCAATCAGGGTGCAGAAAGGCCCTGTGGTGGTGGCGGCATGTTTCCCCAGTTTCAGGTCCGCTATCTTCCCCGGGAACGGGGCCGTGAGACTGCATCCTTCGAGGTCGTATTGCGCCTTGCGCAGGGCGACCTCGGCTGCGTCGAAACCCGAGCGGATTCTGGCCATTTTCATTACGGCATCGGGAATCTTAAGCGTGTCGCCCGGGCGGTATCCCTGCCCGATGAGGACATCCTGCAGGTCAAGGCCTGCCTTGTCCATCACCGATTTAGCGCTTTGCAGGGCCAGGGACTGGGCGGTTGCGTCTATGGCCGCAATGATCTGCCCCTTGCGCACATGCTCGCCGTTGCGTGCGTTTACTGCCGTGAGCACACCCTGGGTACGGAAAGAAAGTTCGCTGCGTGCTGCGGCCGACACCTTGCCGTTGGAAGACAGCTGGCTGTGGAAAGTGGCGCGCTGCAGTTGCATGACTTCAACCTTGTTTACTTCGGGGGCCGGCACCAGGCGCGAATCGTCCTTCGTGGCGCCGCCCTTCTGCCCGCAGGCGGACAGCAGGGCCATGGCCGCCGGCAATATGAATAATTGTATCCTCATAGGCTTATTCTGTCATGTTTTCAAAGTCGACATCTATGTCGTGTCCTTCCAGGAAATCGTACAGGGTGAGTTTCCTGAGGGCATAGTAGTAGTTCCAGAAGTTGGAGAGGTCGGTTATGTATTTGGCTGCAGCCGCATCGTTCTCGCTTTGGGCGGTATTGAGGTCGGTTACCGACGCGGAGCCGGCGCGGAACTTGTCCATGGTGAGCGAATACCGTTCCTGTGCGATGCGTGCCGCCCTTTCTGATACCAGACACTGCCCGCGCTGCTTGTTGAACTGCCCCACGGCGGAGAAAACGCTCCTCCGGTAGTCGTTTTCAGCCTGGGTTATCTGGGCCTTGACGGCCTCTTCGTGGGCTTCGGCCTCCTTGACGCGCCCCTTGCCCATGCCCCAGTCGAAAATGGGAATCGTGAACGAGAGGCCTACCACTTCCTGGTCGAGCGGGCTGGAGAAGGCGTCGCGGAATCCCTTCCCGGTCTGTGACAGACCGAATGTGGCGTTGAGCGCCATCGTGATGCCCCTGTTGGCCTTCGCGCGGGCTATGGCTGATTTGGCGTCGAGCAGTTTGATGTCGTTGTCGAGGCTGAACGAAGAGTTGTTCCATGCCTTTTCCATTACCATGTCGTAATCCATGGTGATGGCCGGCAGGTCCGAGGAACTCTGCGGTTCGAGCGTTTCCGGCCCTTCGAGCCCGAGCTGGGAACTCAGGGCCATCATCGCCTCGCGCACGGCGGTCTCGTTTTCGTTGATCGCTATGCTGTCGCTCAGCATGCGCAGCTCCAGCTGCAGGCACTCGTCGCGCGTGACGCTTCCGGTCGCAAGCCTTCGCTCGGCTATTTCGAGCATCCGGGAGGTGTTCTCGTAGTTCGAGCGGGCGATGTCGTAATTCTTGCGGGCCATCATGAGGGCGAAATAGTACTTGACCGTATTCACGGTGACGTCTTCCATGGCTTCGAGATACACCCGCTTCGCCTTTTCGTACTGCTTGGGCTCGATCAGCCTGTTCCATTTGAACTGGTTGTACGAGAATACCGGCTGGCTGTAGTAGAGCGTAAGGGGCTGGGAGTACCACATGCTGTAGGGGTTGTCTCCGAACTGGTCTATGCGCGAAAGGTCGGAGAACAGCCGCACCGTGCCTCCGGTCAGGGCTATATTCTGGCTTATGGCCAGTCCCATGCTGTTGGTCATGTTGTTGGTGCGGGTGTAGACGTATTCGCCGGTGTTATAATTCTGCAGGCGTGTCAGGTTGCGGTTGAACTGGCCCAGATCGCCGTAGATGCTCAGCGACGGGAGCATGCTCGCCCTGTACGAGCGATATGCCCAGTAGCTTGATATGAATGCGGAGCGCGCTTCAAGCGCAGAGACCGACTGCGCCCTGGCAACGGCGACGGCCTCGTCGAGCGTCATGCGGGTTTCCTGCGCGCGTGCATGCAGGCATGTAAAAAGCAGGCCGGCAAACAGGAAGCGTTTGATAATCCGTCTGTTCATGATCAATGGTGATTACTTGGTGATATTCAACTTTATATAGGCCAGATATGTGCTTGAATCGTTATCTCTCACTACAGCGAACATCTTGTCCGAATCACTTTCAACGCATATGCGTTCAATTCTGTAGTCCGTCTGGATTTCCTTTACCGGATTGCAATTCCAGTCATATATGGCTATTCTGCTGAAAAGCGAACGCTTGTCTATATCCTTCGATTTGGCAAGTGTTTTTCCGTCATGAGCCGTATATATCAAGGAATTGTCCACAAACAAATCACTAAATCCTAAAATAGTCCGCTCGTTGTCGTCATATGGAAAAGCTCCTTCAATGTTGACATCAGGTTCAATGAAATATCCTGTGGAAATGTTGGAAATCTTCCCGCTCAAAGAGAATGTTTCAAGAATCTCGCCCCCGCAGCTTGCTGTAGCGAGCTTTGTGAAATCAGGACTCAACTCAAACCATGAGTGAAATGTATACAATCTGGGAAGAATATCTTTATTCTCTATCTCCGGAAAACTGTCGTAGGTTGACAGGGTGTCGCCAAAATCATTCAGGAGCGTGAGCCTTTTATGTCCTTCTTTTTTTACCGCTCTGCCTTCGAGCCTGTGTCCCGGCCAAATCTTGAGTTTTTCCGGGTAGGAGTCAAGTTCGTTGATGCTGGATATTCCGGATTTCCCATCTGAAGCCAACAATGAATCCATATGGACCGTGATGTTTTTTGATGCAGTTGCATCAAAAATGTCCAGTGTGGCGGATTCGCTGTTGTATGAGGTGATCACAGGTAACATTATTTCATTGGGTCCGCGCCCTTTCCTGAGGGCAGAGAACATCTTTACCCCGGACTTGTCGAATAAATGCATATAGCATTGATTCTCAGCGTCATAGGCGTAGATGCATATCCAGTTGTCCCCACAAAACAAATCACTGACAACATTGATACCGATAAGTTCGTCTGTAATTACAGTGAACTCTGAAGTCTCTTTTACGGGGAATACCGGTTTCTTGAAACCGGATTTCTCGTTCTTAACACCGCAGCAGGTGACGAGTAATACGACCACCAGAGTAATCGAAGAGTTATAAAAAAGATGTTTAATCATAAGAACTGGGTTTTTAGTTGGTGTTTATAAAACAAAGATAATATAAAACGATTTTACTATCCTTCAGACCGTTTTATATACTCGAAAAACCCGGCTGTTCTTCCGGATTCAAACAATTGCAATTGTCATAGTTGTTATTGATTGACCTGATATTGCAGTTTTATAATGTATATTTTTTCCTTCGTATTTGCCTCAAAGGTTGCACGAGCTATATTCCTCCCGTATTTGTTTTTCGTGTCGATTTCTATATGTATCGTCAATTCTTCCCCGGGCCTTGCGAACCTGCTGCTCACGTCAGACTTCGTACATGTGCAGTCCGACGTCAATGAAAAAATATATAAATCCGCATCTCCGGTGTTCTTTACAGTTATGTCTGCCTTCAGCAGGGAGTCTTGACTTACTCTGCCGAAATCTACACTCGGATTGTCAACTGTAATTTTGGTAATCCGAATACTGTCCTGCTGACAGGAAACAGGATTGCTCGTTTCTCCCTTATGCTGTCGTCGGGTACTGGCCAGGAAGAATACTATCCACGCGGTAGAAAGTATCAGGATCGCCCAAAGAATTATGTCCTGCCGCGAGTTGTTCTTCATAACTTAAACCTGTAAACGGACAGTTTCCCGTGCTCGGCATCTTCTGCTACCTGCGAGTAATAGTAGGGCTCTATATAGCCCAGAACCTTGAATCCTTTGGGGACGTCCACATCGGCAATCAGGGTCTTGTCGCTGCTGTAAACCTGCAGGCCGTCGGTCGGTGCATTCGCGCTCCTGACATAGGAGCGGAACAGCATTCCTGTTTCGTCGATGTATTCCAGCCAGGAATAGTATCCCTTTTCTTCCCTGTTTTTCAAGTAATAATCTGAATCCTCAAAACCAAGGCCGGGAATATAATCGTTCTGTATATCTCTTCCCGCAAGACCGAAAGAGGACATTGGCATCCCATCCTTTCCGCATTCGTAAAGATGCGAATCGGACTCAAATCCAAGGTATATCCCGCCATTGTCGGATATGTCGAAAATCGTGTTTTGAAAAGAACTGTATCTGTCAGGATGCTGGATGTACAATTCCGGGAATCCCTTGACGAGCATGGGCATGTTTTCTTTCTTTATAAGGTTGATGCGTCCGATGCGAAAGCTTTGCCTGAGATAATCGTCAGGAGTGGTGAAATAGCTGTATTCGTCCCTGTCGGAAACAGCTGCAAGATAAAGGATATCATCTCGAAGCCTCCCGACAAAATTGTCCCATTGGTAGGTGTATGTGTCGAAATTGTCCGGGGCTGTTGAATTACGATCGTAGCTGGCGTACATGCTGAAATACTCATGCGTCTTCATGTCTCTCCGGAAATAATCGAAATCAAGTGTGCTTCCCACCAGGGCCATGTCGCCGGATGTTGAGAAAACGGCATCCGCGCCTTGCCCTATTGTGGTTTCTCCCGGACCCCGGCCTTTGCCTATGGCTTTTTCAATCAGTTTTCCGTCCCCGTCGAAGGTGAATACCTGATTGAAGTACTTGTCGTAGTAAATGATTCTTCCGGATTCATCAACAGAGGATACTCCCGTGTATGAGCAGTATACGGAATCGAGTTGCAGTTTCTCAAGCTTGATGTCGGTATATTTGATATCAGGCTTTTTTTCCACGACCCTCGCCGAGGAAAAGATGTTTTCAGGATTGTTGCATGAGAACAGTAGCAATCCTGAAATAAGTAGCGGGAATAGTTTTGTATTCATTATCTGCAATTCCCATCATATTGGTTGCATTGAATGTTATATCCGACAGCACACAAATTGCCCGTGTTTCTTGCAGAGCAAGGCGAGGCGAACAACTTTTTGCAGCGACATTCCACCATGGGCGATGGATCAGGAATTTCTGGCCCATCGGCAAAGGCCGGGATTGTACAGAGTGCTCCAATCAGTGAGAGCACGGCAGCTACAAGTAGGATGATTTTCTTTTTCATGATGAAAATGTTTAAAGGTGAATATAGTTTGTATATTGTGTTGTTTCAAGTTAGTACTAAGTTCAAATCTTGACACTTCCCTTCCAAAGATAGCTCATAATTGTTGTAAATAACAAATTTTTCTTCAATAATTTTCAGAAAAGAGGATTCAGCATTTTGGCTGGATTTTTTTGTTGTTATGTCAAAGAAGGAAGGGTTGTGGCCGTGTAACGGCGGCCGAACAAATCTTAAATTGTCACTTCCTCGGCCGGCATGGCTGGAATAAGATTGATAATTGTCATTTTCACAGCTTTCCAATTAAATCAACTTTCTCAAGTTCTTTTCACCGTTCGCCGAATACCGTCAGAATCCATATGAAACGGTGAGGCTGTTTAAAATCGGCATGAACATCCCTATAAAGGTATCACCCTTCGAATTGCTCGCCCACGGTATGCCGTGGGTTGCGACAGTCAGTGAAAAATGCTTATATAGCAGCCCGAGACGTACAGAGCCCATGACACCCTCATAGTTACCTTTACGGAATAACCAGTCAGGTCCTACACCGATTCCGATGAAGGGAGAGAAATCCTTTTCCCTGCTCCTGAAACGGTAGTCGCCATACGCCATGACGGTTGCATATTCCGAGAAATCGCTCTCGACATTGACTCCGGCCGAAATATAGTTGCTGAAATGATGCCTGTATGCAGCAGACGCGGCAAATCCAAAATATTGAGTATAAAAGGGCTCAACGACCACCCCGCCTCCTACTTCGAAACTGTTCCGACGCAGGAGCTCAGTTGCGCCGAGAAAGACCGGCGTAACGAGAAAAATGGCAAGTATAAAAAAGAATCGTTTCATAATACCGTGGTGTTAATTTGGGTGAATACATACTGGCTTCTACAACGCTAAGATAATAAAATCCTTAATCGGTTGTTGTAAAATCATATTGTGCATATCTGAATAAGTGATAATTAGTGTAATTCACATGAAAAGCCTTCTCTGACGAGCATGCACACGCCAGGATTGCAGATAACACACAAACGAGTTTAGAATTGATTGGATTCATATTGTTTAAGGGTTTTACGTTATTATAGTATTTCAAATTCCCCATAATACTGCACTCCGGAAGATAGGGTGAAGGTGATGGAGTAACAACCTGCGTCTCCCGACATCATGATAACCTGTGAGCCGGAATCGGAATCAATTGTTCCCGATACCGTGTTGCTGGTAGTGATGTTGACAAGGTCATAATCCACCTCTCCCATGTCATACTTGAAATAGACAAGTATGCAGGAAAGGGATTCCACATAACTCGCCGAGATGGGAACAAGTGACGGGGAGCGCGGTGCAGAATTATCAGGATTGAGGCTTCCCAGTATTATAGGAACTGAAGATTGTGCAAACACATCGGCTTTCATTCCATTAAAGCAAGTCAATGAGAAGGATAAAACAAGAACGGCGAACAGATAAGTGAAGATTGGCTTCTTTTTCATGACCAAACATTTTTAGGGTACGTGCAAAAATATGGAGGAGGAAGGAGAAAATCAAATTATCGACCTTACATTTTAAAATGTAAAATCGGCCCTACAGGTATCTATAAGGCCGATTTCGAAATGTCGCAAAAAAATACAATCTTACAAAGATCAACACAAAATATTGGTTATCAACATGTTAGACCGATTTTATCTCAAGTGCTGTAACTGTCCGTGTTAACCTGCCACAATTTAATTTGCTGATTATCAATGGCTAATCTATCATTTCCAAATACATTTCTTTATTTTCGGAACTCGATTCTTCAATCATTGCCCTCATTCTGGACTTTCGCGTATATACAGCAGGTAAAGAAGGATAATCGATAAGAACAGCTATCAGATTGGCGTTAAAACCGGCAAACAAATAAGTGATGAATCTATAATCTTTTTCTTTCAGATTCGGGAAATCCTTCCTGAACAATGTTACAATGCCACCCATGCTGTCATCCACCATCTCTTCAAACTTTGATTGCCCGGATTCATCTTTGCCAATGCCTATGAGCATCTTCTTTACAGCCCGATATACATGGTTAGCGGGAGCCTTTGAATCGTTCGCAACAACAATCGCTTCACCTATGGTATTCAGATACTGAAACTGTTCCCTATATTGATTCCTGAAATCCTTTTGAATGGCATGTCGATCTTCTTCATACCGACTCTTGTAATAATTCTTCTGATCGTTGGCCGTTTTGATAATTACCATCAGACTGTCCTTTTCATCTTTTGCCTCTTTTATTTTTTTCTTGACGAAATATAAAACGAAAAGCAGAATAAAACAAAAAACCAATATGAGAATTATCATCCATAGTGTCACGTTTTCCGACTCGGCCTTAAGAAGAAGATTCTGTTCTTCATAGAAATCCCGCTGAGATTTAGAAAGGGTCTTGGCAAACGTCTGTATTATTGTTTCATTACCAATTCGAACGGTTTGGTCTAGACTGTAATAAGCTTCAGTGGAATTTCCGGTAAGAATCTGCACCCTGCTTATCCAGTAATCATATTCTAATTCATAGTTGTCTTTAATTTGATCCAGTATGTTGTATGCTGAAAGTATATCCCCGGTAGCTGCAAGAGAAAGGGCATAAGCCCCCCATTGAGACGCATTACTCAGGCAGCCTGCGTTAGTTATGGCCGACTCGAACAGATTTCTGGATTTTGGAAACTCCGGCTCCGGTGAGGACAGCAGCATATACGCATAACTGGATTGTATTTCAGCTAATAGCATTGGCCTCACCTGAAACTCCGGAGAAAGAATTAGAATGGTGTATAGTGAATCTGATTGCTTCCACCGGCTTAAATTGCCATAATTTTGAGCTGAGTGATAATCAGCAAGCAACTTTTGAAAATCTTTGTTATCCTTCTCAAAAGCCTTGCTTGCCATGGTTGAATACTTGAGCGCTTCCTCAAAATCGTATGCCCTGTTATTCGTCATTGAAATTGCGGAATACAGCAATGCATTATAATAGTCATCATTCGCGTCTTCAACAAAAGAAAGGGCATTCGAATAAGCGACTATTGCTTTATTGTACTCTTTGGCATTGAAATTAAGCCGCCCAAGATAATAGAAAGATTTCAATTTCTCATCAGCACTTCCATGTCTCCGATAATAGTTCACGGCCGGTTCGATGATTGACAAGTCCGTCGTGTCAATGTAGTTTTTATCCAGGGCCATGGCGTAGAGCAGAGAATACTTCGCCGCCAAAGCCCTGGTGTTCAGGCCGTTGGTATCAATAGCCTCGATTGCAGCCAACGCACTGTCCGGACGCTCCTGGATATACGACTCGATGTCGTCCAGCTGCGCCGATACCGCCCTGTTCCCGCAGGAAAGCAGCGGAAGCAGGGCGATAAGAGAGAATAATACTGTTCTTGGTTTCACTGTAGGTTCAGTTGCGTCAGCTCATCTTCCGAAAGGCCCGTGGCCTGCACAACGGTCTCCATCGGCACACCAAGTTTCAGAAGATTCCGCGCTGTCTCAAGTTTGGCTTTCTTTTCGCCTTGTGCCATTCCTACTGCACGCCCCTCCTTTCGTCCTTCTGCACGCCCTTCCTCTTTCCCCTGGCTCCAGGCGTAATTGTTCTCTACGAGTCTGGCGTATTCGTCTTTCATGGCTTTGTCGTATTCTTCCTTTTGCAGTACCGACATGTTCGCGAACTCCGCCGCTCCGGCAAGTTTCCCGAGCAACGGGTCTTCCCTGATGCCGGCGGGCAGGCCCCTATTTCTTTCCGGTGGAGCCCCATCCGCCCTCGCCGCGGGCCGTTTCGGACAGCTCTTCAACCTCTTCCCATTCCACATGCTCGTGGCGGGCGACGACCATCTGGGCGATGCGTTCTCCCGGCTCGACGGTGAAGGGTTCCTTGCTGATATTTACCAGCGAAACGCGCAATTCGCCCCGGAAATCGGCGTCGACCGTGCCGGGGGAGTTGGCCACGGTGATGCCGCGCTTGGTGGCCAGGCCGCTGCGGGGCCGTATCTGGGCCTCGTAACCCACGGGGAGTTCGATGAAGATGCCCGTAGGCACAAGTGCGCGGTCGAGGCTGCCGAGCACTATCGGCTCGTCGATGTCGGCGTGGAGATCCATGCCTGCGGACGCTTCGGTGGCGTATGCAGGGGAAGGGAAGCGGCTGTGGTTTACGATCTTGACTTTCACTGAGCTATGAATTGATAGATTATGTATCCTGTCTGCATCGAGGGGGCGGATGCGGAAGAGCTGAACTTCGACGTCCTGGCGGCCCTGATGGCGTAGTTGCGGAGCGACTGGTCGCCGGAAGACGCCGCCTCGTCGATTTTGACGGTGCGGACGGTCCCCTGGGGATCCACCCCGATTATGACCTTCACTATTCCCGCCCCGTAGCCGAGATATGCGGGAACCTTGAGCACTGAGGCTTTCCTGCCCTCCAGGGACCACTCGAGCACCGAGGGCCCGGAGTAACGGCTCTCCTCCCTTTTGGTGTCCCTTGAAGGCTTTTCCGTGCTTACTGCCGCAAATTCATCAGGCTCTTTGGGCGCTTCGAAGCCCTTGTCAAGCTCTTCCTGGAGCCTGGCCGCATCTTCATACAGCTTTTTGGCGTCCTCCGCGGAATTACGGTCGTCCCTAAGGGCAGAACGGTCTACCGTGACATTGCGTATATACTGGTTGCCGCCCTCGGAGAGAAGTTCGTTCAAGCGGTCGTTCACGCTCTTTTCGAACTCCAGCTGCTGCCGGAGCTTCTCCATCTGCTCGGCCTTGGTGAAGTCGAGCACGAAACTGTTCTCACGCGAAAGCTGTACCCCGAGCTGACTCGCGAGCAGGACGATGAGCACCACCAGATGGATGATTACGGTAGTGTACAGTCCTGCGCGGTCTTCCCTGGGGAGGCGTTTCATTTCTTGCTTTCGGCGAGAGCTTTTTCTACCGTGTTGATTATCACGCCGATGCCCACGGTGTTATGGCCGCCCTGCGGAATGATTATGTCGGCGAAGCGCTTGCTTGGCTCGATGAACTGAAGGTACATGGGCTTAACGGTGCGGGAGTAGCGCTCTATCACCCACTCCACGTTCTTGCCGCGCTCGCGGATGTCGCGGGCCATGACGCGCATGAGGCGGTCGTCGTCGTCGGCATCCACGAAAATCTTGAGGTCCATCTGGTCGCGGAGCTTCTTGTTCGTGAAGATGAGGATGCCCTCTATGATGATGACGTCGGCCGGCGTTACCGTAACGGTCTCGGTCTTGGACCGGCTGCAGGAGATGTACGAGTACACAGGCTGCTGCACCGTCCTGCCTTTTTTGAGGTCGGACAGCTGTTCGCTGAGCAGGGGCCAGTCGATGGCGTCGGGATGGTCGAAGTTCTGGTTGCGCTTCTCTTCGTCGGAGAGGTTGCTGGAGTCTTTGTAGTAGGCGTCCTGGGGGATTACTACCACATTCTCCTTGAGGTGGTCGGTGATGGCCTTTACGACGGTGGTTTTTCCTGAGCCGGAACCGCCGGCAATTCCTATAACTAGCATTTCTTGATTGAGATGGATTCTTCGCTTCGGTACAGATTCTTCGCTTCGCTCAGAATGACAGGTTGAAATCAGAACTCGGCGTTTTTGGGAGTGCGGGGGAACGGGATGACGTCACGGATGTTCTGCATGCCCGTGATGAAGAGGAGGAGCCTTTCGAAACCGAGGCCGAAACCGCTGTGCGGGCAGGTTCCGAAGCGCCTGGTGTCGAGATACCATTCGAGGGTGCGGTGGCTCATGTGGAGCTCGTCTATGCGGGCGTTGAGCTTCTCGAGGGAGGCTTCGCGCTCGCTGCCGCCTATGATTTCGCCGATGTGGGGGAAGAGGACGTCCATGGCGCGGACGGTCCTGCCGTCGTCGTTCTGCTTCATGTAGAAGGCCTTGATGTCTTTGGGATAGTCGGTGAGGATGACGGGCTTGCGGAAGTGCTGCTCCACAAGGAACCTCTCGTGCTCGCTCTGGAGGTCCATGCCCCACTCCACGTGCTCCTCGAACTTGTGGCCCGAGGCTTCGGCTTCTTCGAGAATCCTGATGCCTTCGGTGTAGGCGAGGCGCACGAAATCGGTGCCTGTCACGCTTCGGAGCCTTTCGATGAGGCCGTCGTCGTATTTGTCGTTGAGGAACTTGACGTCGTCGTAGCAGTTGTCAAGCGCGTACTTTACGAGGCTCTTGATGAATTCTTCGGCGAGGTCCATGTTGTCCTTGATGTCGTAGAAGGCCATTTCGGGCTCTATCATCCAGAATTCGGCGAGATGCCTCGGGGTGTTGGAGTTCTCGGCCCTGAAAGTAGGACCGAAGGTGTAGATTTCCCCGAGGGCCGTGGCCCCGAGCTCGCCTTCGAGCTGGCCGCTCACGGTAAGCGAGGTGCGGCGGCCGAAGAAGTCCTTGCCGTAGTCGGGAAGGCCTTTCTTGTCCTTGGGAACGTTGTCGAGCGGCAGCGTGGTGACCTGGAACATGTTCCCGGCGCCCTCCGCGTCGGCGGCGGTGATGAGCGGGGTGTTGAGGTACACGAAGCCCCTTGAATGGAAGAATTCGTGGATTGCGAACGCCATCTGGCTGCGGAGCCTGAGCACCGCCCCGAAGGTGTTCGTGCGCGGGCGCAGGTGCGCGACCGTGCGCAGGTATTCAAAGGACGTGTCCTTTTTCTGGAGAGGGTAGCGCACGGGGTCGCACTCGCCGTAGAGCTCTATGGACGAGGCATGGATCTCCACCGCCTGGCCGCTGCCGGGCGATTCCACCAGCTTGCCCGCAACGGCTATGCAGGCTCCCGTGGTGACCTTCGCGAGAAGGTCGGCGTCGATGGCGGCCTTGTCCACCACGACCTGTATGTTTTGGATAGTCGACCCGTCGTTGAGGGCTATGAACGCTATCTCCTTGTTTCCTCTTTTGGTGCGGACCCAGCCTTTCGCCAGGACCTCCTGACCGGGCTCCATGCCCAGCAGTGTTTTGACTTTGCTTCTGATCATTGAACAGCTGGTTTTTAAAAAGCAGCCCTCATTAAGGGGGCTGCTCTATAGGGTAAGCCGGTTGATTAGTCGGCTTTTCTTGCGGAATACATTATCTTGAGTGCGGAACAGCGCCGCAGCTCCTGCTTGATGTCGGTGATGATACCCATGCGGGTGTTTTCATCAGCTCTGATGCAGACGGTCATGAAAGCCCTGTCGGCCTCGCTCATGCTCTCGCGCTCGGCGGCCACGAAGTCACGGATGTCCTTGGTGGTCTTGAAGGAGTCGTTGAGCTGGATACGGGTTTCGTTGCCGTACTGAGCCTGGAGACTGGTGATAGGCGTACCAACGTTGATGTACGAGGAAAGGTCCTTGCGCTCGAGCTTGACGCTCTCGGAAGCCGTGGGGAGCTTTACGACGACCTTGTTCTCGGTTTCACGCATCTGAGTGGTCACCATGAAGAAGAACAGGAGCATGAAAACTATATCGGAGCTTGTTCCGATGCTGGGCGTACTCTTTTTGCCGCCTTTCTTGAACATTGACATAATTCTGTCTCCTATCTCTTTTTACCGGTATCCTTGGGCTCAGCTTCGGATATCTGTTGTGGAACGACGTCTTTTATGATTTTCTGCTGATCTTCCGACAGGGCCATGAAGCTCTTGCCGAATTCCGCCATCGAGGCCTCGTCACGGAGTTCGTTGACGGCCTTCACCAGTTCGTTCTGGACCGCAATGTAGGCCTGATAGCTGGTGCCGCGGTCGTTCTGGAGGGAAATGACTCCCTTGGAAACCATGCGGGTGCCGAGGCCTGCAATCTCGGTGGGAACCTTCTCGGGAAGGTTGGGATCGTTGGTGGGATTGGTAAGGAAGATCTTGATTTTGTCTTTGAGCTGACTTACATCCATGGGTTCGTTGCCGGCGAGCAGACGGTCCTGTGCGTTGATCCTCACAACGATGATGTTGCGACGATTGACTTTCTGGTCCTGAGCCTTCTGATTCTCATCTGGAATAGGAGGAAGCCGGCGGCTCAGGCCTGTCTGTGACCCCATGGTAGTGGTCATGAGGAAGTAGCACAGAAGCAGGAACGCTATGTCGGCCGATGAGTCGTAAGTCTGCAGCCTTGGTCTTCTTGCCATAGGATATTAGCCTTTTTTATTTGTTAAAGACATACGGATTTCACCCACGATGATGGCGACGATCGCCACGGCGACGAGGATGTAAGCCATATAGAGTATAGTGTCTGTAAGCTTGAGCATGGCCTTTGCCGGCTGCTCAACCGAAACGAGGCCGATGGCCTCCTTGCCCGGAGCAATGAGATATACTATGAATACGAATGCGGCGATGGCGAGGATGCCGATACCGAGCCTGATGAAGCTCTTGGCATCTCCCCTGGCGCCCACGATGAACCCGACTATGATTGCAAGCAGAGCCAGGGCCACCATGATGTATCCATAATTGAGCAGCACGCTCGATGCAAGGCCGTTGTTGGATGCGAAGCCGGTGATGAAGCCCCACACCACAATGCCTGCGCCGAGGACGAGCAGCAGAATCATTAACCAGGTGAATATCTTGTTGTTTTTCATTGTAGGACCTTTTTTAAAGGTTTACTTTCCCTGCTTTTTGTTGTACTTGTAAAGGATGTCGAGCATCGAGATGGAACTGTTCTCCATGTCGATGGTGAGGGAGTCGATCCTTGAAAGGACATAGTTGTAGAACACCTGGAGGATGGAGGCCACGATAAGACCGGCGATGGTGGTGATAAGGGCGACCTTCATACCGCCTGCAACGACGTTCGGGGAGATGTCACCGGCCTTCTGGATATCGTCGAAGGCCTTGACCATACCGATAACGGTTCCGAGGAATCCCAGAGACGGGGCCAGGGAGATGAACAGGGCGATCCAGCTGAGGTTGTTTTCCATGAGGCTTGACTGAACCGAGCCGGAGGAGACGATGGTCCTTTCGACGGTGTCGAGGCCCTGGTCGTAGTGCATGAGGCCCTGGTAGAAGATGCTGGCCACGGGGCCGCGGGTGTTGCGGCAGACGTCCTTGGCAGCTTCGATGCCGCCGTTTTCAAGGGCGTTCTCGACTTTCTCGAGGAGAGCCTTGGTGTTGGTCTTGGAGAAGGAGAGATAGAGAATCCTCTCGATGGAGAAGGCAAGACCGAAAATAAGGCAGAGCACGATGAGGGACATGAACGCTGCACCGCCTTCGATGAACTTAGCCTTTATAGCCTGGGTGATGGGAACTTCCTCGGGGGCGTCCTGGGCAAGAACCACGTCTGTTGCGGGAGCCTCTGCCACCTGTTCTGCCGCCTCCTCAGCAGGAGCTGCTTCCTGGGCGGATGCAATGCTTGCAGTAAAGGCCATGGTGGCGATTGCTGCGAGAATCATGAAAAACTTTTTCATAACTGTTTTTTTGGTGAATTAATAGTTAAATTATTGTTAGATTAATTTCGTTTTCTTTGCCAAAGAATTCAAAATCGTTGCAATTTAGCAAAAATATTTCATTTGACAAGTATTATTTTGATATTTCGCCCTTGAGATTTTTCTCGAGAAGCGCTTTAACTTTCTCATTGTCTGAATATTCGCCCAGCAGAAAAAACAATTTTCCGAGGGCCGCCTCGGTAGTCATGTCGCCCCCCGACACCACTCCGGCGTCCTTGAGAGCCTTGCCGGTGGCGTAGATGTCCATGTTCACTTCGCCGGCGAGGCACTGGGTGACGTTGAGCAGGATTTTCCCCGAGCCGGCCGCTTCCCTCACGATGTCGGTGAACCACGGCCTGCTGATGGAGTTGCCCGAACCGTAGGTTTCGAGGATGACGGCCCTGATGTCGTCGCCCAGCAGCACGTCCCTGGCCACCTGGGCCGTGATTCCGGGATGGATCTTGAGTATGGCCACCCGGGTGTCGAGCCTGGTGTGGATCTGGAACGACCTTTCGAGGTGCGAGGGATGGTGGATAATCATGTCGCGGTAGTGGATGCTGATGCCGGCGTCCGCGAGCGGGGGGAAGTTGGGGGAACGGAAGGCGTCGAACGCGCTGGAGTTCACCTTCGTGGAACGGTTGCCCCTGAGCAGCTGCGAGTTGAAGAAGATGCTCACCTCCGGCACCACCGCGTTGCCGCGCATGTCCTTGGCGGCGGCAATCTCCACCGCCGACACCAGGTTCTCCTTGCCGTCGGTGCGGGGGGAGCCTATGGGCAGCTGGCTCCCGGTGAAGATGACGGGCTTGTGCAGATGGTCGAGCATGAAGCTGAGCACCGACGCGCTGTAGGCCATGGTGTCGGTCCCGTGAAGCACGATGAAGCCGTCGTATTCGGAGTACTTCTCCTTGATGAGCTCCGCCAGTTCCACCCACATCGCGGGCTCCACGTCGGAAGAGTCTATCAGGGGGTCGAAAGTGTAGGAGTCTATCCTGGTGGAGAACTTGCGCAGCTCCGGGACCTCCTGCAGGATCTGGCTGAAGTCGAAGGGGCAGAGGGCCTGGGTTTTCGGGTCCATCTTCATGCCTATGGTGCCTCCGGTGTATATCAGGAGGATTTTTGACTTGTCGAACAGGTTTCGCATAGGTTGAACAGTTTTATCGCGTTTTCTGTGGTGGTCTCTTCCACCGCCTGCAGCGGGACGCCTTTGATTTCGGCGATCTTCGCGGCGATGAGCGGGATGTTGGCGGATTCGTTCCGGGTGCCCCTGAGGGGCGTGGGAGCCATGTACGGGGCGTCGGTCTCGAGCAGGATGCGGTCGAGGGGAATGTCCCTGACGGTTTCGGCCAGGCGGGCGTTCTTGAAGGTCACGACGCCCCCGATGCCCACGCTCCAGTCGCCGTAGCGGCACAGCTCCCTGTATGTTTCTGCGCTGAGCGAGAAGGCGTGCAGGTTGCCCCTGAGGTGCAGGCGGGCGCAGTCTTTCACTATTTTGAGGAAGTCCTCAGTGGCGTCGCGCAGGTGGATGTTCACAGGAAGGTCCCATTTATCGGCCAGCTCGAACTGCAGCCTCAGCACTTCCTTCTGCTGCTCCCTGAAGGTGACGTCCCAGTGGTAGTCAAGGCCTATCTCGCCCACGGCGACGGGATGCTGCGGCAGCCAGTTCGGAAGGTCGTCGAGCTCGTCCCGCCAGTTTTCGCGGACCTCCTCGGCATGCAGGCCTATCATGGGGTACAGCACTCCGGGATGCCTTGCGCACAGGGCATACATGGGAGCCCTTTCGGCCCGGCAGATGTCGGCCTGCAGCATTATGCCCACGCCCTTTGCCTGCGCCCTTGCGATGACCGCCTCCTCCTCTCCCCGGAATGCATCGTCGGAGATGTGTGTATGTGTGTCCACGAACATCGTGGTTACAAAGTTAGTCAAATTTGGCATTTATGGTGCAGCGCTGCATGAGGTCGATGCAAATGATTCCGTCGCCTTCGAGAATTCCGGCCAGTCCGGCCACTTCCGGATATGGCATTTCCAGCAGGCTGCAGAGCTCGTCCAGGCATGCTCCGCGGTTCTTCTTCACCGCCAGCGCCAGCCTCAGGAGGGCTGAACTTTTTTCTTCGGGGAGGGCGGAATACCGCCTTTTGACGCTCTCGGAAAGATCGCTTCCTTTCCGCAGGTTGTAGCACCCCAGCCCGAGCTGCCGGCCGAGGTCGGCAAGGTTCACTATGGGTTCCGCCGTCTTCTCCGCGATGAGGGTGTTGCAGCCTGCCGAACGGATGTCGTCGATGCGGCCCGGGAGGGCGTACACGTCCCGCCCGTAACCGCTTGCCAGCCTGCAGGTCATCAGCCCCCCGCCGCGGGCCTTGCTCTCGACCAGGATGGTGGCTCGGGAGAGCGCGGCGATGATGCGGTTGCGCCTCAGGAAGGTGAACGCCACGGGCCCGGTGCCGGGAGGATAGTCGGTCACGAGGGCGCAGCCGGGGGTGAGGGCTATCTGTGCGGCGACTGCCTGGTGTGCTCGCGGATACACTTCGTCAATCCCGTTCGGAAGCACCGCGACCGTGGGCAGGCCGCTCTCGAGAGCCGCGCGGTGCGCAGTGATGTCTATCCCGAAAGCGAGCCCGCTCACTATCGAGGGCCTGCGGGGGGCCTGGGCCATCGCCCTCACCATCCTTGTGCACCATTCCCTGCCGTAGGGAGAGGCGTCCCTGGTGCCCACGACGGCGACATACTCGTCGGCCCCGAAGATTTCCCCGGGGGAGGAGCCGCTCCTGTAATATAGCCCTGCGGGAGGGTCCTCGCATTCCTTCAGGAGGGCCGGAAAGTCGGGGTGGGTGAAGGGCAGGAAGCGGCAGCCCAGGGCCTCCAGCCGTTCGAGTTCCTTCTCTTCCCTTTCCGGCGCCGAGGCGTTCACCATGCCCCTGAATTTGCTGAACGGCCCCAGGAGGGAGTCTATCTCGCCTGCCGGCCTTTCGAAGACGGCGGCGGCGGAGCCGAACTCCCGCATCAGCGCCAGTGCGGTGCGGGGTTCGTAGCCGAAGATTCTGTTGAGCGCGCATGCGCATACGGTTTCACGGTTTGTCATGGCCCAAATATAGAGCCCCGGAAACCAAAAAAATGCAGGGGTAAAAAAAACTCCTGCATTTTTTAACGTATTTTAAAAGCTTTGGGCTTTCCGGAATTTTTACCCCTTACACAATCAGGAGAGCGTCGCCGTAAGGGCCGAAGCGGTAGTCCTGCTCGAGGGCGGTGCGGTAGGCGTTCATCACGTTCTGATAGCCGCCGAAAGCGGCCTCGCACATGAGCATTGTGCTGCCCGGCAGGTGGAAGTTGCTCACGAAAGCGTCGGCGATGTCGAAGCGGTAGGGCGGGAAGATGAACTTGTTCGTCCACATGTCGCTTGGTTTCACCTCGTTGCTCGTGGTGGTGTAGGTTTCCAGCGCGCGGATTACGGTGACCCCCACAGCCAGCACTTTGCGGTGTGCGTGCTTGGCTTCGTTGATGCGCTCCGCCGCCTCGGGGGAGATGATCATGCGCTCTCCGTCCATGCGATGCTTGGAGAGGTCTTCCACGTCTACCTGGCGGAAATGGCCTATGCCCATGTGGACGGTTATGAAAGTCTTGTCTATGTCTTTCAGGATCATGCGGTTGAAGAGCTCGCGGCTGAAATGCAGCCCGGCCGCGGGAGCGCTCACCGCGCCTTCCTTGTCGGCGAAGATGGTCTGGAAGTTTTCGGCGTCCTCGGGGGTGGGCTTGGGCTTCACCCATTCCGGGACGGGGGTTTCGCCGAGGGCGAAAAGGGCCTGCTTGAACTCGTCGTACGGACCGTCGTAGAGGAAGCGCAGGGTCCTGCCGCGGGAAGTGGTGTTGTCGATGACTTCGGCCACCATGCTCTCGTCCTCTCCGAAATACAGCTTGTTGCCGATGCGTATCTTGCGCGCCGGCTCCACGATCACGTCCCAGAGCTTCTGCTCCCGGTTGAGCTCACGGAGCAGGAATACCATTATTTCGGCCCCGGTCTTTTCCTTCTTGCCGAAGAGCCTGGCGGGGAAGACCTTCGTGTCGTTCAGCACGAAGAGGTCGTCTTTGCCGAAATAGTCGATGATGTCCTTGAACTGACGGTGCTCGATTTCGCCGCTTGCCCTGTTGAGTACCATGAGCTTGCACTCGTCCCTCCAGCGGGGAGGGCCCTGGGCTATCCTGTCTTTGGGGAGGTCAAAACTGAATTGAGATAGTTTCATGTCTGCGGTATGGGTAGTAACTTTAATTATACGGCAAACATGCCCCGAAAGTTTCACACCCTGGCTTCGCGGAAGACTTCCTGGATGCTGGGAAAGGTGTCGCGGAGATAGGGCGGGAGGCTGGATTTGGCCACCCAGGCCGCCTTGGAGATGTCTTCTTCCCTCTGCGGGGTGAGATCGACAGGGTCCGTGTAGAGCATGTCGTACCACCAGGTGTGCTTGAGGTGCCAGACGTTGTTGCGGTAATAGCAATGGTCGGTGACGCAGATGAGGGAACGGAGTTCGAGCTTGTCCACGCCCGTTTCTTCCTGCACCTCTCGGATGGCGGTGACGCGGATGTCCTCGCCGCTCTCCTGGTGGCCCTTGGGAAGGTCCCACATCTCGCCCCGCCGGATGAGGAGATAATCTCCGCGGCGGTTGCTCACGAGCCCTCCGGCTGCGTTCACCTCGCGGAACTCGGCGCAGAGGCGGCGGTACATCTTGTCGGTGCCTTCCGTGGGAATGTAGATGCGCGACAGTTCCTGCGAGGCCTCGAACATCAGCACGAGGGTATGGATGTCGATGCGGTCGCCCACGTGGAACTCCATTGCGTTGGGGTCTGCAAGCGCCTGGTCGTCAGGGTCGCAGATGATGATGCAGCGCTTTTCGAAATAGATTCTGTGCATAATTCTGTTCAACTTTCGCAAGTCCTTTTCTCCGTCCTGCCGGCCCCTGCGGCAGTTTTTCAGATGTAAAGGCCCTCGCACATTTTTTGTTCACGTTACCCCATCCCTAAATCCCTTCCCTCGGGAAGGGAGTTTGTCGCCTTCCAGGCTCCGGAAAGGGGTTGTTTCGCAGGCGCGAAACTTAAATAATTGCTATCTTTGCAAAATTATGAATTTTTTCGTGATATGAACACGCAATATACAAGCAAACACGGTATCGTCTCCCGGCCGCAGACCGACATCTACATGGCTTTCACCGACCTTCGCAACTTCAGGAACTTCCTTCCGGAAGACCGCCGCGGAAGCGTGACCGCCGACTTCGACACCCTGTCGGCGGAAGTCCAGGGAGTGCGGATAGGCGTAAGGGTGACCCGCCGCGAACCCTATTCCTACATCGAGCTGCGCGATGACGGCGCCCCCGTCGAATTCATCGCCGGCATCCATTTCGACGTCGTACCCGGGGAGCCGGGCAAGACCGACTTCTACATCACCGCGGAGGCCAATCTCAATTTCATGGTCAAGATGATGCTCGGGAACAAGGTCCAGGACGCCCTCGACCGGGTCGTGGACGGCCTCGTGGACGTCTCCAACGGCAAGGTCCCCGAAGGAGTACCGGAAGAGTACCGGGACATGATGAAAGGCCTTTAGGATGGAAGCTCCCTCGACAGCAGTGCGCCTGAATCCCTTCAAGGGAATGGCCGGGCCGGAAGGCACTCCCGTTCCCTGGAGCCCGTATGGCCGCATCCTGCAGGAGCGTCCCAACTTCACCCTCGACCCCCTCTTCCACGCCGGCTGCTACTATGTGCAGGACAGCTCAGCGATGTTCGTGGGACACCTTTTCCGCAGCCTTGCGGACGGTTTCGGGCCGGGTGTCAGGGTGTTGGATCTCTGCGCGGCGCCCGGCGGGAAGACCACCGACCTGGCGGCATCTCTGCGATCCCGCTTCGGCGACGCCTTCACCCTGGTGGCGAACGAAGTCATCAAGTCCAGGGCCGCTGTCCTGCGCGACAACGCCGGCATCTGGGGAGACCCCAACGTGGTGGTTTCCAGCGTCGATCCGGCGGTCATAGGGCGTGAGCTCCCGGGCTGGTTCGACGTCATCGTGGCCGACGTCCCGTGCAGCGGCGAAGGCATGTTCCGCAAGGACCCCAGGGCCGAAAAGGAATGGAGCCCCGCCGTAGTGGACCTCTGCGCCGCAAGGCAGAAGCGCATCCTCGCCGACGTGTGGCCTGCCCTCAGGCAGGGCGGCCTGCTCGTCTATTCCACCTGTACCTACGAGGAAAAGGAGAACGACGACAATCTGGAATGGGCCGCGCTGGAGCTTGGAGGAGAAATCATTCCGCCGTCCGGCGAATTCGGGAAGGAGGGCGTGATGCTCACCCGCCGGGGAAGTCTGCTTCGTGCGGGCGTGGTGCCGGGCGAAGGGCAGTGGGCGGGAGCGCTCAGGAAAAGTTCAGTGGCCGCATCTTCCCGCAAACCGGTCATCCCCGGAGTACTCCCCCCCGAAGAGACCGACAGGGCGCTCGCGATAGGATATGTCCCCGAATGCCCCGTGGTCGAACTTTCCCTCTCCGAGGCGCTGAAATATCTGCACCGCGACACGCTTTGTCTCCCGGACGCGCCGAAAGGCCTGCTTATTGCAGCGTACCTTTCGCACCCGCTGGGTTTCATGAAAAATCTCGGTTCCCGCTGCAACAACCTGCTGCCGAAGAACCGCCGAATACTTATGGACGTATGAAAAAACATCTTGTTTCCGTTCTGGCGCTGTTGCTTCCCCTCTGCGCCATGTCGCAGACTCCCGCCGAATTCAAGGCCTCCTACGACAGGCAGGTCGCCGCGGTGGGCCATTACGGGCTGGGGGTGAAAGGCATCCTGGACAGCTGGAGCGCCGCCTTTCCCGACGACACCACGATGCTGGAGTGCTTCTTCACCTATTACCTCACCAAGGGGCGAACGGTGAAGATAGAACCCCGGGCCGGGAAGAAATATCTCGGCAAGGCTCCCGCCTTCACCTTCAAGGACACCCTGGGCACCGACGTGTTCTTCTTCGAGGTGCCCTCGTACGACGACGCCCTTTTCACCCGCAGCCAGGAGTACATCACCCGGGCCATAAAGCTCGCCCCCGACAATCTGGGCTACCGTTTCGACGAGGTGGCGGCCCTGATGGACTACGAGGGGGAGAGCCCCGACATGGCCGCCGCCGCGCTGCTGGAAACCATAGAATACAACTATGAGCGCAAGCCCTCGTGGAACGAGTCGGGAGTGCCCCTCACCCAGGAGGACTTCCGTCAGGGCATCATGGAATACTGTTACAACTTCTTCCAGCTCGGCACTCCGTCGGGCTACGAGAATTTCAAGCGCATTTCCGAAGCCATGCTCAGCTACGAGCCCAGGAACCCCGGTTTCATCGACAACGTCGGAGCATACTGGCAGATATACAAGAAAGACTACAAGAAGGCCACCAAATACTACAAGAAGGCCCTCAAGATAGACCCTGAGGATTATCCCGCACTTACCAACCTCAGAATCATAGACAAAATCAGAAAAAAATGAAAAAGACTTTTTATTTGATGATTCCATTGTTCATGCTGGCAGCCTGCCAGCCCAAGGCCGGAAAAGTACCGGCACTGAACCTTTCCAATCTTGACGAAACCTGCGCTCCCGGCGAGGATTTCTACAAGTATGCCACCCACGGCTGGCAGGTGAACAACCCGCTCAAGCCCGAGTTTTCGCGCTTCGGCACCTTCGACCAGCTCAACGAGGACAACGTGGTGCGCCTGAACGACCTCTTCTCGTCCATGACCACCATGAAGACCACGCCCGGAAGCGTGGAGCAGAAGATAGTCGACATCTATAAGCAGGGCCTCGACTCGGTGCGTCTGAACAAGGAGGGCGCAGAACCCCTCAGGCCCTATGTCGAAATGATCCAGGCCGTCTCCACCAGGGAAGACCTGGTGAAGATGATCGCCACCCTGCACGATTCCGGCGCAGACGCCTTCTTCGGATGCGCCGTCGAGGCCGATCTCAGGAACAGCGAAATCCAGATTCTGTATCTTGGCCAGGGCGGCCTCGGAATCGGCGACCGCGACTATTACCTGCTCGACAAGAATGCCGACATCAAGGAAGGCTACCGCACCATGCTCGCCAAAGTGCTGGGCCTTGCCGGAGTCGAAGACGCCCGGAATGCGGCCGACAACACCGTGTTCGTGGAGGACATCCTCGCCCGGAACTCCTGGACCCGCGAGCAGGAGAGGGACATACTCGCGCAGTACAATCCCTACAGCACCGCCGAGCTTGAAAAGGCGTTCCCCGGCTTCCCCTTCGCGGAGTATCTGGCCGCGCGCGGAATTCCGGAGCAGGAGAAGATAGTCGTGGCCGAGCCTTCCTTCTTCAAGGCTTTCGCCGCCTACTTCGCCACCGCCGACCTTGAAGTGCTCAAGGACTATCTCCTCGCCCACATGGTAAACAGCGCCACGGGCTTCCTCAGCGATGATTTCTACGCCGCATCGTTCGACTTCTACAGCCGCCAGATGGCGGGCGTGAAGGAGCAGAAGCCCCGCTGGAAGAGGGCCATGCAGATTCCCAACGGCATTCTCCGCGAAGCGGTTGGAAAGATGTACGTCGAGAGGTACTTCCCCGAGAGCAGCAAGAAACGCATGCTTGAGCTCGTAGGCAATCTCCAGACCGCGCTCGGAGAGCATATCGCAGCCCTCGACTGGATGGGCGACGAGACCAAGGCCAAGGCTCAGGAGAAGCTTTCCAATTTCACCGTCAAGATAGGCTATCCCGACAAATGGAAAGACTACGGCACCCTTGTCGTCGACCCCGAAAAGAGCTATTTCGAGAATCTGCGCGCCGCCAGCAGATGGTATATCGCAGACAACCTCTCCAAGCTCGGCAAGCCCACCGACAAGACCGAATGGGGCATGCCTCCCCAGATGGTGAACGCCTACTACAACCCCACCACCAACGAAATCTGCTTCCCGGCGGCCATCCTTCAGCCCCCGTTCTTCAATCCCGACGCTGACGATGCGGTGAACTACGGTGCGATAGGCGTGGTCATAGGCCACGAGATGACCCACGGCTTCGACGACCAGGGCCGCCTCTTCGACAAGGACGGCAACATGAACGACTGGTGGACAGCCGAAGACGCCGAGACCTTCAAGGCCAAGGCCGACAAGCTCGCAGCCCAGTACGACGAGGTGGAAATCCTGCCCGGCGTGCACGCCAACGGCCGCAACACCCTCGGCGAGAACATCGCCGACCACGGCGGCATCAGCATAGCCTACAGCGCCCTGCACAATGCCATCGACGGCAAGAACGTCGGACTCATCGACGGCTTCACCCCCGACCAGCGCTTCTACCTGGGCTATGCCACCGTGTGGGCCCAGAACATCACCGACGAGGAGAAGGCCCGCCTGAACAACCTCGACGTGCACTCGCTCGGCGAGAACCGCGTGAACGTGGCGGTGCGCAACTTCCGGAGCTTCTTCGACGCCTTCGGCATCAAGGAAGGCGACGCCATGTACAGGCCCGAAGAAGAGCAGGTGCATATCTGGTAGTCTCTTGAAAGCGTCCCGCTTCATATCGGAACGCCTCGATTTCCGGGGAAGGATTACGGTCGTGGCCACGGCCGTGTCCTTCCTCGTAATCATTGTCGCCGTCACCGTCGTGGACGGCTTCCGGATGGAAATCCGCAACGGCGTGAGCGGGCTCATGGGAGACATTCAGCTCACCGCGCCCGGCCTCAGCTATTTAGGGGAAGGGGTGCCCGTAAACGACAGCACTTTCTCCGTCGGCGGGCTCAGGGAGATCAGGGGAGTGAAGGACGTGGTGCCCGTGATTTACCGCACCGGCATAGTGCGGAACGGCACCGACATCCAGGGGGTGCTCTTCAAGGCCGTCCCCTCTTCCGACAGCGCCGCCCTGAAGGTCTCCGTCCCCTCCACCCTCGCCGACAGGCTCGGGGTGGGGCCGGGAGACCCTCTGCTCACCTATTTCGTGGGCGAAAACGTCAAGGTGCGCAAGTTCACCGTGGGCGAGGTGTACCGCGACCTCCTCCGCACCGACGACAACATGGTGGTCTACGCCTCCATCCCCGACCTGCAGCGGGTAAACGGCTGGTCCGAGGGGGATTATTCCGCGCTTGAAGTGCTTCTCGAAGACCGCTTCCGCAGTTACGAAGGCGAAAGCGCCAAGGCTGCCGAGGCGGCCATCCTGAGCGGGCTCACGGCACAGACCGCATACACCCGCTACGGCCGTCTTTTCGACTGGCTAAACCTGTTGGATTTCAACGTGCTGGCCATACTTCTGCTGATGATCCTGGTGGCCGGCTTCAACATGGTCTCGGGGCTGCTCATCATGCTCTTCCGCCACACCGGCACCATAGGCACCCTCAAGGCCGTGGGCATGGACAACAGGGGGATAGCGGGGGTGTTCCTCCGCGTCGCTTCGCGGGTGGTGCTCAAGGGAATGGCCGCCGGGAACGCGCTGGCCCTGCTGTTCTGCCTCGTCCAGGGCACGACGCACCTTCTCCGGCTCAATCCCGAGAATTATTTCGTAAGCTATGTGCCCGTCTGGGTGAACGTCCCGAAGATCCTGCTCGCGGACGCCGTGGCCTGGCTGGCCATAATGCTGCTCATGCTGCTGCCTTCCCTGTTCATCGCCAGGGTCGACCCCGCCGACACGGTCAGGGTGAAGTAGCGGCTCCCGGAGCCATCTGCATGTATTTCTCATAGCGGGCCATCACCGCTTCCACGAAGTCTATCGTTTCGTGTCCCTGGAACTTGCCGAGTTTCACGGTGTCCACCGTGAGTATCGAATCGGTCCGCATTTCGGGGATCAGCTCCACCAGATTGTCCCAGTAGCCGGGGTCGACGCCCTTGTGCCTTGCAAAGTTGATGAGGTCGCGCATCCTTCCGGCCCCGGCGTTGTAGGCCGCAAGGATGAACTTCTGCCTCTCGGTGGCGTTGGCCGCGACTGAGCCGTAGTTCTTCGAAAGGCTCTGCAGGTAGCGGGTGCCGGCCATCACGCTCTGCGCCGCGTCCAGCAGGCTGTCCGCCCCGAAGGCCCTTGCGGTCGACGGCATCATCTGCATGAGCCCGGCGGCGCCCCTTCTGCTGAGCGCGTCGTGCCTGAAATTGGACTCGTGATAGATGATGGCCGACACGAAGCGCCAGTCGAGGCCGGCGGAGTCGGACCAGGCCTTTATGAGCGAGTCGTAAGGGCTTATCCTGTAGTCTGCGGTCTTGTAGCGGTCTTCGGGAGGAATCCAGGCCGGCGCTTCTTCGACGACGGGTTCCTCCACCGTGTAATTGCGGCAGAAGACGGCGCCGGCGACGAGCAGCACGGCTGCGCCGAAGGCGGCGAGGCATGAGGCTGTGCTATTTTGCATTTCTGCTGGTAGTTCTGGCAGAGGAGCCCGTGGCGGCGGTGCCCTGGAAGGATGAAGGCGGAGACAGCGCGCCCTCGGAGGAGGCGGCTCCCGATGCCGCTCCGGCACTGTTCCGGGCCGCCCTGGTATCCTTTGCGGGCGTTACGTAGAAGGGCCAGAAGATGCCCACCTTGAATGCCCTCTGCGTGCCGATGAAACCGTGGGCCGAGAAGTAGTCGGCCTGCTTGAAGGGCCAGCCCATGTTGGCGTTCTCGAGCTTGAGGAAGATGCAGGCCTGCTTCCACTGCATGTTGATGAAGGCGTCAACCACCGGACCGCTGTTGTAGAGCACCTGGGTCTGGTTCTGGAACACGCCCAGGGCGGGATTCCAGGCCGGTGCGTTCCATGCGGTGTTGTACCAGCCGTTGAGGCCCACCTGCATCGTCAATATGTTGGCGCTGCGGTTTTCGTTGCGCTGCGCCACGAACTCGATGTACCACTTGAGGTTGACCGCCAGCTTGGGAAGAGGCATCACTTCGGGCCTGGAGCTGAGCTGGAAGAGCACCCGGTTGTCGAGATGCACGAAATCCGCTATGCAGAAGTCCTTGCGGGCCGAGGCCGAAAGCACGCTCATGGCCGTGGGATTCTGCATTATCACGCCGAGGGTGTCGTAGTAGATGTTGTTCGCGAGCAGGGCGTAGCCGAGTTCGGCGCTTGCGCGGAGGTAGGGGATGTCCACCATGCCCTGCACCTTCGTGGTGGAGGTTTTGCCGAAGTCGTTGTCCCAGACGTAGTGGTTGGTGTAGATATGTTTCTGGTACCACTGCGGCTCCTGCAATGAGGTCTCGAAACTCGCCCCCACCGTGAGCGGGCTGCGGCGGGCCCTCCTGAACGGGTAGAAGTTCATGCTGGCGTCGGCCCGGAGGGAGAAGTCGCCGATTTCGGCGCCTGCGAAGGTGAATCTCCCCTTCGCGCCCCATTTGAAGAAGTCGTGGACGTTGCCTTCCACCCCTGCGTATGCGTAAAGGGAATTCTCCCTGTGCAGCTTGTCGGTCTTTGTGGTGTCCTGCCAGGCCTCGGCGTATGTCCGGAACTTGTCGCCTATGCCCACGTTGAGCTTGGATATGAAGGCGTCGTCGCTCCACGGCTGCAGCCGTACGAACAGCTTGTTGTCGAGGTTCACGACCTTGAAGGTGTCGAGGCTTGCCGTGCCGTAGTTGAAGACGTTGTCGTAGAGCGACAAGGCCGCGGAGGAGTTCTGCAGCAGGTTGTCGGAATAGTCGCGCGAGTAGCGGCTCCATTCGCTGCTGTGGCCTATGAAGAACGAGGTGACGTTGCGGTCGAGCGAGTCGGTCCTGCGCACCGCGGCGGTGGAGTCGGGTGCCGCGAGGCTGTCCTTCACCGCGGTGGAGTCGCCCGCAGCCAGGGTGTCGGAGAGGGCCTTCCTGCCGCTGAAGAGGTCCTGCACGAAAGACATCGGGATGCGGACCTGCTGGTCGAGGTAGACGGTGCGCTTCTTGACGTGGGAGACGGCGTCGGACAGCCGGACCGCGATTTCGCGCGAGTCCACCGTGGTGTCCCTTATCCATGAGATGTCCTCCATGCCTCCGTTCTCCTTGCGCGTAACGGTGTTGGAGATGAACCCGGCCCCTGCCATGTACCTCTTGCCCAGATAGTTGACGGATGCGGAGAAGGTCTTGTTGGCCGTTTCTTCGTTCAGCAGCATGCCTCCGCCGCCCCAGCGGTCGTAGAGAATCTGAAAGTTGAGCTCCGGGCTGATGTTCTGGGTGGTGAGGATGTGGATGTTGTCGCTTTCCTTGGCGGTCTTGGCCAGGATGGTGCCCCAGTAGGCCAGCTCGGTGTACGGGGTCTTGGTGTTGTAGTTGGGAAGGGTCCCGTGACTGAACGTCCAGGCTTCGTTGGGGGTGTAGAAGTCGAGATTGCTGTCGCTGCCGCGCCTGAAATAGTTGTAGCTCTGCACCGGGGAACCGGCCACGCCGAGCCACGACGCCCCCAGGTCGCGCCGTTTGAAGGCGTAGTCTTCGAAGTAGTAGTTGTAGCTGGTGTCGGGAACGTAGGCTTCCACCTTCTGGAAGTCGGTGTCGGTCTTCCACGCGATGATGCGCTTGTACTGCATCGTGTCGGGGATGGCGAAAGCCTGGAGCACGCGCGGGGTGGCCTTCCTGATGCTGTCGCGGACGGCGTCGGCCTCTTCCTTTATTTCTTTAAGGGAGTCGGCGATGGCCCGCTGCCTCTTGATGAGTTGCTCCTGGTCGTATCTTTTCCTGTCCTCGGGGGAAAGGCCGTTGTACCATTTCTCGAAGGCCGCTCTCGCCAGCTCGTCCTGGACCACCAGGTACAGGGAGTCAAGCATGACGAGGTCGGTGGAATCCTGCCTCGCCGCCAGCGTGTCCAGCGCTTCCCAGTGGAGCTTTTCCGACATGCGCAGGGAGTCGGACACCTCCACGTGGGTGAGGGAGTCCATGAGGGCCACGTAGTATTTGTAGCGGAACGGGTCGGTGAGGCGCAGTGAGTCGGGAGCGTGAAGGGTGTCGCGCGCGGAGAGGGTGGAGTCGCCGGAGGCCCTGAAGTCGCCTTTCATGGCGGCGAGTATGCTGTCGCTCAGGGCCACTTCCCCCAGGTCGCCCTTGCGGCCCAGTTTGTAGGCGTCGGAGCGGTATATCACCGTGTCCTGCACCGGCACGTCCAGGTCGAAGGTCCTGGTAACGGGCCTCGACGTGGCGATGCTGGCGGCGAGTGCCACGCCCATTGCCGCTGCGGGGAACAATATGTTTTTCAAAACGCTCACAGTCTGCAAAAATACCTATTTTTTTTGATTATATTTGCGCTATATGGAACGCTTGGTCAAACTTTACAGGGAACGATTCGGCTCCGAGCCTTCCGAGGCGGCCCTCCTTCCCCTCAGCGGCAGCGCCCGCAAATACTACAGAATTAACGGTGCAGGCGGGCCCGTGATAGGCTGCATAGGCACCAATCTCAAGGAAAACCGCGCCTTCGTGGCCATAGACACCGCCATGCGCGCCGCCGGGGTGAACGCTCCGGAGGTGTACTCGGTGAGTTCCGACGGCTATGCCTACCTTCAGGAAGACCTCGGCGGAGGGCAGCTGTTCGAACTGCTCAAGCCTTCGCTCGCCGCGGGCAGTTTCTCCGTGCGGGAGCAGTCCTGGCTCAAGGCGGTCATGGCGGCCCTTCCCCACGTGCAGTTCGGCACCGGGCGCAGTCTCGACTGGGGGGTGTGCTTCCCCGACCGCGAATTCAACGCCCGCATGGTCAATTTCGATCTCAACTACTTCAAATACTGCTACCTCAAGGAGAGCGGGGTGGATTTCGACGAAATCGCCCTCCAGGACGACCTCGACACCCTCTGCGCCGATTCCCTCGCCCCCTTCGGGCAGACCTTCATGTACCGCGACTTCCAGGCCCGCAACATCATGATGCGCGGCGACGAGCCCTGGTTCATCGATTTCCAGGGCGGGCGCAGGGGCCCCGTCCAGTACGACCTCGCCTCCTTCCTCTTCAATGCCGGCACCCATTTCCCCAAGGAGCTGCGCGCCTCGCTCGAAGACGTCTACATCGACTCCCTGAGGGAATTCATGCCCGTCTCGCGCGAGCAGTTCATGGAACAGTACCGCCTGATCACCCTCGTGCGGCTGCTGCAGGAGTTCGGCGCCTACGGCTTCCGCGGCCTGATAGAGCGCAAGCAGCTCTTCATCGACTGTATCCCTCCCGCGCAGAAGGTTCTGGGAGAGCTGGTCGCCGAACCTTTCCCGCGCTATCCGCATCTTACGGACGTGCTCCGCAGGGTGGCTGCCGACGAGGGCGGAATTTGCCGGAATATTCTGTAACTTTGTCGGCGTTATGGCAAAATCTTCCTTCGACAATCTCTGGGACAAAAGCAAGGACGGCAGCAAGGGCGAGAGGCGCAGTTTCCTGCGTTTCGTCATAATCGCCACCGCCGTCTTCGTGGTGATTCTCCTGCTGAAGAAAGACTCCGTCATCAACTGGGCGCGGAGCGGCATCGAGCTGCAGCGCCAGAAGCGCGAGATGGAGTACTACCGCAGGGAAATCAAGAAGCTGGACCTCCAGATAGAAGGCCTTTCCACCAACCGCGATTCGATGGAGACGTACGCCCGGGAGCAGTTCCATTTTGCCAAGCCCGGGGACGACGTCTATGTGATTGAAAAATAGTTCAGGCCTCCGGGAACATCGGCTCCACCGGGTCGCAGCCGCCCTGGGGCGACCGCGGCTTTATCCGCCTGAATGCCAGTATCACCAGCCCCAGCACCACCAGGGCCAGCACGAAATAAGCCCAGTAGCGGCTGCCGAGTATGTCCTGCCAGTTGTCCGCCTCGGCCCACTCGGGTATCTGCCCTATGATCAGCGCCATGGTGTTGTTGGTGAAATGCATCAGCATGGTGAGCTTGAGCGAGCCGGTCTTGTAGTAGACGTATCCGAACAGACAGCCCAGGATGAAGGCGGGGATGGCCTGCCAGGGGTTCATGTGGATGAGGGCGAAGAACAGCGCCGAAATCACTATCGCCCATGCGGGACTGGCCTTGCGGGAGTTCAGCAGGCCCCTGAGTATCATTCCCCGGCACAGCCATTCCTCGAAGAAGGGGGCCATTATGCTCACGCACAGGAAGTCTACCCAGAAGTTGCCTCCGGTGAGGCTCTGCATCACGCTCTCGAGCCATTCGGGCATAGGGGGCAGCAGGGCGCCTGCGGCGTCAGAGGCGAAACTCGCGGCGAGGGTGCCGACGATCACCAGCAGGGCACAGAGCCAGGCTCCGAGAGGCGCGAAATTGTCGCTGTCGAGCTTGAATCCCTGCCTGTCAAAGGAGTTCCGGCGGCTTCTGGAGGCCGCATACATCATGGCGGGGATGAACTGCAGGGGGTAGGCTATGAGCATGGCGTATTCGGCGCCCGCGTCCGCTCCCATTGCGAGGGTGAACACCGAGGTGACTGCGGTGCCCAGAAGGGTGCCGGCTATGAGCCAGGCGATGAGGATGAAGATGTCTGCCACGCCCGGAACGTACCATGCGTGGTTCTCGAAAACCCTGAAGTTTCCGCGTTTGAAGAGCTTGGCCATATCAATACAGCGGGGAAGGATAGACTCCTTCCTTTACGAGTTCGGCGAATTTGGCCACCACGCCGGGGCGGTCTTCCTTGAAGGTGACTCCGAACCAGTGGGAGGGGGTGGAGAGCACTTCGCAAGTGGCGCTGCCGGCCTTTATCATGCGGTCGACCGCGAAGGGGATGTAGAATTCTTTCTTGAGCTCGCCGATGTTCTGCCTGAGGAAATCGGTGAAGATGGCTTCGCTCGCCGCGAAATAGTCGGGGGTGAAACCCCACATGTTCATGGAGCAGAGGGCTTTCGGGTCGAGGAGAAGGTGGTTTTCGCCGTTCACGGAGTTGTCGCCGTACACGTTGCCGTCGGCCTCGGCCGCTATGTTGAGGTGCTCTTCGATTGCGGAAAGCTGCCTTGCGCCGTCGTAGTGGCAGATGCCGCGGGACACGCTGCCGTTCTCGCTGAGGGTGTTGTCCAGCTCGAATCCGACTATGCAGTACTGCCCCCTGGTGTTCTCATGGGCGGCGCACCACTGCTCGAGCACCTTGAAGGAATCGCGGCCGTAGAAATCGTCCCCGTTGATGACGGCGAAGGGCTCGTTGATGACGTCTTTCGCCATGAGCACGGCGTGGGCGGTGCCCCAGGGCTTCTGCCGTTCAGGGTTGAGGGTGAAGCCTGCGGGAATCTTGTTCAGCTCCTGGGTGACGAACACGAATTCCAGGGGAGAGCCGTCGGCGCACTTCACCTTGCTGTACTTTTTGGCCACAAGTTCCTTGAACTGCCCGAGGAAATGCTCCCTGACTATGTACACGACCTTGCCGAAGCCTGCATGCACGGCATCGTAAATGGAGTAGTCGATTATGGTTTCTTCGTTGGGGCCGAGGCCGTCCATCTGCTTGAGCCCGCCGTAGCGGCTGCCCATGCCTGCCGCAAGTACAAGGAGTGTTGGTTTCATATGGTTGAGTTTTTGTTTTTCAAGATTACAAATATACTATTTTCCGGCAGAAAAACAGTATTTTTGTCTCCGATATGAAAGCTCTCATCTTTGCCGCGGGCCTCGGAACCAGGCTCAAGCCCCTCACCGACAGCATTCCCAAGGCGCTCGTGCCGGTCGGGGGAGTGCCCATGCTCGAAAGGGTCATTGTCAAGTTCAAGGCCGCAGGCTTCACGGACATCGTGGTGAACACCTGCCATTTCGCCGACAAAGTGGAAAGTTTCCTTGCAGAAAAAGATAATTTCGGCATCGGCATCCGCGTTTCGCGCGAGCCCGGGCCCGAGCCGTTCGAGACGGGCGGCGGCATCCGTTTCGCCCGCGCCCTCCTGGAAGACGGCGAGCCGTTCCTGGCCTACAACGTTGACATCCTTTCCGACGTCGACCTGGAGGAATTCGTGCGGCAATCCGACCCGACCGCCCTTGCCAACCTCCTTGTCACCGCCCCCAGGGCCGCCGACGACCGCTTCTTCCTCTTCGACGGCGGAATGCGCCTTTCCGGCTGGACCAACATCCGCACCGGGGCCGTCCGCGGCCTTCCTGGACCGGACAGCCGCCGCATGTCCTTCTGCGGCATCCACCTTATTTCTCCGGCAATCTTCCCGCTGCTCGAGTCGTGGCCCGGGCGCTTCTCCATAACCGATTTCTACATCGAGTCCTCAGCCTCGCAGCGCATCCTCGGCATCGAGGCCAAAGATTTGAACCTCATAGACATAGGCAGCCCCGAAGCCCTCGCCAGGGCCGAGGAGTCCTGCACCCCTTTCAGTGTATGAGGCCGCAATCACCATTGCCAGATACATGCTTGAAAGACAAATCTCTCGATTTGTCTTCCTGTAGTCATGTTTTTTTTCTCATTCCTAAAATACAATCCAAAGTCAGAATCATGAAAAAACTGGTGTTCGTAATATTGTCCGTGCTAGCCACTTCATGTCATCACGGTATCATTGACAGGCATGCTGTCGAGACTTCGATTCGTCGGCAGATGACTGAATTCCCCGAGAGCCGCCTTCCGGACCTGTACAAGAGCTTTTTCCAGGGAAGGTTCGGCCCCGGCCATCTTGTCACCGACAGGGAATCAGCCTTGAACTACGTGCTCTTTGAGACGCAGCAGGAAGATTACCTACCCCTTGCTTCAACCGAACCCTGCGGCTGGGAAGCGAACTATGTCAGGGTCAATCTCAGCCTTGTCAGGGATGGAATTGTCAGTGCAGAAGAGCTGACGGACGCTCTCATTGCGAGTACGGTCCCTGTTACCGACAGTCAGGTTGAGAGTTGGAAGAAAGAATGGGGCGAAATCCTTAATGTCATTCAGAAGACCTGTCCCGATATTCCGTGCCTTGATGCTGACGCAAAGAAACTTGACAGCCTTCTCCAGAGTGGACAGTATGCGTATCATCACAGTGATGCTTATCGCGAGGCGTATCATCCACACTATCGTATCATAAAAAAAGGACTCGCGGACAGATTAATTAAGGAATGAGAAAAAAATTAGTTGCTTCAAATTTTAGAATCTGTTTTGAAATTACCGAACATTTCAAAACAGATTCTTAAAATCCGTATATTTGCAAGTCAATACATTGCCGCATGAAAAGAATTGCATTTTTCCCCGTTATCCTCTCCGCAGTGATGCTGCTTTCGGCATCGAAATGTACGGAGAACCAGACCGGAACTACGGTTGAAGATTCCTCCCGGATAGAAGTTCCGACCACCGGGGTGTCGGATCCCGATGCGCCCACCGTGTATTTCACGTCCAGCATCACGCCGGAAGGTCTCGTGAGAATCTACGAGGCCCTCGGCGTCAGCGCGAGCGGCCGCGTAGCCGTGAAAATCTCCACTGGGGAGTCTTCCCAAAGCAATCATCTGCGCCTTGAACTCATCAAGGACCTGGTGCAGAAGGTCGGCGGGACGCTGGTGGAATGCAATACCGCATAT
>FLNX01003048.1_pt1 | contig 49875 bp, 36 predicted proteins | sample 1140341 | NCBI WGS metagenome assembly FLNX01 (sample SAMEA3878208, study PRJEB12797) | bioreactor metagenome | biome: Moose rumen | place: Sweden | collected 2011-10
CCTCTCTTCCCAGATTTCCGCACTGAAGTGGATTTCTTCGATGTCCTTGCAGCCTGTGAGATAGCCTATCAGCACAATCATCAAAATATCACAGAGGTTATGCTTCTTGCATCTGTCAATTCTGAAATCTTTGATTGTCATTAGCGTTTCTTTCAGTGTCATTTTCTACCACCAGAAAAAATTATAATGTTATTTGAATTCTTTAAATAGTATACGTTTTTATCGTCTTTAAAATGCGTTTGCCCTGAACTTATAGGGCGATTGAGTTCCATGCGGATTTTATCGACGGTTCTTTTGACGTGAAGAGCGGAAAAAAGGTCGGAAAGGAGTTCATTCCGTGGTATTATGCTGCAAAAGAAAACACATTCCCACAGTGGATAGGACCATACAACAATTTCAATATCGAGCAGCAAAATTTTTCGGTTTCATATTTTGAGCCGCTTTACAAAAACAAGGCTTTCGCGGGCGTTACAGGAATTGAAATCAGCAATCTTTCTATCCGCTCCTGCATAGACAGCCTCGATTACGGTGAGGCGTTTATCTTTTTGGTGAGCGGCGGCGGCGATTTGATTTACCACAAGGATTTTTTGCAGGGGCTTTTGTCGAGCGATTTTCATCAGCACAAAGACATTGAGAGAGTCAGCGAGTTCTTTTCCGATGAATACGTCAACAGCCAAAAGGCTTACGAATACGAGTACAAAGGCGAGAAGCACAAAGTAATGCTCGAAAGACTTGGCAACGGAATGGTCATTGCGCTTTCCGTGCCTGAAAAGCAGCTTTTCTCGCTCCCAAAAACAATGCTCCTGCAGATTATGATACTGCTCATCATTTCGCTGATGATAGCGGTCTTCATCGTGAACTATCTTACCGACAAAATCGTGCATCCGATAGAAATCATCACGAAAGCCACGTCTTTCATCGCACACGGCGAACTGAACACAAAAATCCCGATAAAGTCCAAAGACGAACTCGGAGTTCTTGCCACTTCCATTCTCAAAATCGAAGAGGCACTTTCTGAATACATTGAGCAAATTCGCGATTTGGCGTACAGGGACTTTATGACGAACTGCAAGAACAAGAGCGCGTATCTCAAAAAGCTCTCGCAAATCGGAGAGCGCATTAAAGAGAATTTGGCGGATTTCACGGTGTATGTGTTCGACGTGAACGGCTTGAAGCGCATCAACGACACGAAAGGTCACGAGATGGGCGATGAGCTGATAAAAGCCGCGGCTGGCGCGATAAAGACGGTGTTTTCCGAAGACGAGATTTTCCGCACGGGAGGAGACGAGTTCGCTGTCATCACGGAAGGCCCGCGCGACAAAATCAAGGACAACATGGCCTCTTTCGCCCAGGCGGTGGACGAGTTCAACAAGGAAAACGAGGGCAGAATCGAAGGGAAAAGTCTTGACTTCACCCTCGCCGTGTCAGTAGGGTACGCAAGTTTCGAAAATGGAGTGGACAAGGAATACAAGAGCGTCTATGACCGCGCCGACCAAGCGATGTACGAAGCGAAAGAAGCGTTCTACAAAAACCACGAGGACATGCGCAGAAAGTAATATTTGCGGCAAAATCGGCTATAATAAAAGACATGAGCACACGAAAGCTGCCGATTGGCATTCAGGATTTTTCTTACTTGAGAGAGGAAGGCTACATTTATGTGGACAAAACAGCCTTCATATACGACCTCGTTACAAACGGAAAGCCCTATTTCTTGAGCCGCCCGCGCAGGTTCGGAAAGAGCCTCCTAATCACGACGCTCGAAGCGTATTTCATGGGCAAAAAGGAACTTTTCCACGGTCTCGCAATCGAAAAGCTCGAAAAAGACTGGATTGAATACCCCGTCTTGAAATTTTCGCTTGCAGGCGGCGAGTTCACTACGGAAAACGGACTGAAAGATGCCCTTCGCAGTTGTCTTTCTGATTTTGAAAAAAAATACGATTTGCCGCACGACGACTCGACGCTTCCAGTCCGTTTCAAGAATGCGCTCAAAAATGCGAACGAGAGGACCGGGCGCAGGGTCGCGGTCCTTGTGGACGAGTACGACAACCCGCTTTTGAAGAACATCGGCGGGAGCGCGGAGCAGGACGAAGAGAACCGCGCACTCTACAAGGGCTTTTTCGCCGTGCTCAAGGACTGCGACGCATACTTGCGGTTCGTGCTTTTCACCGGAGTGACGAAGTTCAGCAAGGTGTCGATATTCAGCGACCTGAACCAGCTGCAGGACATCTCCATGCACCCGAAATACGCCGAAATCTGCGGAATCACGCAAAGCGAGCTGGAAGAGACTTTCTCGCCAGAAATCGACGGGATGGCGGAAGCGAACAAGATGTCGAGAGAAGAGTGCCTGACGAAACTCAAGCGGTACTACGACGGCTACAAGTTCTGCGCCGGGTGCGAAAACATCTACAATCCGTTCAGCCTCATAAACGCGTTCAGCTCGAAAAAATTCGGAAAGTTCTGGTTCGGAACCGGCACGCCGACATTCTTGGTGAAACGCCTGAACGAGATGGGCTTCAATCCTCAACAGTTCAGCGACGGCTCCCTCTACGCCAGCGAGGACGAAATCACCGACTACCGCCCGGACAACCCCGACATCGTGCCACTTTTGTACCAGTCGGGCTATCTCACGCTCAAGGAATACGACGAGGATTTCGAAAGCTTCACGCTCGCATATCCGAACGAGGAAGTGAAGTACGGATTCACGCAGAGCCTCACGCCGGTCTATCTCAACTGCGACAAGCCGCTCGATGTCCGAAACTTCGGTCGCGACATAAAAACAGCGGACACCGACAGCCTCCGAAAACGCTTCACCGCATTGTTCGCGAATCTTCCGTATCCCGCAAAACCGAGCGACTCTATTCTTGAGCGCGACTTTCAGAACGTCGTTTATCTTGTGTTCCTGCTTCTCGGGCAGTTCGTGAAGGTGGAGCAGCACAGCGCGAAAGGACGTGCCGACTGCATCGTGGAGACGGAAGAGTACGTCTACATTTTCGAGTTCAAGCGCGACGGCACGGCGGAGGACGCACTCTCGCAGATTGACGCGCAGGGCTACGCAAAGCCGTACGAGGCTGATTCAAGAAAGCTCATCAAAATCGGCGCGGTATTCTCAAGCGAGGAGCGCACGCTCAGCGAATGGCTGGTGGGGGAATGAAAGGCGAATGATTCAATTCAAACTACATTCGCTCCCATGCTCTCTTGTACCAGCCCTGCCAAGGAACCTTTTTCTCGTAAGCCCGGCTCACCTGGAAGAGCAGCAGGTCCTTGTGCCGTGGGGCGATAATCTGCATTCCGATTGGCACTCCGTTTTTGGAAAGAGCCGCCGGAATTGAAGCCGCGGGATTCCCAGTGAAGTTCGCGAGGAAGGTCTGAGTCCAGCCAATCAGCGACTCGACTTTCTTTCCGTTCACAGAATCCGGGCCTTTCGTGTTCCTGTCGGAAGCGTTTAATATAGAAGAAACATTGCTCACTGGCGAAATTATCAAGTCGTATTCAGAAAACGCATCCTCGAACTGGTCGAGGACATCGGTTCGGGCAAGGTTGAATTCGTACAAATCCTCGATTCCGAGACCGTCGACGATTTTCTTCCAATAGATGAATTCCTGGGGAAAGTCCCTTTCGTGGTCTTTCAAGAGGTCGATTCCATGGGCTTTGAGATGATTCAACTCAAGCGCGCAGTCAACCGTGATTCCCTTGCACCAAAGGTCGGAAAGAGTCGCCGCATCGTGCTTGAAACTGAATTTGTGCTCATCGACAGAAAAGCCAAGCTCGCGGAATTTCATAGCGGCATTTCTCACGGAAGAGCGAACTTCATCCTCGACCTCGAAAAGCCCGAAATCCTCGGTGAACGCGATTTTCAGATTTTTGGGAAGATTCTCAAGTTTTTTGTAGAAATCACAAGTCTTCGGCAGGCTGAACGGGTCCCGCTTGTCCTCGTAGTTCATGTAGTCCATGAGAATCGCGGAATCGATGACCGTCTTCGTGAGTCCGCCGTTGAAGCAGAGCGGATGAGTCGCCGACCATGCGTCCGGGCGGCAGACAGAAGGCACCGTCCCCACCCCGGCCTTGAATCCGTAGAGATTGCAGAAGCAGGCCGGAATCCTGATTGAGCCGCCGGCATCCCCGCCCTCGGCAATCGGAACGAGACCGTCGGCAACGGCTGCCGCGCTCCCTCCGCTTGAACCGCCTGAATTGTATTTCGTGTTGAACGGAGTCGATGTGGGCCCGTACATGAGATTGTCAGTAGTGCCACGGAAACCGTAGGCCGGCGCATTCGTCTTTCCGATTGCGATTCCGCCAGCTTTTTCCATGGCGGTGCAGAAAACCGAGTCGGATTCATCGGTTGCGACAAGGCATTCGACGCCGCCGTGCGAAGACTGCCAGCCCTTTTTGTTCGGAAGGAAATCCTTGAGCGCGAAGGGAACGCCGGCGAAAGGCCCGCAATTCTCACCTCGCTCAAGACGGGATTCAAGTTCGCGGGCTTTTTCCAGGGCATAATCCGCCTTCACATAGACAAAGGCGTTCACGGATTCGTTGCGTTTTTCAATTCGGTCGAGGAAATACTCGACGACTTCGACAGGGCTGATTTTCCTCTCGTTCACGAGACTGCCTATTTCAAAGGCGGACAATTCTTCCAGTTTCATCAAGATTCCTTCCTGTATTCAAAACGCGACGAGTCGTCGCTCAATTCCATCTTCTTGCAGTATTCAAAATAGTCGCGTCCGACACCTTCCTGCTGCCATTTCTTGCATTTGTGGTAGGCAATCGGAGAGAAGACGACCTCGAAGAAAAGCTCCACAAGCGCGCCGAGAGAGGCGATTCCTGTAATCGTGAGGATTCCGTAATAATGGGCGAAGAAAGAGAAAGCCAAAGCCGCGAAGACGAAATTGTCCACGAACTGACCGAGCATCGTGCTGATGTAGGAGCGTGTGATGAAGGCGATTTTTCCGTCGGGATTTTTGACGAAGCGGCGTCCAATCAAGACATTCGCGATTGCGTTCACGATTCCAGAGAGGACATAGGCGATTGTTGAAGAGATGAGAATCTGCCAAGGCTGAACGCCCTGCCCTGTAAAGCCGAAAACGGTGTCGAAGGATGCGCTCGCTCCTGGAAAAGGATAATCAGAAGGAATCGACGCCATGATTCCCAAAAAGACGACCGCCACGGCATTGATGACGGCTCCGAAGAAATTCAGCTTGATTGCGGCCTTGCCGCCGAAAGTCTTGGTGACCATGTCCATAATCAGGAAGACGGCCCACGAAAGGAACAGACCTGCCGTCACGGAAATAAAATAGGTGTCGCCGATTTTAAGCCCGCTCCACACGATTTTGTTCGCCGCAAGATTCATCGTGACCGTGCAGACAACAAACAAAGCAACCACGACTGCGGGAATCGACCGCAAGAGCATCTTCCAGTCTTGCATGTCAAAAAACCACTCCGCAGTGTCCATAATCCATGCGAATAATTTTTTCACTTAGATAACCTCGAATTTTGATTTTCTAATGCCCTAGTTTAGTTTAGAGACAGGATGGGTTCCGAACTGTCTTTGAATTATGCGGAAAGCAATATACAAAAAATCAAACACAAATGACAAGAGGGATTCGACATGTGACGGACAAGGGCAAAAACACAATATACTTTTCAAAAGATTCAGAATAGAATGAAAGGCAAACAACCGGTCGCCACTAAACGACCAAAAAATCTTTTTTTGGAGACGAAAATGAAAAAATTCATGGACGAGAATTTCCTTCTCGACACACCGACAGCTCAGAAACTGTTCGCCGCTTGCAAAGACGAGCCGCTTTGGGACTACCACTGCCATCTTCCGCCGGAGCAGATTGCGAACAACAAGCAGTTCAAGAACCTCACTGAAATCTGGCTCGGAGGCGACCACTACAAGTGGAGACAGATGAGAACCTACGGAATCACAGAGGACTACATCACAGGCGACAAGCCTGACTACGAGAAGTTCCTCAAGTGGGCCGAGACAATCGAGCACCTCATCGGAAACCCGCTCTACCACTGGACACACCTTGAGCTCCAGAGATACTTCGGAATCACGGAGCCTCTCACGGTGGAGTCTGCCCCGCGCATCTGGGAAAAGGCGAACGCGCTTCTCCAGACAGAGGATTTGAGCGTGAAGGGAATCTTCAAGAATTTCCACGTCTACGCGGTCGGAACTACTGACGACCCAATCGACTCGCTCGAATACCACAAGGCAATCGCCGCTGGAACCGCCCCAATCGGAAAAATCGAGACGAAGGTGCGCCCGTCGTACAGGCCAGACAAGGCAATCAACATCAACCTTCCTACATACAAGGACTACATCAAGAAGCTCTCTGAAGTCAGCGGAATCGACATCAAGACATCGGACGACGTCATCAAGGCCCTCATCAAGAGGCTCGACTTCTTCATCGAGAACGGCTGCAAGGCCTCAGACCACGCGCTTGAGTATCCGCCGTGCAAGGTCGACACGGATGCGAACATCGACGCTGTAGTCGCGCGCGCGTTGAAAGGCGAAGTGATTTCGGAAGCCGAAGCCGAAGCCTACAAGACGAAGGTCCTCGTCGCTCTCGGATGCGCCTACGCAGAGCGCGGAATCGTGCAGCAGTGGCACATGAACGCAATCCGCGACAACAACAAGGCCATGTTCAAGAAACTCGGCCCTGACACTGGATTCGACGGAAGCCACGACAAGCCGATGGCTGAGAACCTCGCGGGCCTCCTCTCCCTCATCGAGGCTGCGGGCGGCACACCGAAGACGATTCTCTACACATTGAACCCGAAAGACTACTACTCAATCGGAACAATCATGGGCTGCTTCCAGGGCGGCGGAATCAAGGGCAAAATCCAGATGGGTTCAGGCTGGTGGTTCTGCGACCACAAGGACGGAATGGAGCAGCAGATAAAGGTTCTCGGAAACCTCGGCATGATTCCGGCTTTCGTCGGAATGCTCACGGATTCACGCTCGTTCCTCTCATACTCAAGGCACGAGTACTTCAGGAGAATCCTCTGCAACATCATCGGAACATGGGTCGAGAACGGCGAATACCCGAACGACGAAAAGATGCTCACGAAAATCGTGAAGGACATCTCTTTCGGAAACGCGCTCTCATATTTCGGCGCATAACCGATTGATTTGAACCAGCAGGCAGACGGGACATCCATTTTTCAGGGTGTCCCGTTTGTTTTCTTGAATCAGCGCAGTTTTAATTTACGGTACAGCTCAATCCCGTCTTTCCACTCGGGGCCGATGCGCTCGTCAACGCAGCTAACGACATTCCGACTGATGCTCGACAGCAGATTGCCCATGCATTCAAAATTGACGGCAGTTCCCTCGGAATCGCATTCATAGGTCACAGCCCTGTCTTTTTCGATTCCTATTTTCGCGGCCTCGGACACAGCGTCCATGTTCGCGCCGAGAAAAACGAATTCCCATCCGAATTCTTCTTTCTGCTTTTCGACCATCTTCTTGACTTCCGCGCGGCTTCTGCGTCTGCTGGAATTTTCTTCTCCGTCCGTCGTTATCACAAACACAGTCTTCTCCGGCCTGTCCTCTTCCCGCGCATACTTGTGGACATTCCTTATGTGCGCTATCGCATCTCCCACAGCGTCCAAAAGAGCAGTAGAACCACCGACAGAATATTGGCTTTCAGTCATGGCTTCAACATCCGCTATAGGAACACGGTCGTGCACGACCTCGCTTCTGTCGCTGAAAAGAACCGTGGAAACGAGGGAGTCCACGTCTTCCCCGCGCTGTTTTTTCAAGAAAGAATTGTAGCCTCCGATTGTGTCGGCTTCCAGACCAGACATCGATCCGCTTTTGTCCAGAATGAAGACAATCTCAACAAGTCCCTTTTTCATTTTTGCCTCCTTAAAATATGGAAAGCATGATAGGAAAAAAGAGACGAGCAGTGGTCGCCAATTTGGCGACTTTTAAAAGACCTACTTGGAGGCGAAGCAGTCAAGGTTGTAGGCGTCAAGGATTGCGTCTATCTGCATCAGACTGAAAATTCCATGAATCACGCAGTACTTCACAACCAAGTCGAACTTGCTCGACGGCATGAGCGCATAGCCGGCGCTCGCCAGGACAGACTCGAATTCGTCGAGGGGAAGCTCAAGCGCAAGGGCCAGTGCAATCACGGTCTTCTTTTTCGGAACATAATCCTTTGTACTTATTATCTTGGAGAAGAATTTCTTGTCCACATACGCTTTCTTGTAGACGCTGGCGTTGTCCAGTTTTCTTTCGGCAATCATCCGCTGTATCGTGTTTTGAAAATTCAGGGAATCCGACGACCGCTCCACATTTTCTATGAAATCGTCCACTTCCGAAATCGTTTCGCGCGATATTTTTTCGTCAACAGAGGAACAGTTGTCGAGTCTGCTCTCCATACAGTCGATGCTGTAGTCAATCGCCTGAAAAGCTTTCAGCGCGTGTCTGAATTGGGGCGCGTGACAGTAGCTGGAAGCAGAAGAATACTCTTCAGCTTCCTCAAAATTCTCGTCCAGGAATTTCTCGACATCGTCAAGAAGAGCCTGCGGCACATCACTGCGTATTCCGGAAGTATCACTCATGCCTCAATTCTACCGTATTCCATTCGGATATCGCAAACATGGCGGTTCGTAAATTCGACTTCTATATTATAATTGAACGGCCCGCAGACAGAACCGGGCAAAAGGAGGTCTCATGGATTGTTTTGGGTACGGAGAGGGAAAAGAAAAAATGTTTTCGGAGGGGAAAATCCTATGTTTGTCCTGAAAGTCATACTTTTCATAGCCGCACTACTATTCTTTTTTATAGGTATCACTTTCTTCAGCAGTTCGGACGAGGAAATCGGCACGCCTTTCATAATCCTTGGAGCGGCCGCGCTCGTCGTGGCGATACTTCTCTGCTTCAAGCTGTACCTTGCGTCGAAGATAACTCTGGCGGCGGCGGCTGGGCTGCTTTTGCTTCTTGGAATCGGAAACATGGGCGACAGCGAAGAGACGGCGGGCTGGTTCTGCATAATCGCGGCGGCGATTCTGGCTCTGCTTTCGTTCGCATGGTTCATGAACTGGATTGGGGGAACAAAAAGAACGGACGAAGACGCGGCAGTGACAAAAGCGCAGGAATCGAGGAGCAGCGTACAGTACGTCGGAGTGACGGGAGCGGCGGAGAACGAAGACGCGCCAAAAAGAAGGAACGCGCAGTGGCTCTTCATGAAAGAGGAATAGGAGGACAAAGTGGCAGACAACGAGAGCGGAATCGACTTTGAAGTCACGCTCGGTGGGAGACATCGACGAAAAGGCGGAGGCGGATGCTCAGAAGAAAAAGAACGGGAACGGAGACAACGCGAATTCTGACGAGCCGATTTCCGAATCAAAAAACGAGGGCAAAGTCGGAGTAAGGGAATTCTACGAAAAAATCGTGGAGCCTGTTGTCGGAAGCATAACCGGACAGGGACAGGAGTTCGCCATACAGTTCGCCGAGAAGCTGAAGAACGGAAAGGTTCCCGCCGTGGACATCTACAATGTCGCCGGCATGAAGGTCTACAGCCTGAGCACGGAAGACGACAGGAAGCGGATATCGTCATGGTGCGACGAATGGACGAAGGAAGCGCAGAAGCTCGGCAACAAGGAGCAGGAAAAGCGGGAGAACCTTTCCTTCGCGATTCCTGAATTCAGGAACCTTTTCATGCACCAGTCCCTGTGCGAGGACCTGAGGGATTCGCTTCTGGACATCGCATGGAGCAAGCTTGACGCGCTCATAAACGCGACCTGCAGCGACAAAATCGTCGAACTTGAGGAAGTGTGCAGCATACAAGACGCGGCTGTGGAGCTTGGACTTTTGGACCTTTCGAGCGGGGAATCGAGGAGGGACTTCAAGGAACGTTTGGCCGAGAAAACAAAGGAACTGGGAGCCGAAATCGACACGATAGAGGAGGCGTTCAAGAGATTCTACAACGAGAAAAAAGAGAAGGATCCGACAATCACAATCGACACGAATTTCTCAAAGACGGAGCTTGTCGTGGAATTCCAGCGGCTCAAAAAGTTTCACGTGAAACTTTTCCCGGAGGATTCCGACAAGTTCAACGACCTTGAAGAATTCATGAACGCCTGCGGAATAGTGCTGAAGGACAAAATCCAGTATTTCGAGGAAGACTACTTCGACGACTTCAAGAAGCACGTGAAGCTTTCGCAGCTCCAGCAGTCAATATACAAGGGTACGAAGAAGCTCGCGATGTGCAAGGAATATGGCTTCAGCGAGACCGACTGGGAGAAATTCGAGAAGAAGCACCACATAAAGCCGATTTCCGACGAAGAGCTGATGAGGATGAACCAGAGGAACGGAATCATCAAGAACAGCCTCAAAGTCGGTGGTGTCGTCCTGGGGCTTGTCGTCATGTTCATCGCGTTCAGGGTCTGCTTCCCGAACCAGTACACGTACATCGTGTCGCAGATTGCTCCTGACGAAGAGCAGAAGGCGCTGAACATTGCGCGGCAGACTGCGAAGGCGGAGCTTGAAAGGAAAATCGCGCAAGAGAAGGCCGAAAGGGAAATGGCTTTGGCGGAAGAAAGGGCCGCGCGCGAACGGGAAAAATACGAGGAGGAGAAGCGAAGGGAAGAGGAAATCCGCAACAGCCAGCCGAAGACCTACACGGTCGGAATCGGAAGCGGATACGACTTCCAAAACCTGCAGGAGGCGGTCGACGCATCGAAGGACACGGACACGATAATCCTCTCCCCTGGCGTCTACAAAAGCACGGCGAACATCGGAAAGCGCATAACGATAACAAGCGGGCAGGGAACGGTGGCGGCCATAAAGAGCAAGTATTTCGCGTCCAAGGATGTGCCTGTGATTGTGCTCGACAGCGGGAAACAGTCGAAAATCACGGCGGACGTGAAAATATCGGGCGTGGTTTTCACGGGAAACAAGTCGCTGTCGTTCACATCGTTCACGGGCTATCAGGAAAATTCAGCGACATACGACAGACGGTACAGCGCGAACGTCGCAAAAAGCGGACTCAAGTGGACGAAATTCTCTGAAGACCCGATGTCGTCCTCGTACAAGTCGCTCCTGAGCGTATCCGCGAACGTGGACTTCGAGGGTGTCGCATTCGTGGATTCTTCACACGACGGAGTGACGCTCATAACAGGAAACCACAGGTTCGACAGCTGCCATTTCGCGAACATGATGAACAACGCCGTCCTAGTTCTCGGAAAATCGTTCGCGAAATTCGATTCGCCCACGATATGCTACACAGTCTGCGGCTCCGGCATAAAGGCGAAAGAGAATTCCACAATCGAGATTTCGAACGCGGAATTCATGAAATGCCACAACGGAATATACACAGCCGGAAACTCGAAAGGAACGGCGGCTTCAATATCGCTCGCATCGTCGACAATCGCGGCCATACGTTCCAGCGAAAACTCGGCCATCAACTACACGGGCGTCAAAATCACAGAGAGCAGACTGAGCGGAGCGGCTGGAATAGCGATAGACGGAGCATCGGCATCCACTTTCACGGATGTAGATGTGCAAAAGACGTTCGCGGGGGCGGTCGTGGCAGGAAAGTCCAATCCATCATTCGAAAACTGAAAGTTCCTTGAGACATCGAAATACGGCATAGTCTTCACGGAAAACGCTGGAGGCGCGCTGAAAAACGCGGACATAACGGGAAGCGTGCGGGGAATAATCGTGGAGAAGAAGGCGGCACCGCTCATAACGAACACGAAAGTGCACCACAACGAAGAAGCGGGCGTCACGTTCTACGGAGAGGCGAAAGGGCACCTGGAAAACGTGGAATCGTACTCGAACACGACGGGATTCTCGATAAACGACAGCACATATCCTGTGATAACCCACTCAAAAGCGTACTCGAACAACACCGGATTTCTCTCCTCGGAGAACAACAAGGCGGTAATCGCCGACTGCGACTCGTTCAGGAACAACGCGTCAGGGTTCGCGGTTTACGAAGACGGGAGCGCGGCATTCAAGGCCCAGAACATCATCGACGGATGCAGGTTCTACGAGAACAAGTGGGACGGAATATCGATTCGTGGAGCGGTCTCTGTCACAATAACCAACACGGAGTCCCAGGGGAACCAATTCGCGGCGGGATTGTCCGCGACGGAGACCGCGGCAGTGAGCGTAAAGAACTCGCGTTTCACGGGAAACAAATTCGGAGCGAAAATCGGAGGAAGGGTCTCGCTAAGCGCGTCCGACTCCTCATTTGACAAAAACTCAGATTCAGGAGCGTTCATGGACGGAAACTCAAAGGTGAGCTTCGAGCGATGCACGTTCGACAACAACCTCGACGGATTCTATTCGGCGGCGAACGCCTACATCACGGCGAGCGACTGTTCCATGTCGAAGAACAGCAACATCGGACTGTCGATACGAGACACGTCGACAGGAGAGTTCAAGGACTGTCTGAACAGGGGCAACGAAAAGAAGAACATGGACAACAAATCAAAGGCGGGCAAGAAGCCGCAGTTCGACAACAGTTTCTCGATATCGTTGAAGAACCTGTTCTGAAACTGAAATTTCCGAGAGGCTTCAATGTTTCACATGAAACACATTTTTCCATCGAGATTGTTTCATGTGAAACAGCACTGTTTCACAAAAATGCAAAAAAAGGACGGGCAAGCGGAAAGCTCCAAAACGGAATTTTCACGCTTGCCCGTCCTTTTTTTTCTGAGAGAGTCTTACGACACTCCATCAAAGGCTATTTGTCCTCGTCCTGACCTTGCGAAACCTTGTCGAATCCGACAACGGAATCCTGCTCGTCGCTGTGGATTATGCGGGTACCAGACGCGCTCCGCCCCTGCAATGAGATATCGGAAACATTCACGCGGATTGTCTTTCCGCGCGTTGTGATGCAGACGATTTCGTCCGAATCGGCGACAGCCATCGCACCGACGACGCCGCCCTTTCCGTCCACGTTTCCAAAAATGCGCTGGCCGCCGGTTCCCCTGCTGTGCGAGTTGAACTCCTGGAAGTCCACGCGCTTTCCATATCCACGCTCGGTTATGACGAGCGCATTCGTGTCAGGCTGGACGCAAATCGCGGCGGCGAGAGAATCCCCCTCGTAAAGCTTTATTCCACGGACACCGATGCTGCTTCTTCCCATAGACCGCACAGAAGACTCGTCGATGAGAAGGGCCTGGCCTTTCTTTGTCACAAGCATTATCTGGTTATCGCCACCGGTCAAGATAGCCGAAACAAGCCTGTCGCCTTCGTTCAACTTTATGGCGATGATGCCCTTCGTCCTCGCGTTGGCGAATTCCGTGACAGGGGATTTCTTCACGACTCCATCCTTTGTCGCCATGAAAATGTACTGGTTGGCGACAAGCTCCCTCATGACGACAATCGTCGCGACTTCCTCGTTCTCGATTAACTGGAGAAGAGACTTGATGTTCGTTCCCCTGCTCGACCGGCTAGCCTCTGGAATCTCGTGGACTTTCAGCCAATAGGCCCTTCCCTCTGTCGTTATGAACGTAATATACGAATGTGTAGTGGCGGTGAATATCTGGGAGATATAGTCGTCCTCGACAAGGCTTGAGCTTGAGCCGGAGCCTTTTCCACCACGAGCCTGCGCCTTGTAAAGGGCAAGAGGAAGCCGCTTTATGTAGCCGAACTTCGAGACGGTCACAATCACGTCCTCCTCTTTTATCATGTCCTCGACGTGAAGCTCCTCGGCTTCCTGCATCGTAATCTCGGTGCGCCTGTCGTCTCCGTACTTCTCGGCGAGCTCGTTCGTCTCGGTCTTCACGAGCGCGAAAATCTTCTCCTCGTGGGCGAGCAAATCCTGATAGTAGGCTATGAGAGTCTCAAGCTCGGCGATTTCCTTGCGGAGTTCCTCAATCTGGAGATTGGTGAGGCGGCGGAGCTGCATGTCGACAATTGCGGTCGACTGTATGTCATCGAATCCGAACCTTGCTTCGAGCGAGGATTTCGCCTGCTGGACGTCCCGGCTTGAGCGGATAATCTTGATGACTTCATCGATTGCGTCCACGGCGATTATGAGAGCGTCCAAAATGTGCTTTCTCGCGAGGGCTTTGTTCAACTCGAATTTCGTGCGCCTCGTTATGACGCTCACCCGGTGGTCCACGAAATACTCGATGAGCTGCTTGAGGTTCAGAATCTGCGGCTTCAAATTCTGCCCGTTTCCAGAAGACTTGTCGGGGACGAGCGCGAGATTTATGACTCCAAAATTCGCCTGAAGCTCCGTCTTCGCGAAAAGCTGGTTCAGGACGAGCTTCGTGATTGCGCCCCTCTTCAACTCCACCACAAGGCGGAGACCAGTCCTGTCGGAAGACTCGTCGTTCGCGCTCGATATCCCCTCGATGACGCGCTCGCGCGCCAAATCCTTTATCTTCTTGATGACGTTCGTGGTGTTCACACCGTACGGGACTTCGGTGAAGACAATAGACTCCCTTCCGCTCTTTCCAGTCTCGATTTCGAATTTCGAACGGATTACGATTTTTCCGCGTCCTGTGCGGTACGCCTTCCTGAACCCTTCCCTTCCGTAGATGACGCCTCCGGTCGGAAAATCAGGTCCCTTTATGTACTTCATCAACTCGTCGATTGAAATGTTCCTGTTGTCTATGTATGCGGAGATTGCGGCCGCGACCTCGCGGAGATTGTGAGACGGCATGTTCGTCGCCATTCCGACCGCGATTCCTGTCGTTCCGTTGCAGAGGAGGTACGGGAACTGTGCCGGAAGTACGGTCGGCTCCTTCGTCGACTGGTCGAAGTTGTCGATCATGTCGATTGTGTCCTTGTCGATGTCCTTGACCATCTCCTCGGCGATTTTAGCCATCTTGGCCTCGGTGTAGCGGTAGGCGGCGGCGGGGAAGCCGCCGATTGTACCGAAGTTTCCCTTCGGGGTGACGGTCGTGTACCTCTGGGAGAAATCCTGCCCCAGGCGGACGAGCGCGTCGTAGACCGAAGCGTCTCCGTGAGGGTGGTAGTGTCCGAGAACCTCGCCGACAATCTGGGCGCATTTTCTCGTAGGCCCGGAACTCGCGAGGTTGAGTTTGTCCATCGCGTAGAGGATGCGCCTGTGGACAGGCTTGAGTCCGTCCCTCACATCCGGGAGCGCGCGTTGGATGATGACCGACATCGAATAGTCGATGTAGGCCTGCTTCACTTCGTTCTCAATCGGAATCTGTATTATGGTACCGCCCTCGGGCGTCTTTATCTCTTCCATTTAGCTTTTCCTTTCTTTGCTCGTCTTAACTAGAAATCCAAATTCGCCATGTGGGCGTTCTCGTCGATGAACTTGCGCCTCGGCTCGACTTCCTCACCCATGCAGACGGAGAAAATCGCATCGGCGGCCTCGGCATCGGGAATCGTCACGACCTTCATCTTGCGCTTCGACGGATCCATCGTCGTCTCCCAAAGCTCGTCGCCGTCCATCTCACCGAGACCCTTGAAACGCTGTATCGTGTACTTGGCGCTGTCGCCGAGCTTCGCTATCTCGGCGTTCTTCTCCTCGTCGGTGTAGACGTATGTGATGTTCTTCCCGGACTTTATTCCGTAGAGCGGAGGCATGGCCAGATAGACGTACCCCCTCTCGATGAGCTCCCTCATGTACCTGAAGAAAAACGTCAAAAGAAGAGTCCTGATGTGCGAACCATCGACATCGGCATCGGCCATGATGATTATCTTGTGGTAGCGGAGCTTGTCGATGTTGAAGTCATCCCCGAACCCGGCTCCGAGAGACGCAATGACCGGCTGGAGCTTGTCGTTGTTCACGACCTTCTTCGCGTCGACCTTCTCGACGTTGAGCATCTTTCCCCAAAGAGAGAGAATCGCCTGGGTCTTGGGATCGCGGCCCTTCACGCAGGAACCGCCAGCAGAATCTCCCTCCACAAGGAAGACCTCGGTAAGCTCCGGGTCCTTCAGCGAACAGTCGGAAAGCTTCTCAGGAAGAGAGAACGAATCGGCGATGGTCTTGCGCCGGGTGTTCTCCTTCGCCTTTCTCGCAGCGATTCTGGCGGCGGCCTCTCCAACCGCCTTCTCAAGAATCTTTTCGAGAATCGCGGGATTCATCTCGAAGAATATCGTGAGCTTCTCCTGCACGAGGGCGTTGACTATCGAGCGGACTTCCGTGTTTCCGAGCTTCTCCTTCGTCTGCCCCTCGAATTCAGGCTCAGGCACCTTCATCGAAAGAACCACGACGATACCCGCGCGCACGTCGTCTCCGGTCAGTCTCTCGTCCTTGTCGAGCTTCCTCTTGAGCTTCTCGTTCGCGTCCAACGACTTGTTCAGAACGAAGGTCAACGCGTTCTTGAATCCGTCCAGGTGGGTTCCTCCGTCGCGGGTGTTGATGTCGTTCACGAACGTCCTTATCCTCTCCTCGTAGCCGGAGTTGTACTGGAACGCAAGCTCGGTCACGACGTTGTCCTTCTCTCCTGTTATGTAGATAGGCTCCTCGGGATAGAAGAACTTTGAATTCTTCACGCCGGAATTGATTTCTGAGACATACTGCTTGATTCCGCCCTCGAACTGGAACACTTCCTCGACAGGGGACTCCACAGTGTCCCCCACCCTCTCGTCGCGGAATATGATTTTGATTCCGTTGTTCAGGAACGCAAGCTCCTTGAGCCTGTCCTTGAGAGTTCCGTAGTCGTAGTGGGTCGTCTCGGTGAAAATCGTTGAATCGGCCTTCCAGCGGATGACGGTTCCGTGCTTGTCCGTGTCGCCGACTGTCTTAACAGGCCCGGTCGGAACACCTGTCTCGTACCTCTGCTGATAGACGTGCCCGTCCCTGGAAACAGTCGCCTCAAGCCAAAACGAAAGGGCGTTCACGCACGAAACGCCGACTCCGTGGAGACCGCCGGAAACCTTGTACGAGCCTTTGTCGAATTTTCCGCCCGCATGGAGCCTCGTCAGCACAAGTTCCAACGCGGAAACGTGTTCGGTAGGATGCATGTCGACAGGGATTCCTCGTCCGTCGTCCTCCACGCGAACTATGTCGTCCGGCTCAAGGGCGACCGTTATGTTCTTGCAAAAACCAGCCATCGCCTCGTCGATGCAGTTGTCGACGGTTTCATAGACAAGATGGTGGAGACCGCGAGGACCTGTGGAACCGATGTACATTCCAGGTCGTTTTCTTACAGGCTCAAGTCCTTTCAAAACTTGGATGTTACCCGCAGAGTATGTTGATTCCATAAAAAATCCCTATAAATCCTTTGAATTTCTTGTAAAATGATAAGTGAAATAGATTAAATATACTTGTATTGTCAAGAAAAGTAAAGTTGCGCTAATATATCGGTATGTCTGAGCAGTTTTATAAGGATTTTTTTGAAGAAGCGATGCGACAAATTCGGGAAGAGTACATCGCAAACGGAAAAGAGCGCGATTTCAAGTTCTACTTCAACATCGAATACATAGAGGACACCTTCGACACGATAACAGTCTCCGTATCGTCTGAAATGATGTGGAAACAGATGGAGAAGAACGGAAGCGCGGAAAAAATCCAGGAAAAGATAAACGAGCTCACCGCGCAGGAGATAACGCTCCTGCCAATCGCAAAAAACACCCACAAGATGATAGGCCAGTCCGCCGTACAGGCGAATCCCGCTCCGTCGTTTCCTCAGGCTCAGCAAGCGGCGAAAAAAGCGCAGGAGTCCGCGTTCGGCATCGAACTTGAGAAGGACAAAAAAGAGTCCGCATTCACATTGAATTTCACGCCTCCAGTCCAGATGCAGAGCCAGGAAGCAGAGCATCGCACGCAACAGCCGCCAGAGGTGCTCGCGCGGTTCAACCAGTCGATGGCATCGCTCAACAAGCTGATAGAGACGGAAAAAGAGAAAGAGAGAATCCAGAAAAGCGCATTGCCGCAGATGCAGGACGCACAGGCGCAATTCAGCCAGCCTTTCAACAACCAGCAGCCGCAGAAGCCGGAGCCAGTCCAGCAGCCAGCGAAAATAGACTACAACGACGACTATCAGGAGTACCTCAAGCAGGAAGTCCAGAAGATGAACCAGAATTCCATCCAGAAGAATCTTCCGCAGCTGAGGGACGACTACACGTTCGAGAATTTCATCCCCGGAGCGAGCACGCAATACGCCTACAGCGCGGCGAAGATGGCGGCGGAGGCGCCGGGCAAGGACTACAACCCGATGCTCATCTACGGCGGGGTCGGACTTGGAAAGACGCACCTCATGCAGGCGATCGGGCACTACATATTCGAGCACAATCCGTCCTCGAAAATCTGCTACATAAGCGCGGAGTCGTTCACGAACGAATTCATCGCGTCCACGCAGAGGAAGACTACGGAGGAATTCAAGAAGAAGTACAGGAATTTGGACGTGCTTCTCCTCGACGACATCCAGTTCCTCGAAGGCAAGGAGGCCACGCAGGAGGAGCTTTTCCACACCTTCAACGCAATCTACGACAGGAAGGGTCAGCTCGTCTTCACATGCGACCGTCCGATATCGGAAATCAGCGGAATAACGAACAGGCTCAGCACGAGGTTCTCCAGGGGGATGAACCTGGACCTCCAGCCGCCTGACTACGAGACGAGGAGGGCAATCCTCGAACAGAAGATGACGAGCCGGGGGAAGAAAGTGCAGTCGGAGATAATCGACTACATAGCGCAGAACGTGCAGTCGAACGTGAGGGACCTCGAATCGTGCATGAAGAAAATCATCGGCTACAGCGAACTCATGGAGGAGGAGCTGACGCTGAACATCGCGAAGGAGCTTTTGAAGGACAGAATAGACTCGAATTCGGACATCGGAAGCGTGACGGTGGAGTCGATACAGCAGGCCGTGGCGAAGAAGTACAACCTGAAGCTCGCGGACCTCATCGGAAAGAAGAAGAGCAAGCAGTACGTCCTTCCGAGGCAGATAGCGATATTCATCTCAAGGAAGCTGATGAGCGAATATTCATTGAAGGACATCGGAAGCGAATTCGGAGGAAGGGACCACTCCACAATCGTAAAAGCGATAGAGAAGGTCGAGGCACTGGTGAAGACGAAACCGGAGATAGCCGCAATCGTGAAGCAGCTTGAGAAGGACTCGCACGTGCAGCAGCACTGAGGGGCAAGGAACAGCGGAAGCAACAGGAAATCCACAGAATTCAGGCACCGGAACACAGGAAACCCACAGGAAATCCACGAAAGAACGACATTACCCTCTTTCGTGGATTTTTTTTCGGAAAGCGCGCAAATTCGGCGAATTCAGGAGAAAAAACGGCAGAAGGACCGCTTCACCGCCGAAGAAATCCACATGAAATTCACCGAATTTTGAAACAGAAATTTAGTCTTTCCACAAATTTAGAAATTCGGTGTCTAGTAAATTCTAAATTCGCATAAGGCTGTGGAGTGAATTTGAATTTGACAAAAATTTACTAAATTTCGCTCGAATTTAGTAAATTTCTATCCAACGGGGATGTGGAAAACCCGTGAATTTCGGTGGAAATCCTGTCGTCCCAGTGTGGAGAAAACGGGAGACGATGTGGAGAGTGTGCGTTTGTTGCCTCGGTGTGGAACGAATTTTTAAAGTTGTCCACCGCCCCGAAAAGCCACCATCAAGGGCGGAGGGGACTTTTTCACATATGCACAGGCCTTATTACTATTATTATTAAATTTATAAATTTATAATAAATAAGGAATGGGGAACGAATCGGAGAATCCGAAATCAGATGCCTAAATCTGAAAAATTCCAACTATGAAAATCTGAAAAAACACTCTACACTTCAACACAGAAAAAAATAGGAGCGAATCTTTATGAAATTCTCATTCAACAGAAACGCATTGATAAACGAAATTTCAATCGCGCAGGAAATCATCTCTACAAAAAACGCAGACACGATAACATCGTTCGTCTCCTTGGCCACATCGAACAACATGCTCACGATAAAAGCTGTCGATCCGAACATGAATTTCCAGGCGAACATTCCTGTTGAGACGGAAATCGACGGAACAGCAATCGTCTTCTGTCCGAAACTTATGAGCATTCTCTCCCTCATCCCCGAAGGCGACGTCTCGTTCGAAATCGAGCAGAAGGAAAGCATCCAGATTGCCGTCATAAAACACTCGACGAAGAAAATCAGGTTCACGCTGCGTTGCGGCGACGTCGCGAAATTCCCGCAGATAGAGAATTTCGGCGAAGTCGAATTTTTCGACATTCCGGCGAAGGACTTGAAGGAGATGATAACCCACACGATTTTCGCGGTCGGAACCGACATGGAAAGGCTCATGCTCACGGGCGTGCATTTCGAAAAGAGCGGAAACGATTTGGTTCTCGTCGCGACTGACAGGGGGCGCGTCGCCTACGAAGCCCGACCGCTCCTCGCCGACGTGCCTGAGTTGAAGCCGATAATCGTCCCTCCGAAAGTCCTCAACATAGTCGCCAAGCACGCTTCCGACGAAGGACCCGTCTCTCTCGCAATCACCGAGAAGTGCATAATCTTCAAATTCTCGAACTACGTCATATCGTCGAACCTCATCGATGCCGTCTACCCGAATTTCAGGCGCATCTTCCCGGAGAATTCGCCTTTCAAATTCATCGTGCAGCTCGACGAATTCCAGGCGGCCGTAAAGCGCATCTCGGTCATGAGCGAGGACAAGGACAGGGACAAGGTTCGCATCTTCTTCGACATCGTGCCGGGAGTGCTTAGCATCCACGCCGCGAGCGACCTCGGAGAGGCCCGCGAGGAAATTCCGTGCCAGTACGCGGGCGAGAACGTTTCCCTCGCCTTCAAGACGAAGCACATCGAGGACGCGATAAAGAACATGGACAGCGAATCCGCCGCGTTCGAGTTCTCCGAGGCGGGAAAGGGCGTAATCCTCAGGACGGAGCCAGCCTCCACCTGCCTGAACCTCATCGTCTCCATAAAGACTATAGGCTGACGTTTTTTCGGAGTTTTTGAAAATTGCCACTGCTTTCGATTTCCTATGTGAATTTCAGGAACATTCAGAACGAGACCTTGGACTTGAACTCCAGGGAGGTCTTCTTCGTCGGCGAGAACGGCCAGGGGAAGAGCAACCTTCTGGAGTCGGTCTACTATCTGGCCTACGGCTCTTCGTTCAGGACCCGCTCGGACGCGGAGATAATCAGGAGCGGGGAGTCAGCCTTCAGCCTGAGGACGCTCTTCAGGAAGGGGGAGGACGACGCGGATTCCGTGTTCATCTCACTGGAGTCGTCGGGTGCGGCGACGAAGAAGAAAATCGTGAAGAACGGGAAATCGATAAAGGACAGGAAGGAGCTTGTCAGCACGATGCCGTGCGTCCTCTTCTGCCACGACGACCTGGAATTCGCCGTGGGGGAGCCGGAAAGGCGGCGTTTCTTCGTTGACCAGTGCCTTTCGATGTTCGACATGTACTACATAGACCTGAGCCGGAACTACAGGAAGGTGCTCAAGAGCCGAAACCTGTCGCTCAAGCAGCAGCAGTACGGAATGCTCGACGTGTACGATCTGCAGCTTTGCGAATTCGGACTTCAGATACAGAAGAAGAGGAACGACGCGATTTTCAGGTTCAACCAGATTTTCGCCACGCTCTACGAGAGGATAACGGGGATAGACAACGTTTCCATACGCTACGCGCCGTCGTGGAGGACGGACTCCGCGGCGATTCCGCAGAAGGAAGAGGTGATGGAAATCCTGGCCGGGAAGCGGGATGCCGACCGGGCAATGGCCACCACCATGAGCGGACCGCACAGGGACAGGATAAAGTTCGTCAGGAACGGGGCCGATTTCGTCGCTACCGCGTCCACCGGGCAGAGGAGGCTTCTCGCAATACTCCTGCGCGTTTCGCAGTCGATATTCTACAAGCAGGCAACCGGCAAGAATCCGATACTGCTGATGGACGACGTTCTCCTTGAGCTCGATCCGGAAAAGAGACAGCATGTGACGGCTCTCCTTCCCGACTACGATCAGCTGTTCTGCACTTTTCTTCCCGGAGAGCCATACGAGCGGTACGCGAAGAGTTCGACAAGAGTCTACAAAATTGAAAACGGGGGATGGAATGAAATTCAGAAGCGACAGTGACGTACGCTCTCATGGCGTTTTCGACAGCAGCGTCGAGTCTGCCGCGGAGCGCGACATGAAGACAGGAATGATGGATGCGACGGAGCTTGTTTTGAGGGTCATAGAAGGTATGGACCAAGGCTCTATTTCGGAGGGGAACAAAATTCTTTCGTCGTGGCGCGCCATCGTCGAGTCCATAAAGCCGAATTCCAGGACGACGAAGAACGCGGACAATTTCGGAAAGAACCTCGCGTCGCACTCGAAGATTGTCGACTTCAAGAACGGGATTCTTCTTGTCGAGGCCGACCACTCAAGCTGGATGCAGATGCTGCAGCTGCACCAGAAGTACATTCTCGGCTGCATAAGGCGGCGGTTCCCGGATTTGGAGGTCTCGACTCTGGCGTTCAGGCTCCGCGGCAGCAATGTGGGGTTGTCCTCGACATACGAGGAGAGCCTGCGCCTTGAGAGGGAGCGGCTCGCCCAGAAATACGAGAGCGAGGAGAAATTCCTTGAGGAGCGCGGTTTCGGTGTGAAAGTCGACAGCGCAAGCGTGCCTGAGCTTCCCCCGGAACTGAAGGCCCTTTTCGACAAGATGAAAGAATCCATATTGACCAAAGAAAAGGGAATTTGATAAACTTTCCATCACTATCTTTTAGAGTTTTAGGAAGAAACTCACTGCTCAAACAAAAATCATTTTATTAAGGAGACTTGTTCTTATGTTACGCACATATCAACCAAGCAAAGTTAAGAGAAATAGAAAATTTGGTTTCCGCGCCCGCATGGCTACACGCGGTGGACGCATGGTTCTCGCCCGCAGACGCGCCAAGGGCCGCAAAAAGCTTTCAGTTTGCAGCGAAGGCAAAAAATACTAATCAAAATTTTTAAACTTTGGATTTCGGAGCGCGACAATGACAAGACGATTCACACGTATTGAGCATATGAAAAGCGCGCCCGAAATCAAGAATCTGTTCAAGAACGGGAAAAAGGTGAGCATGTACGGCGCGAAGCTGTTTTTCATGCCGAACGGACTTGGATTCAACAGAATCGGTTTCCCCCTTCCCCGTGGCTACGGCAATGCGGTGCAAAGAAATCGCTCAAAGCGGTTCAGCCGTGAAGCCTTTCGTATCTTAAAAACACACCTGAACACCGGATTCGATATGCTTCTTCTAGTGTATCCGACATCCGAAAAAGACTCGTTCCGCACGCGGTGTGTTCAACTTCGTACATTGTGTGAAAAAGCTGAATTGATTGAATCTGATTTGGAATTGCCAGTGGAATTCCTTCCCGCCAACTCCTAGTCGTGAATTGAATAGCCATGAAAAAAGTTTTGACAAAAATCTGCTGCCTTTTGATTCGCTTCTATCAGATTTGTATTTCTCCGTTGTTTCCTGCCTGCTGCAGATTCTATCCGACTTGCTCCCATTATGCATTGGACGCTTTCCAGAAATACGGCCCGTTCAAAGGCTTTTTTCTCACGTCCAAGAGGATATTGAGGTGCAATCCCTTCTGCGAGGGCGGATACGATCCTGTTCCATGACATTCTGAACATTTTCTTTATCAACACTTTCCGAACTTTGGGAGATAAAGCAATGGAAAAAAACACTATATGGGCGATTTCTCTGTCCACAGTCGTCCTTGTCGCCTTCTTCGCCGTACAGACATTCCTGTTTCCGAAAACGGCGCAGCCGTCCAATGGTGCGGAGTCCTCATCCGCGCAGAAAACGGAGAGCCAGCCGCAGGAAAATGCCGCCCAGGCTTCTTCCCCGGACTCTTTCCTGGGTGAAGCGTCGGACGGTTCCGCTGAAATCGTCGAGCCTGCCGAGGAGAATTTCGTAATCGAGACGAACAAGGTGAAGGCCACTTTCACGAACAGGGGCGGCGACATAATCGGATTCGAGTTGAAGGAGCACTTCGACAGGGATACTGGAAAGGGCGTGGAGATGATAAACAACGTCTCCGGCACGAACAGGGCGTTCGCGCTTTCGCTCGGAGGTGTCGATTCCCAGATTGTAAACAAGGTTTTCGATGTGAAAGTCGACGAGGCGAACAAGAAAATCGGGTTCTCAAGGGATTTCGGAGACTTCAAGCTGTACAAGGTCTACACTTTCACGGACGACGAATATCTCTTCAAGCTCGACATCGACATAGAGGCGAAAGAGGGCTTCTCTGGACTGAACCAGAACGGGGCCGCCTATTCCCTCAGGACTTCCCCACAGATTGGTCCGAGGTTCAACCCGAAAGACAGGTACGATGTCCGTGAATTCGTGGCGTACGACGTGGCGAGCGAGAAGAAATTCACCCCGAAAGCGAAGAACGAGAAGAACTGGTCTTGGGTCAGCGTGGCCGGAAAATATTTCGAGATTCTCATAGAGCCTGCCGATTCAGTCGAGACTCTCGCAAATCTCAAGCTCGTGGCCCCGAACAAGAACGACGAACGCTCGAACACACAGCTCGTGTTCTCCCGCGCCGCGGGTTCCCCTTCCCTCAAGGATTCGTACAACATCTATGTGGGACCGAGGAACGAAGCCGACCTCAAAATCTACGCAGCCGCGGACAAGAACAAGTGGGGGCTTGACGGAAAATCGTACACCGAGAGCCTTCCGACCTCCGGAATCCTCAACTGGCTTGAGATAATCCTCCGCTTCATCATGAAGCTCATCTACAAGGTCATTCCGAACTGGGGCGTCTCCATCATCATAATGACGATACTCTTGAAGCTCGCCCTCTTCCCGCTCACGAAAAAGAGCCTTGAGGGAACGCAGAAGCTCCAGGAAGTGCAGCCGAAACTGCAGGCCATACAGGCGAAGTACAAGAACGACCCGCAGAGAATGCAGCAGGAGCAGATGAAGCTCTACAAGGAAGTCGGCTACAACCCGATGTCGGGCTGCCTTCCGCTCCTCATCCAGTTTGTTGTCCTTTGGGCGATGTACCATCTTTTCAACAACTATTTCGAATTCCGGGGCGCGTCATTCATCTCCGGGTGGATTTCCGATCTTTCGTCGACGGACAACGTGATGACTCTCGGATTCAACATTCCGTGGCTTGGAAACGAGCTTCACATCCTTCCGATAATCTATCTCGTCTCGCAGCTCCTCTACGGAAAGATTACGCAGAACGGCGGAACATCTGTCGGCCAGAGCGCGACTCAGATGAAAATCATGATGTACGCGATGCCCATCGTGTTCTTCTTCCTGTTCTACAACGCTCCGTCTGGACTTCTGCTCTATTGGACTGTCAGCAACGTCTTCCAGCTTTTCCAGCAGCTTTTTGTGAACAGGATGATGAGGAACCGTAAAGTCGCTCCGAAGAACGCGAAAGCCGCGACGGTTTTCAACAACAAGAAAAACAAAAAATAAGGAGTTCATAAATGACTTACGAATTTGAAGGAAAAACAGAAAAGGACGCCATCGAGAAGGCCGTGGAAGAACTGAAACTCAACGCCGACCAGTTCGACGTGGAGATTCTTGAGACACAGAAAAAGACTCTCTTCAAAAGCGGACACGTGAAAATCAGGGTCATAGTCGAGGACGAGGCCCCTGCCGCTCCTGAGTCTACGGGAAACGCACACGCGAGGAAGCCTGCCGGGAATTTGATTCCGCAGGGTGAATTCGAGCAGAAGCTTGTCGATTTCGTCAGGTCCGTCATAGAGAAGATGGGCTACACGGCTTCGGTGGACGTGTTCTTCCGCGAGGAGAAGAAAATCGGAATCAGGCTCGATTCCGAAAGCTCCTCAATCCTCATCGGAAGGAAAGGCAAGAATTTGGACGCGCTCCAGCTTTTGGCGAACGTGTACGCCGGACACTTGGGGCGCGAGGACGTTCGCGTCATCCTCGACACCGAGAACTACCGCGTGCGCAGGGAGGAGAACCTCGTGCACCTCGCGTACACGACCGCCGACAAGGTGAGAAGCACACGCCTCTCTGTCCTCCTTGAGCCTATGAACCCTTACGACAGGAGAATCATCCACACCACTCTCAACGACATCTCCGACATCGAGACGAAGAGCGAGGGAGAGGGCTTGTTCAAGCAGGTCCGCATAATGCTCAAGAATTTTTAACCAAAATTGGCATCGATTGTTAATCGGTGAAAACAATCTTTAGGAGAGGTGAAAAATGAATTTGAGAAAAACATGTTTGACACTTTCGTTGATTTTTTCATCGGTTTGCGCGGCATTTTCAGAGGTCATTTCCGAGTCCGTCATGGAAGAGCTGCTCGCTTCCCCGAACAGGTGCCTGCAGAACACTTTCATGAACAGCGACGAGGTGAGGCTCTCCCTCACTCCTGACACGGAGCTGACTTCGATGGCCGTGCGCGGTTGGACGCTGGACGCTAAGCCGCGTTTCACCACGGAGAAGCTTTTTTACTTGAAGAAGGCCACGATGGTAGCGAACAGCGATGCCCCGGAGAAGTGCGACACGTCGATAAACGGGGTTTCGAAGGTCGTAAGGTCGATTTCAAAGATGAAGGGCGTCCAGTATTATTCCAACGGCGACAAGAAATGGGAGACTTTGTACCACAAGTCGAACCTCATCGACTCGCTCAAGGACAAGAATGCCATCCCGGACGACTTGGAAGGCAGTGCGGACGGAAAGAGCTTCTACTGCATACAGGAGGACAACTCTTTCGGAACCTGCGTCTACAAGCTCGACTATTCGCAGCGGGACAAGCAAGTCCCCAACGAGGTCTCCGTCTGCTTCACCAACGCCGAAAGCCTGAAATACGGCCCCATAACGGCGGTGAAACCCGGAAACATGAAGATAAACCTTGTCGTGACGGAGCAGGACACTTTTTACCTCGTCTACATGCTCGTGCAGGTGAAGTATCCGAGCGTCCCGTTCCTTGAGAGCAGGCTGAACCGCTCTTTCAACGCCCGCGTCGATGCGATTTACAAGTGGTTTTCGATGAGTTTTTAGTTTTGGAGAAAGATTTATGAAAAAGTTATTGGCGATTTTGACTTTGGGATGCGCTCTGATTTCTGTCGGATGCAGCAAAACAAAAAAGAATACAACAGGAGCTAACATGAGCGTTTTGAACGGAAAAGAAGGCGTTTTCGCAGTGATGGAAACGTCGAAAGGTACGATTTATCTGGACCTTTTCTACAAGAAGACACCGCTGACTGTGACGAATTTCGTCGGTCTCGCGGAGGGAACTTTGGATGCCCACAAGGGCAAGAATTTCTACGATGGACTCACGTTCCACCGCGTCATCGCGGACTTCATGATTCAGGGTGGAGACCCGGAGGGAACCGGCCGCGGCGGTCCTGGCTACAAGTTCACGGACGAGTTCCTCGATGACTTGAAGTTCGACAAGCCGGGCTATCTTGCGATGGCGAATTCCGGCCCGGAGACGAACGGAAGCCAGTTCTTCATCACTCATGTCCCGACAGACTGGCTCAACGGAAAGCACACGATTTTCGGACAGGTCGTGGATTCCGCTTCCCAGGACGTGGTGAACAAGGTAGCTCAGGGCGACAAAATCGTGAGCGTGAAGATTGTCCGCCAGGGGGCCGATGCCGAGAAGTTCACAGCCACACAGGCCGACTTCAACGCGCGCGAGGTCGAGGCGAAGAAGGCTTCCCAGGCCGCGAAGGCGAAGGAGCGCGAGGCTTACGAGAAGGCTCTCGCCGAATTCAAGGCCGAGCAGGAGAAGGAGCTCAAGGCGTTCGCTGCGGATGCCGAGAAGACTCCTAACGGAATCTACTACAAGGTCTTGGGCGAAGGTTCAGGCTCAAAAGTCGGCAAGGGAAAGAAGGTCTTCGTCGAGTACAAGGGCTACCTCCTCAACGGAAACGTATTCGACGGCTCCAAGGGCATGGTCGAGGGCGGACACGAGGGGCTTGATTTCACGACGAACGGCGGAGAGATGATTCCGGGATTCGATTTGATGGTCCAGGACATGAAGGTCGGCGAGACCCGCAAGATGGTTCTTCCGCCAGCCCTCTCATACTCTAGCGGAATCCCGCAGCTTGGAATCCCGGCTGGAACATACTTCTGCTTCGACGTGAAGGTCGTTTCGGCGAAATAAGACAGATTCAATTTCCAGAAAATTTTTGGCGCGTCCGTTTCGGGCGCGTTTTTTTTTGCGCGGCTAGGGAGACATGCGCCGCGTTCGTGCTAGAATGGTTCCATGCTGTACAAAAATCCTGTAATTCTTTGCGACTATTCCGACCCCGATGTCATCCGCGTGGGGGACGTCTACTACATGGTCGCTTCAAGCTTCAACTTCATGCCGGGGCTTCCGATTCTCACTTCCACGAATCTTGTCGATTGGAAGCTCTCCAACTATGCGTGCGAGCGAATTCCCTTTCCGTGGTACGACGAGCCGCAGAACGCGAAAGGAATCTGGGCACCGTCCATACGGTTCCACGGCGGAAAATTCTACATCTTCGTCGGTATGCCTGACGAGGGAATTTTCTTCACGGAAGCGGACGACCCGCTTGGAAAGTGGAGCGAGCTTTCGTGCGTATGGAGCGGCAGGGGCTTTGAGGATCCCTGCCCGATTTGGGACACCGACGAGTCCGGCACTGAGCGGCTCTACCTCGTCCACGGATACGTCAAGAGCCGGATAGGGTTCAACTCGAAGCTGGGGCTGCTTGAACTGGACTTGGAGACGAAAAAGGCTCTGGGCGAGGACAAAATCATATTCGACGGCACGAAGACCCAGCCCACCATAGAGGGGCCGAAATTCTACAAGAGGAACGGATTCTACTACATATTCGCCCCCGCCGGCGGTGTCACGGAAGGCTGGCAGACTGTGCTCCGCTCCAGTCGGATTGACGGCGGCTACGAGGAGAGGATTGTGCTTTCCCAAAAGAATTCCATGACGAACGGACCTCACCAGGGCGCGTGGGTGCAGACCCCGGAAAAGAACAGCGCGGGTGTGGCGGATTGGTTCGTCCATTTTCAGGAGAGGGGCGTTTTCGGGCGGATTGTCCATTTGGAGCCGATGTGGTGGACGGACGACGGCTGGTGCGTCATCGGAAACGGCGGAGAGCCTGTCGGCGAGTTCGAGATGCCGTTTTCGAAAGTCTCCGCTCCCGTTTTTTCCAGCCGCGAATGGTATGAGTTCCAGTTCTCCGCTAACCCGAAGTGCGGCTACGCAGAAGTGCACGGCGGAACCCTCTGCCTTGCCTTCGTCCCGGATTGCGGCAGGACTCTCTGGAAGATGCCGAACGTGCTCACGAAGAAGATAGACTCTGAGAATTTCGATTTCGAGTGCAGTGCCCGCATCGGCGATATGAAGGATGGATGCAGGTTCGGAGTCGTCTTCATGGGCGACGAGTACAAGGCTCTGGAGTTTTCGAGGAAGGACGGAAGGTTCATCCTCTCGGTAGTCGAGTCGCAGGGAGCGGAGAGCGGTGACGACGAACGCGAGGAGAAGAGGGTGCAGGCTCCTGTTGTCGTTGAGGAAGACGCTTCGACCGCGGATTTCAAGGTCTCGTTCAGGAAGTCTGACGAACGGTCGGGTGCCGTGACTATCCACTGCTCGCTCGGCGGCGGATTCTCTGTTCCTGAGTTCAGCGTGGAGAAAGCGCACTGGGTCGGAGGCAGGTTCGGATTCTATGCTTCCTCGTCCGGTGAATCCGCTTCTGTCGGTTCGATAAGCGTCGAGAAGAAAAAATCTGTTCTAGATTTCTAAAAATTCTGTGATAAAATTATCACTAATCTTGCAAATAGGAGAAACGAAATGGCTGAAGAAACAACAGAACTTTCAGAACCACAGAAGGAAATCAATGCGCTCGTGGCCAAGGCACAGAAGGCTTTGGAGGCGTACGCGAACTACGATCAGGAAAAAATCGACTACATCGTAGCCAAAGCCAGCGTCGCGGCTTTGGACCAGCACGGGCAGCTCGCGAAACTCGCCGTCGAAGAGACAAAACGCGGTGTTTTCGAGGACAAAGCGACAAAGAACCTTTTCGCGTGTGAATATGTCGTGAACCACATGCGCCACTTGAAGACCGTCGGAGTCATCGAGGACGACGACGTTACCGGCATTGTTAAAATCGCCGAGCCTGTCGGTGTCGTAGCCGGCCTCACACCTGTAACGAATCCGACTTCGACAGCCATATTCAAATCGCTCATCTGTTTGAAGACGAGGAACCCTATAATCTTCTCGTTCCATCCGAGCGCGATAAAGTGCTCCATAGCGGCCGCAAAGGTCGTGTACGATGCCGCAGTGGCCGCCGGCGCGCCGAAGGACTGCATCCAGTGGATTGAAGAGCCTTCGATGGAGAAGACGAACCTCCTCATCGGACACGATGGAGTCGCGACAATTCTCGCTACTGGTGGAAACGCGATGGTGAGAAACGCCTACTCGCAGGGAAAACCGGCTCTCGGTGTCGGTGCAGGAAACGTTCCGGCATACGTCGAGAAGACTTGCAACTTGAAGCAGGCCGTGAACGACATCGTGATGTCGAAGTCTTTCGACAACGGAATGATCTGCGCTTCGGAGCAGACGGCAATCATCGACAAGGAAATCTACAACGACGCAATCTCCATGTTCAAGGAGTACAGGGCCTACCTCTGCAACGCAAAAGAGAAGAAGATGCTTGAGAAGTACATGTTCGGTGTCGACGGAGCCCCGAGCGTCGCCAAGCTCCGTGGAGAGGTTCCTGGAATGGCTCCTTGCGTGCTCGCGAAGAACGCCGGTTTCGAGATTCCTGAGCGCACTAGCATCATCTTGGCGGAGTGCAAGGACATCGGACCTGAGGAATGCCTCACACGCGAGAAGCTCGCTCCTGTCCTCGCCGTCGTAAAGGCGAATTCAACAGAGGACGGTCTCAAGAAGGCCGAGGCTTCTGTCCGCTTCAACGGTCTTGGACATTCGGCGGCAATCCACACGAGCAGCAAGGAACTCGCCGAGAAGTTCGGAGACCTCGTTCCCGCAATCCGCGTGATTTGGAACCAGCCTTCTACATTCGGTGGAATCGGAAACGTCTACAACTCGTTCATCCCTTCTTTGACTCTCGGTTGCGGTTCGTACGGACACAACTCTACAGACGACAACGTAAGCGCAATCAATCTTTTGAACGTAAAGAAATTGGGAAGGAGACGAAACAATATGCAGTGGTTCAAGGTTCCATCAAAAATCTTCTTTGAGCGTGACTCAATCGAATACCTCCATCAGATGAAGGGAATCCACAAGGCCATCATCGTCACCGACCGCTCTATGGTCCAGCTCGGCTTCGTCGACAAAATCACCGACCAGCTCAAGTTGAGGAGAGACCCTGTCCAGTACGAGCTCTTCTGCGATGTCGAGCCGGATCCGTCAATCCAGACTGTCCGCGAGGGTGTGGAACTCATGCGCTCGTTCGAGCCTGACACTATCATCGCTCTCGGCGGCGGTTCCTCAATGGACTGCGCTAAGGGAATGTGGCTCTTCTACGAGAACCCGGACGTCGACTTCAACGACCTCAAGCAGAAGTTCATGGACATCAGAAAGAGGGCTTTCCGCTATCCGAACCTCGGACAGAAGGCCCAGCTCGTCTGCGTTCCGACGACTTCGGGAACTGGTTCAGAGGTGACTCCGTTCGCGGTCATCACCGACAAGGTGGAGCACAAGAAGTATCCGCTTACGGACTACGCCCTCACACCGACAATCGCAATCATCGACCCGACGTTCACATACAGCCTGCCGCCGAAAATCATCGCCGACACTGGAATGGATGTCCTCACGCACGCGACAGAGGCTTTCGTCTCGACACTCGCAAACGACTTCACGGACGGAATCTGTATCCAGGCGATAAAGATGGTGTTCACATACCTCGAACGCTCTTACAAGGCCGGATTCAAGGGAGCGGAGCGCGACGACGAGGCGAAGGAGAAGATGCACAACGCTTCTTGTCTCGCGGGAATGGCTTTCGCGAACTCGTTCCTCGGAATGAACCACTCGATGGCCCACAAGGTCGGCGGCGAATTCCACGTCCCACACGGAAGGGCGAACGCGATTCTTCTGCCGTTCACAATCCGCTACAACGGAACACAGCCAGACAAGCTCTCTACATGGCCGAAGTACAACTACTACAAGGCCGCCGAAAGGTACGCGGAGCTTGCCCGTATGCTCGGACTTCCTGCCAGCACGACTGCCGAGGGCGTCGAGTCTTACGCGAAGGCCTGCGGTGAGCTTGGAAAGAGGCTTGGAATCGCAATGAACTTCCAGTCACAGGGCTTGGACGAGAAGGAGTGGCTCGACAACCTCGACAAGCTCGCCTTCCTCGCCTACGAGGACCAGTGCTCTCCTGCTAACCCGCGTGTTCCGCTCGTTGAGGACATGAAGCAGATTCTCAAGGAAGCCTACTACACGAAGGAATTCTTGGCAGAATAGCCTGAACTCTTGAGCTGAAAATCCGCCCGGACTCTGATTGACTTTTTGTTCGTCATTGTCCGGGCGTTTTTTATGCTTGTGGTTTTCATTTCGGTGCCCTGAACCCGCTTTTTCTTTATAATGGCGTACATGAATATCGTAAAACCTTCAGTAAAAGAAATTGTGAACAAGACTCCGGGAAAGAAGATGGAGTTCTGCGGTCGGGTCTGCTACAAGTCCGACTCGAAAATCAACGACGATTCGTATGTGAAATTCTTGAGGAACATCGCGAAATCCGGGCACACGTCGGTTCTTGAGCACGAGCGCGTGTGTTTCGAGGTCTCTTCCGGCGTGAACTTGGCTTCTTTCGCCAAGAGCATGAAATTCTTCTCCGTGAGCGATGTCGCCGGAAAAAAATTCGTCTCCGCAAATGTCCGTGCATGGCTTGAGAATGTCGGTTCGGAATCGGCTTTCTATCCGCATCTCAAATCGCTTTATCCGTTCCTTTTTGAGGACGAGTGCTCTTCCGACGGTTCGTCCGTGAAAATCGTCGATGAAAACTACCTTTCGTTAGTTTTCGCCGATGAGAGAAAATCTATTGAATACGCTCATTCTGCCCGCACCTTCCAAATCACATGCAGCCGCGCCTGCACCCACCAGCTTGTCCGCCACCGCGCGTTCTCGTTCTCGCAGCAGTCGCAGCGGTACTGCAATTTCTCAGGCGACAAATTCGGGCACTCAATCGACTTCATCATGCCGGTCTTCGACGACGTGAAGGAGTTTTCGGCCGAGGAGAAGTCGAAAATCGAGGCGAGATTCAAGGAGAGCCTTGAGAGAATCGAGAGCGACTACTTCGACTTGGTGGACAACCTGAAGCTTCGGGCGGAGGACGCGAGGGCGATTTTGCCGAACGCGGCCGCTTCCGTAATCGTCATGACAGGCAGGCCGTGCGACTGGGAGGGATTCTTCGCCCTCAGATGCGACGCGCACGCCCAAAGGGAAATTCGGGACGTGGCGTTTGCAATCCGCGACTTGCTCTCAAAATAGATTCTGAATTTTTCAATCGCTGTCGTCCGCTATCCTGTAGTCCCAGTTGTGCTTGGGGTAGCGGCCCTTCATCTCCTTGCATATCTCTATCCAGGCTCCTGTCCAGAAATGCTCCAAATCCTCGGTTATCTGGAGAGGACGGCGGGCCGGCGAGAGCAGCCTGAGCAGCACGGGGACTCCGAGCAGTTTCGGGGTCTCGAAGCAGCCGAAAATCTGCTGGATTATTATTTCGAGCACTGGCCTTATCCTCTCTTCCCCTCCTTCGCTGTTCGACGCTATCCTTTCGTACACGATTCTTCTTTTCCTACCGTTCGGTAGCTTGATTTCCGTTGGGGCTTCGCTGTCAATTCTTCCGCCGTCCAAATGGTAGCGGAGTGCGTCGAGCACCGTCTTTTCGTCGAGTTTCGTGGATGTGAGGAACGGCTTTAGCCATTCGTCCGCATTCTCCGCCAGACTTTCGATTTTTTTTGAAAGAGTGGAGTCGGGTTTGTTTCTTGCGTAGAATTTTGCCCTCAGAAGGAATTCCTCTCCGGTTTTTCCAAGAGGAAGCCAGTGAAGCCCCTTTTCCTTGAGTGTCTGGCACACCGCGTCCGAAAAGTCGTCCGCCGTCGCGGAGAGCCTCTTCTCTTTTATGACGATTTTTCCGTAATGCGTGATTTCCGCCTTCCGCATCTTCATGTCGCCGTCGAGTGTCGTGAGCGTTTCAATTGTCGCCCTGTCTTGAATCCACTTTTCCGCGAAAGACGTGTCCAAATTTTCGTATTCGTAGATTTTTCCCGTCGTCTCGCCAGCGTCCACTTTCGGGGCGACAATCCATTCGCTGCCGTTCGTCAGTTTTATGGAAGCCTTCCTGCCGGACGGAAACTGGTATGTGGTGAAGTCCCCTTTCGATTCGACTTTGCGCGCGATTCTGTCGGGGAAGCCTGAAAGCAGAATCTCCTCGACTCTCTTCCTCTCTCGTTTTCCCGTTCCTCTGCATTCTGTTCTTGAGAGCCGCCTGCGAAGGTCTTCCTCGAACGCCCTCTGTCGTTGCGGAGGAGCGTCCTTGTACTCGCTGAAGAGGACGACCGTGCCTATCGAGTTCTCCGCCGAGAGAGCCACGCATGCGAGCCTTGGGGGAAGTCCCAGCGTCAGGGCGTCTTCCCCTTTCTCCGTGATTTTTCCGTCCTTGTCCAAAAGCCCCAGTTCCAAAAGAAGGCTCCTTGCGGCTTGCCATGCGGAAGACGGCGGCGGCGTGAGCCATTCGAGCGATTCAGGCTCCCTCGCGCCCCATTTCGCGCATTCGAGGACGAGCTGGGCCAAGTCTGTCCTGAGGATTTCCGGCGGCGTGGAGTCTCTGAGCGTGTCGCTCCTGCTCCAGAGCCGTATGCACTTTCCCGCCATCGTTCTTCCCGCCCGTCCGGCCCGCTGTTCCGCGCTGAAAAGGCTTTCTCTTTCCGTCACGAGCCTTTCCATGCCGAGAGAGACGTCCATCCTGTTCAATCGGCAAAACCCTGAATCCACGACCGTGGAGACTCCAGGAACTGTGAGCGACGTTTCCGCGATTGCCGAGGAGAGTATGACCCTTCTAGGCTCGGAAATCAGGACTTCCGAAAGGATTTTCTTCTGTTCTGAAAGCGGTATCGAAGAGTGGAGTATGAGGATTTCGGCTTCCGTTCCTCCGAGTTTGCTTTCGATTGCCTCCTTCGCTTTCTGTATCTCCCTTATTCCTGGGAGAAAAACAAGAATCGTGTCTTTTCGGCAAGTATCGGCCTGGACTTTAGAAGAATTTTCAAAGTTATGCACATTCGTCCACAAGTTATCCACATTTTTGTGAATGGATTGTGGATAACCTAACGATTGGTTGTTAGTTAGGAGTGAGAGGACGCAGTTGTCCACATTTTCTACCCGGTATTCTTTCTCCACTGGGAACAATCTGCCTTGTATGTGCATCGTTTCCGCATCCAAAAAATCCGCTAACGAACGATAGTCTATTGTCGCGCTCATGATGACGACGTACAAATCGTCCCTCAACTCCATCGCCTGCTTGAGGAACGATAGAGCCAAATCCATGTTCACGGAGCGCTCGTGGAACTCGTCCAGGACTACGACATCCACGCCTTCGAGGAGCGGATCCGATTGCAGCCTGCGCGTCAGAATGGCCTCTGTAAGCACTTCCAGGCGTGTCCGGGCGGATTTCTTCGATTCCATGTGCAGCGTGTAGCCGACTGTTTCCCCGACTTCCTCCCCAATTATCTCCGAGACTCTCGTCGACACTGCGACCGCTGAAAGCCTCCTCGGCTCGGTCATGAGAATCCTTCCTGCGAAGTGCTTGAGGAGCGCGACGGGGAGCGCGGTCGACTTTCCGGCTCCTGTCTCGGCCGTAAGGACGAGGAATCGGCTTTTTGAGGACTTGAGTTGTGCACAAATTTCGTCCAAGTGCATAACTATCGATAGTTTGTGGATAGATTGTGGATAACTCATGTGGATAACTCTCTCCTTGTGAATTTCTCTGTTTGCATGTGCTCAATTCTCGTTGGAAATCGTTTTTTTGAACAGTGAAAACGTGCTAGACTTTCACTTATGTGCACGAAAAATCAGAAACTTGACGTGAAGCTCATCGCCCTCGATTTGGACGATACTCTGTTGGACAGAAAAGCTGAAATCTCGGACGAGAATGTGGCGGCCTTGAGGAAATGCGCCGAGCGCGGAATCTACGTTGTCCTCTGCTCCGGCCGTCTTGAGGCGGGCATTGCTCCCTTTGTCCGCCGCCTGCAGATTGCGGGGAGCGAGTTCGGCCGCTTCGTCATAGCCATAAACGGCTGCAGCGTGTTCGACATGCACGAGAGGCGGCAGATTCTCTGCAACAAAGTTCCGGGCGACATCCTCTTGAAGGCTGACGAACTCGCCCGGGAAGAGGGGCTGCAGTCCCAAATCTACTCGACCGACACAATCTATTACGGAACCCTCACGCCTTGGATTCAGATGGACATCGACTTGTGCAAGGTGAAGGGCGCGAAAGCGGACGACTACCCCGCCATGCTCTCGAAAGGCTCCCCGAAGATGCTCGTCCCCTGCAATCCTGAGACACCGGAAGTCGTCCAGGCTCTCATGGAGCGCATGAGAAAAGAATTCGGCGAGAGGGCGGTGGTCTTCACGAGCAAGCCGTTCTTCCTTGAGCTTTTGCCGAGCGGCTGCGGAAAGGGCGAGGCTGTGGAGTGGCTTTGCGGAAGGCTCGGTTTTCCGGTGTCCAAGGCGATGGCGTTCGGCGACGGAATGAACGACGAGTCGATGATTGCAAAGTGCGGGTACGGTGTCGCCATGAAGAACGCGAACGAGCACATAAAGTCGGTCGCCGATTTCGTGACGGAATTCGACAATGACAACAGCGGTGTCGGAAGGTTTTTGGAGAAGTTCGTCCTATGAAGATTTTCATAATAGGAGCGGGGTTCACAGGAATCCAGCTCGCCAAGAGGTTCGTGGACGGAAAGAACGATGTCGTCCTCATAGACAACAACAAGGACGCGGTTTCGTACGCTGAGAACAGACTGGACTGCGGAGCGATTCTCGCAGACGGAAACAACCTCGCCGTACTGGAGGAGGCCGGGATTGCCGACGCGGACGCCCTTGTCTGCGTTACCGCGGACGACGAGGTGAACATGATAACATGCTCTCTCGTCGATTCGGTCTACCCCAAAATATTGAAGATAGCGCGCGTCAGGAACTACGCCTACTATGTGAACACAGCCGAGGCCGCGAAAAAGCACTCGGACGACACGAAGAACAACAGACCGCTCTACGGAATCGATTTCATGGTCAACCCGGATTTCGAGGCCGCGCAGGCGATAGTCAACTCGATAGAAAAGAATTCGATAATCGATTCGCTCAAATTCGACAATTCCCCATACGAAATTTTGCGGATAACCGTGGAGGAGGGCAGCCCCTTCGACGGAATCGCCTTGAAGGACTTGTGGCGGCTCACGAGCAGCAAATTCTTCGTGGCCTACATGGAGCGTGACGGAGTCGCTTCCCTTCCGTACGGAGCCACGACCGTGAAGGCCGGCGATGTCCTTGGGCTTTTGCTTGAGAGGAGCCACCTGGCGGAATTTTTGAAGCTCTGCGGCTCCAAGATAATGAACATCCAGAAAATCGCGCTTGTGGGCGCGGGGCGCATCGGGACTCTCATCGCGGAGCGGCTCGGCGAGAAGCAGAAGGGCGAGCGGAAATTCTTCAGGCGGCAGAGGGCGCAGTTCGTCATAATCGAGAGTGACGCGGAGAGGGCGAGCGCGGCGGAGGAGAGGTTCGCGGGGATAGCGAAGGTGTTCAACGCGGACGTGACGGAGGAGGGCTTTTTGGAGGAGGAGAAGATAAACAACTTCGACCTTCTCATCTGCTCGACTTCCAACTACGAGATGAACATCGTCACGGCGGCGTACGTCGAGTCTCTCGGCGTGCAGAACAGCGTCGTTCTCGTCGCGTCTGACGCTTACGGCTCGATTGCCCGCAGGCTTGGAATCGAAGTGGCCGTTCCTGTCCGCGACACCGTGGTCGACTCGATAATGAGCCATCTGAGGGGCGACACCGTTTCTGGAATCCATTCCGTGAACGGAGGTTTTTTGGAGATTCTTGAGGTGAACGTGGCGGAAGGAGCGTCCGTCGACGGAAAGAAGCTGATGGAGATTTCAGACCCCGGAAAATTCCTCGTGCTCATGGCTTTGAAAAAAGGCGAGGAGTCGTACCGCATATTGAAAGGCGACTCGGTGCTCGAAGCCGGCGACAAGCTCGTCATAATCGCCACGAAGGCCGACAGCCAGCACGTCTTGGAGAGGTTCGCCAAATGAACGCGTTTGTATTCTTCAGGCTCATTTTCATCGTCCTCTCTGTCGTTGGGATTTCACTGTCGCTTCCGATAGGAGTCGCCCTGTACTGCGGAGAGGATTCCGTCGTCCCTTCGTTCCTCGTTCCCATGGTCGCCTCCGTGTTTTTGGGAGTGTGCTTCTTCCTTCTCGGCAGGAAAAAGTCCGTGAAATTCTCGATAAGGTCGGTCTTCCTGTTCGTCGCTTCGGCGTGGCTGGCGATTTCGTTTTTCGGAACTCTGCCGCTGCTCTTTTCCGGTTCCGTAAAATCGTTTGTCGACGCGTTCTTCGAGAGCTGCTCCGGTTTCTCCACGACCGGCGGCACGATTCTTTCCGAAGTGGAGAGTCTTCCGAGGAGCGTGAACTTCTGGCGGTGCGAGATGCACTGGCTTGGGGGGATGGGAATCATCGCGCTCACGGTCGCTCTTCTGCCGCTCCTTGGCGTGGGCGGATTCAACCTTATAAAGGCGGAGTCCACGGGACCTGAGAAGGGAAAAATCACCCCAAAAATGGCGAACACCGCCGAGATGCTCTGGGCTTTGTACGGCGGGCTCACATTGCTGCACGCGGTCGCATTGCGGATTTGCGGACTCGACTGGATTGACTCGTTTTCATACGCTTTCTCGACGCTCGGAACGGGCGGTTTCGCCACGATGAATTCGAGTGTCGGAAGCTACGGCTCTCTTTCGATTGAGCTTGTCTGCTTCGTCTTCATGTTCCTGGCTGGAATCAACTTCAGCCTCTATTATTACCTTTTGACGGGAAAATTCAGCGAAATCAGGAAGAACACGGAATTGAAGGCGTACATTCTGGTCTTTTTCGGCTCGATTCTGCTTTCCGCAATCTTTTTGGTTCCATACTATTCGAATTTCTTCACGGCCCTGCGCTATTCGAGTTTCCAGGTCGCTGCGGTGATGACGACGACCGGATACATGACCGCCGATTATCTCTTGTGGCCTCCAGCCGCACAGTTCTTCATTTTCATGCTCTTCTTCATAGGCGGCTCGGCTGGCTCTACAGCAGGAGGTGTGAAAGTGGTGAGGATTTGCGTTCTGTTCCGCCACGCGAAGAACGAGATGATGAGGATGCTCCATCCGCACGGTGTCTACTCCGTCCGCTTGAACGGCAGTTCCGGCAAGAACGATCTTGTGTTCAATGTTTGCTCTTTCGTGTTCGTTTATTTCGCGCTCGCCGCTCTGACGACATTCTTTGGAACGGCCGCCGGACTTGACTTGGTGACGGCTTTCTCGGCTTCGCTTTCGATGGTGGGAAACGTGGGACCTGCGTTCGGCGAACTCGGCCCCACGTCGAATTACGGGTTTCTTCCGGATGCCCTGAAAATCTGGTACTGCTTCGTGATGATAGCCGGTCGCCTTGAACTGTACAACCTCCTGATTTTCTTTCTTCCTGATTATTGGAAGAAGTGACATCCGGTCCTGCCTTTTTCGGCTTATTTAGACTGCATCGCGCACATGATGAGGACGACGATGCTTCCGATTCCAGTGAGGCAGAGGAAAATCCACGCCCAGTGGAAACCCGCGTCGCGGAGCCTTCTTATTGTGACAGAGAGTGAAGGTATGAGTATTGCGAGCGAGAAAATCGAGCCGAGAATCGGAAGTCCGACTACAGTCCCGACTATTGTGATTATAGCCGACACGATGATGTTGCAGAGGCAAGACCACCAGAACTCTGGTCTGCCTGCTTTGCCGGAAAAATTCACGTAGTTTTTCCAGAACGCTTTGTAAGATTCAATCATGAAATTACCTCCTGTCTTGATTGAAAGAGAATTTGCCCGCCTGGGCTTCGATTTTGCCAAGCGAACTGTATTTTAACATACGGGATTTGTGTTTGTGTTGCAATAGGTCTTTCTCGTCGGAGAGCGCATAAAATGTCCGCATTTCGCGGAATTTGCGAAGATTTTACCGACAATAAGTGGGATTTTTACAATTGCCTTTTCGATTTTATGTTTGTGTCCGCTTGCTGATTTAAAAAAACAAAACCCTGAACAAAAAAGTTCAGGGTTTAAGTGGAGACGATCGGACTTGAACCGACTACCTTTTGAATGCCATTCAAACGCTCTAGCCAGGTGAGCTACGCCCCCAAAGACAAGAAAAGATGATATGGCATCTGGAAAAAAATGTCAATCAGGCTTCTTCATAAATCGATTCGAATTCGCCTTTTTTCATCACGAAAAAGTCGCCTTTCTCTCCGCGGACAACGTAGTCGCCCACATCCGCTACGATTATCCTCTCGGCGGTCTTCACCTTGAGGATGTGGTCGAGCTGGCCGTCGTTCGTCACGTCGGCGTAGTCGAACATCGCGAACTGCTTGGCGAATTCCTTGAGTTCTGCTTGGTTCTTTCCGTTCCACTGGACGGCTTCGATTGTCTCTTTCCTTCGATATTTCATCTTCTCCTCCCGAAAAAGCGTCCTATCTCGTCAGCTTCCTGTAGACTGTCTTGTGGGGAATCTCGTCTGAAATTCCGAGCACTTCCTTCTTCCATTCGACGTACTCGCTCCAGTTGCCCTCGAAGAACTTCACTTCGCTGTTGTTCTCGAACGCGAGGATGTGGGTGCAGATTCTGTCGAGGAAGTAGCGGTCGTGGCTTACGACGAGGACGACACCCGCGAACGACGAAATCGCCTCCTCTAGGCTTCGTGTCGTGGTGATGTCGAGGTCGTTCGTCGGCTCGTCCAGGAGGAGCACGTTGCCGGCTTCTTTGAACATCATTCCCATGTTCAGCCTGTTCTTCTCTCCACCCGAGAGCACCGAGATTTTCTTGTTCTGGTCGGACGAGTTGAAGTTGAACCATGAGCAGTAGGCGTGCGAGTTGATTTCGCGGACGGCTCCGTTCACCGCCCTGCCCTTCTCGTCCACCGCTCCGAGCTTCACCAAGTCAGAGCCGCCAGAGAGCGTCTCGTAGACTGTCTTGTTCGGGTCGAGCTTGCTCCTCATCTGGTCCACATAGACGAGCTTCACCGTGTCTCCGATTTTGATTTCGCCGGAGTCCGGCTTCTCCTCTCCCATCGTTCCGTCTGGAAGCTCCACCTTTTCCCCGGCCGCGGTCGCAATCATTTTGAAGAGAGTCGTCTTTCCGGCTCCGTTCGGGCCGACGATGCCGACAACCGCTCCGGCCGGTATGTGGAAGTCCAGGTTCTCGAAAAGCACCCTGTCGTCGAACGATTTCGTGAGCTTTTCCGCGTCGATTACGACGCTTCCGAGACGCGGGCCTGCCGGAATTGAAATCTGCGTGTCCTTGAGCTGTATTCTCTTGGATTCCTCCGCCAAAAGGGCCTCGTACTTGGTGATGTGCTCCTTGTGCTTCGCCTGTCTTCCCTTCGCTCCGGCGTGAATCCACTCAAGCTCCTCCTGCATCTCGCGCTGGCGGACGGAAGCCTGCTTTTCCTCAAGGGCGAGCCTCTTCTGCTTGGCTTCGAGCCATTCCGTGTAGTTTCCCTTGAACGGATAGCCCTCTCCCCTGTCCATCTCCAAAATCCAGCCCGCCACGTTGTCGAGGAAGTAGCGGTCGTGGGTTATCGCGATGATTGTTCCGGGGTAGTCCTTCAGATGCCGCTCAAGCCATGCGATTGTCTCCGCGTCCAAGTGGTTCGTCGGCTCGTCCAGAAGGAGGATGTCCGGTTTCTGGAGGAGGAGGCGGCAGAGCGCCACGCGCCTTCTTTCACCGCCCGAAAGCACGTCCACGACCTGCTCTGCCGGAGGGCACCTGAGCGCGTCCATCGCTAGTTCCAGGTTCGAGTCCAGGTTCCATGCGTCCGCCGCGTCGAGCTTCTCCTGTATTTCCGCTTGGCGCGCGCAGAGTTTGTCGAAGTCCGCGTCCGGGTTCCCGAATTCCTCGTTCACCTTGTCGAATTCCGTCAGAAGGTCGGTTATCGGTTTCACGCCTTCCTTCACGATTTCGAGGACTGTTTTTCCCGGCTCAAGATACGGCTCCTGTTCGAGGTAGCCCATCGTGTATCCGTCCAGGAGCTTTGTCTCTCCCGTGTAGTCCTTGTCTATTCCTGCGAAGATTTTGAACAGCGAAGATTTACCCGCTCCGTTCTCTCCAATCACTCCGATTTTAGCTCCGTAATAGTACGAAATCGAAATGTCCTTCAATACAACTTTTGTTCCATACGCGCGAGAAACGCGGTCCATTGTGTAGATGATTTTTTTGTCGTCGAAAGTTTTAGCCATGGGGAAATTATAGCAGAGGCTTTTGCATAGAAAAAGGAGGGACTCGTGAGCTTTTTCCGCTTCGTCTCCGCCGTGTCCCAAATTCATATCACAAATATTAATTCTGCACTGAAATTCACGTTTACGGTGAGTGGAGTATTGAACGTGTTTTAATTTAATCTTTGTTCATTGTTGAAGAAAAAAGGGTTGAGCCTGCACCGCACAACAAAAAGGCTCTGTCTTAAATTCTACTTCGGCAATCCTAGAATCCGTCCGCAAGTTTTGTGGGCGGATTATTTTTTTTGGGATTTTCTCATGGTTTCATAATAGAATGTAGGAGGGCGAATGTCGAGTTTTCACAGTGCAATGGCAGAAACGAGCGGAAGCGGGGTTCCGTCAACAAAAACACTCAGCCACCGCGGAGCGGTACTGCCGTTTTTGTTGGCGGGTTCCCGCTGGGAGCTTGTTTCTGCAACTACGGTATGCATAAACTCGACATTCGACCTAGGAATCTAAAAGCTGGAGGAAAAAATGCAGATATCGGATTCTGTGAAATATGTCGGTGTCGACGACCACAAAGTCGACTTGTTCGAAGGTCAGTTCGAGGTTCCGAACGGAATGTCGTACAATTCCTACGTCATTCTTGACGAGAAGACCGCGGTGATGGATTCAGTCGACGAGGATTTCGGTGACGAGTGGATTTCGAACATAAAGCAGGCGGTCGGCGGAAGAAGCCCGGACTATCTTGTCGTGCAGCACATGGAGATGGACCATTCCGCGAACATAAAAAAATTCATGGACACTTTCAAAGATGCAAAAATCGTCTCGTCGAAGATGGCGTTCACAATGATGAAGAACTACTTCGGCACTGATTTTGCTGAAAGGCAGGTCGTCGTGGCGGAGAATTCAAAGCTGGAACTCGGCAAGCACACTCTTTCGTTCATCGCCGCTCCCAACGTGCACTGGCCGGAAGTCGTGATGTCATACGAGTCGAGCGAGGGAATCCTTTTCAGCGCGGACGGGTTCGGCAAATTCGGCGCGCTCGATTCCGAAGGGGACGCGGCCATCGAAAAATGGAAGGACGAGGCCAGAAGATACTATTTCGGCATCGTCGGAAAATTCGGCTCGAACGTGCAGGCCGTCCTGAAAAAGGCGGCGAATCTCAAAATCGAGAGAATCTGTCCCCTGCACGGCCCTGTCCTTTCGGGCGACGTCTCCGCGTACGTTTCCCTCTACGACATTTGGTCGAAATACGAAAGCGAGGAGGACGGCGTGCTCGTGGCCTACACTTCCGTCTACGGAAACACGAGGAAGGCATCGCTGAAGCTTGCAGAAAAACTTTCGGAGAAGGGGCAGAAGGTCGTCGTCCACGATTTGGCTCGCGACGACATCTACGAGTGCCTTTCCGACGCTTTCAGGTTCAGCAAAATCGTATTCGCCAGCACGACATACAACGGCGACGTGTTCCCCGCCATGAGGGATTTCCTCTTCAAGCTCGCCGAGCGGAATTTGCAGAACAAGACGGTCGCGTTCATCGAGAACGGAAGCTGGTCGCCTATGGCCGAGAAGAAGATGGCTTCGATACTCGCGCTCTGCAGCGGAATTTCGATTATTGAAGACAAGGTTTCGCTGAGGATTTCCATGAAAGAAGAGAATCTCGCACAGATGGAAAAAGTCGTGGAGGCTCTTTCAAAGTAGGATGAGCGACAATCAGAAAACACGCCCGCGGAAAAAGCCGAACTACAACGAGGACATGGAGAGGGAAATCGAGATGATTCTGGAGCGGAAAAAATCGTCCGGCTCCGAAAAAAAGCCCACGCTGCTCCTTCACGCCTGCTGCGGGCCGTGCTCCTCGGCCGTCCTTGAGCGGCTGGCGGAAGTCTTCGACATCACGGTTTTCTACTACAACCCGAACATCCACCCGAAAGCCGAGTATGAGCGCAGGCTGGAGGAACTGAGAAAATTCCTGGCAGTCTTTCCCGTGTCCGTGGAGAATTCTGTGGAGCTTGTCGTTTCCGATTACGATGTTGAGGATTATTTTTCCGCCACGAACGTCCGAAACGAGCCGGAACTGCAGACCGAGCGCGAGAAAGGCGAGCGGTGCCGCCGCTGCTACGAGTTCCGCATGAGAAGGGCGTTCGAGTATGCGATTGAGAACGGCTTCGACTACTTCACGACCACGCTGAGCATCTCCCCCCACAAGGACGCGGACAAAATCAACGCGATTGGAAGGGCTTTGGAGCTAGAGCCGGAAGAGTCAGGTGAACCGAAAAAAACGACCGCCTTCCTTCCGAGCGACTTCAAGAAAAAAGGCGGCTACCTCCGCTCCACCGAGCTTTCCGCAGAGTACGGCCTTTGGCGGCAGGACTACTGCGGCTGCGTCTTTTCCATGCGCTCTTGAGCCTAGACGCTGAACTGGTCGACTTGCTCGCCTATTTCCGTTATCGACTTTTCCATTCCGGTTGAGATTCTCGACAAGACCGCTCCGGTTTCGTTTATCTTCCTGGCTCCGGCCGCCATCTCGTCCATTCCCTGCCTCATGCTCTCCGATGAGTCCTGGAGGGCGTGGACTTCCGTGAGAATCGCCCGGCTTCCCTCCGCCATCTCCTCCGACGCGTTCCTGACTTCCACCGTGCTGTCGTTCATGTTGTGGAGAGCCTGAGTTATCTGCTTGGAGCCTTCGTTCTGCTCCGTCATCGCCGATTTTATCTGCCGGACAAGCTCGTCCGTGTCCCGGATTCGCTCTGCGAGGACTGAATATCCCTGGGCACCGCGCTGCGCCGAGTCCACGACTGTCGTTATCGCGCCGCGGATGCTCTTGAGCTGCGAGCCTATCGACTTGGACTGCTCCGACGACGTTTCCGAGAGCTTTCTGATTTCGTCCGCAACGACAGCGAATCCCCTGCCCGCTTCCCCTGCGTGCGCGGCCTCGATGGCCGCGTTCATGGCGAGGAGGTTCGTCTGGCTCGCGATGTTGGAGATTGTGGAATTCGCGTCGTGCAGCAGCTTGGACTGCTCGTCTATCTTCATGATTTGTCCGCTCAACTCCGCCTGCGTGGCCGCTCCCGTCTCGGCTTCCGTTGCGATGAGCCTGAACGAGTCCGCCATCTTGTCCACGGACTGGTTCACGCTCGCGATGTTCCCAATCATCTGCTCGACCGCCGAAGAAGCCTGCGCGACTCCTGCGGCCTGCGTCTCGACCATGTGCGAGAGCGACTGGATGTTCGCAATGATTTCGTTCACCGCGCTCGCCGTCTGCTGCACGCTTCCCGCCTGGTTGCTGATGTTGCCGCCCATGCTTTCGATGTTGCCGATGATTTGGCTTATGGCCGAGGAAGTGTCCACCGTCCCCTCCTTCAGGCTCTCGCCCGATTCCACGAGGGTGTTCTTGGATTCCTTCAAGTTCCTTACGATGCTTTGGAGCTTGTCGGAGAACGAGTTGAAGCCCTTCACCACCTCGCCGATTTCGTTGTTCGCCTCGAGGTCGATTCTCTTGGTCAAGTCAGCGTTTCCTGTCGCGATGCCGTTTATGCTGTTCCTTACGATTTTGAGCGGACGGAGCACCGAGCGGATTATGAGGGTGAGTACGAGCGCGACAGCCGCCGCTATGAGTATGATGATTGGGGAGACGATTCCGACAACGCCTGACCTTATCGCGTTGACGAGCGACTGCTGCACTCCGACGAACGCCATTCCGCGTATTTCTCCCGAGCCACTCTTTATCGGTATGAACGCGCTCCTGTATGTGGTTCCGTCGATTTTGACCTTCCGCACGGTTCTCTCGCCCTTTTCGATGACCGTCCTGAGCAATTCGGAATCCGATTCCTCCGTCCCCGCTATCGACGAGCCTGATTCGTCCCTTATGGTGGTGGATGCCATCACGTTTCCGGAATAAATGGAACCGTCGCAGCCGAAGCTGTCTTTTATGTAGTCGGGGAAGTCCTCTTTAGTCAAATCGTATCCCGCGACCACCGCGCCCACTGTCCGTCCTCCTTCCTCGACCGGGGATGCCGCAAGGACTGAGAAATGCCCGTCGGGGTCTTCCGTGTAGTCGAAGCTCTCCCTTCCCGAAAGGGCTTCCTTCACGAACTCTGGCGCGTACTGCTTTCCGGCCGCCGTCCTCGACCCGATTACATTTCCGTCTCCGTCCACCGCGAACATCACGTCCATCGCCAGATCTTCCTTGATTTCGTCGAGCGTCTGCTCGAATCCAGAGCTTTCGCCTTCCCCGAAAAAATCTGCCGCGTCTCCGCCCGCGCTCTTCGCCGCGCTTACGGCCGTGTCCTTCCATTCTTCCAGCGTCTTCTCTATTCCTCCCGAATATATTGAGAGGTTCGCGTCCATCACTCCGTGGAATCCTCTTGTGAACTGCCCGATTGAAACCGCCGCCACTACCGCGCAGCTGGCTATTACCACTGTTCCTATGTATATGCTTAGCTTTGTCGAAATTTTCATGTTTTTCCTCTTGGATGGTTTTCCATTATATTACTCTGCGTTTTTTTTGACAAAAAAAGATTTTTTTAGTTTTTGTCAGTCTTCCTTTTTAAGTCGCTTTTTTCATATATCCACACAAATTTTGATTTTTACGATATACTAAAGTAATCAGATATCTTGTCCAGAAAAATTTTTTGGACAGATTTCAATTGTAAAAAGGGAGGAACATATGAAAAAGTCTTTTTGGCAGGCGAAGGCCATCGCTTTCGCCGCCGCGGTTCTGTTTTGCATTCCTGGAGGGGCGTTCTTTGCGGGGTGCTCAAGCGACAGCGACGGAGGAAGCGACACTCCGACCGACAACAGCGAGAAAATAGAAAATTCTGACGGAACGACTACGCTGAAAATTCAGGAAAACGGCAGCGGATTTGTGAGCACTACGGGAAGCGTAAAAAGCGAATTTGCAGGTTATACGGGAAACGGCTACCTTGACGGCATTACAGATGGAGGAAATATCGTATATACAGTCTCGGCAACAGAAGCGATTGCCGATGCGAAAATTGCGATTCACTATTGCAATACGGAAGCGAGCCGCATTAGGGGGGCTTTGGTTTCTGTGAACGGAACGGTTTTGAACGAGGACTGCCCATTTTCGATGACATACACATTCAAGGGCAATAAGACGGATTCTTCCGCCGAAACCGTCGCTAAACGATGGGGTGATACTGCATATCTTGAAAATGTTTCCCTAAAAGCCGGTTCAAATTCGATTATAATCACGGGAGCGTCTGCGGGAACGTATACACCTGTAGGGGGGGGTGACAGCATAACAATCGAAGAGGGAAATTCAGGCTGCCTCAACTATGTCGACTACCTCATTGTAAACGGCAAGGGAATCGATTATGGCACGGACACGACGAAATATGTAACTCTCTCTTATGCTTCAGAAAATACAACGGCGGGTTCTGTCACGAGTTCTGTAGAAGCATCGACTGTCGCTGAAAATTCGGAAGTCACGCTCACGGCAACTCCAAATTCCGGCTGGAAATTCGACTGCTGGTCTGACGGCTCAAAAGAGAATCCTCACAAAATTACCGTTTCATCAGCGACATACATCTTCGCCCACTTCATTCCAGAGGGCTACACCGCACCAAGCGGATTGGTGGGATACGCAAGCGTTACGACTGATTCAGGCGACGGATACACAATCACAGGCGGCGCGGGAGCAAGCGCGGCTAACACGGTAGCTATCGCAAGTTATGCAGAATTGGTTGACAAAAAAGACCTTCTCTCATCTGACGAGCCAAAAATCATCACAATCAGCGGAACAATCTCGACAAAAGACAATGCAAACCCGCTTTTGAGCGAAAAATACACAATCGGCTCAAATTCAACAATTTACGGCGACACTTCAAGTCAAGGCCGGTTGCAGAACATCGAATTCGTCGTTGAGGGCGAAAATGTGATTATCCGCAACATGATGTTCGGTGAAGTAATCAGCTGGGACGGCTACACGAAGAGCGGTGCGGACGATGCCCTTTCCTTGAACGGTGCGACACACGTTTGGGTTGACCACTGTGAATTCCAGTCTCATTTGACGCCGCAGGATTTGGACGGAAATGAGATTACTTCCGGACATAATTATTACTCAACAGATGAAGATTGGGCAAAAGATTTCTACGACGGCTTGCTCGACATCAAGAACGGCTCAACATGGATTACAATCTCCAACTGCTACTTCCACGACCACTACAAGGCTTGTCTTTGCGCTTCTGGTGATGACGGTCCTGACAAGAACACTACAACAGGCGCAACAGACGAAGATATGAGAGTTACTTTCTACCACAATTACTGGAAGAACATAAATGCTCGTATGCCGCTCTTCCGCTACGGAACCGGTCACATCTATGACTGCTATTTTGATGCCGGCACACAAAGCGGTTCTGCAAGCTGCATCAATGTTCGTGCGGGAAGCAAACTTTATATTGAAGGAAACAATTTCGCTAACTTCTCAAAAACAACGGGAGATTCAGTGTCGAAAGGTTCTTACATTATCGGCTTCTTCTTTGCCGATACAAGCAAGGCTTACGGTAATGTTTCCGGTTCATGGGTGGCAAAAAACAACAGCACTGCAAATGGCAGCGAAGGCTCTGTTTCTGCGCCAAAATACACATACACCGCGCCGACAAGCTATCCAGCGTCTGTTCCAACTGACGTTGGTGTCGGAAAACTTAGCGCAAGCGATTTGAAGTAAATTCTGCGGGCAACAGAGTGCCTGCGAGGGGGCTGTCCCAAAAGAAATGGACAGCCCCAATTGTTTTAGCCCGAACTTCGAGTTTTGCCAGTAGCAGTCCCATAGCGGAATCATTTTTCAGTATGTAAAACTCGACATTTGCCCTGTTTTATATTTCTTAAAGCGTATTTTTGGATATACTACAGGAAAGTATGTTTTCGGAGGGAAAATGATGAAAATCAGCAAAACTCACTTTGTGACAGTCAAAGCTGCTGCGCTCCTTATGGCAGCATCGCTTCTTTTTGGGCTTACTTCCTGTGGTAATGATTCTGACTCAGACAGCACATCTGATCCTGTGGCAGACACCAGCGTCTACACCGCCCAGGAAGATGATTCCAGAACCTGCGGAGCCTATGCAATGGCTTACTTTCTGACAAGAACAGGCCAGATTGCAGAAAGCGACATCGAAAAAACGGCAAACCGCTTCTATTCTGAAGTTCAGTTTACTGAAGAGGAAGCAAGCGTTGATTATGAATTTCTTGAAGGCTACTCAAACCCGGTACTGATTGCCTCAAAGCTTAAGACGACCTGGGCAGAAAGCGCCAGCCTTAAAATGCTTGCCACTGCCAGCACTGAGGCAGAAGAACTTCTGGCAGGTCTTGCAAGCGGCCTTGGCATTACAGGGAGGGCAAACGCATTTTAAAGACGTTAAAAACGTATACTATTTAAAGAATTCAAATAACATTATAATCCTTTCTGGTGGTAAAAAATGACACTGAAAGAATCGCTAATGACAATCAAAGATTTCAGAATTGACAGATGCAAGAAGCATAACCTCTGTGATATTTTGATGATTGTGCTGATAGGCTATCTCACAGGCTGCAAGGACA
>FLNX01003397.1_pt1 | contig 49694 bp, 40 predicted proteins | sample 1140341 | NCBI WGS metagenome assembly FLNX01 (sample SAMEA3878208, study PRJEB12797) | bioreactor metagenome | biome: Moose rumen | place: Sweden | collected 2011-10
AAAGTGCATGCAAGGTCAAAATGACTCACCGCAGGCGGGACATTTCCGTGCTTTTGTTCACAATTGGCTCACTTTCATGCTATAATCCTGTCATGTTTCCCCCTTTTCCACAAGAAAAAGCCTATCAGCTCTGCAAAAAACTGGTTTCACTTTTACGCGCCAACAAAATCTGCATTATTCCCATTGCACGGCAAAGTGCCGAACGAAAAAAACAGGGAATCATGCTCGGTGCAATGACCTGTATGGACAAATCAGGAACAGAACATGTCAACCTTGTAACGGTTTCGGGCATCAGCCACACCATTGCATTTCACAATAAAGAAGACTTTATCTACATACCGCCAGTCGTTGCCCCCGAGTGCATTACGCAGGCACTTGAAAAAAATGATGCACGCATCCATGAACTCACGTCCCTCATCCAAAAAGCAAAGGCTGCAGGCGGAGATGACCATGAATGCATTCAAAAGCTTCAGCGGGAACGAAAGGCACTGACAACGGAATCCCTGCAAAATGTTCACCACTTGTATACATTTCGCTGTGCCGACGGCAGCATGAAAAGCTTGAAATCCATCTGTGCAGAAAGAATCAATGGCGCTCTGCCTCCCACAGGGACAGGAGAATGCTGTGCGCCAAAGCTCCTTCACTATGCTTTCAGCCACGATCTTGTGCCTACAAGTCTCTGCGAAGTCTTTTACGAAAAAGACAATACGGACATTGCCCCCTGTCCGCCATGCAGCGAACGGTGTGGAATTGTGCTGCCGGCCATGCTGGGCGTTGAAATTTTGTATCGGGATGAACACATTGTTATTGTAAACAAGCAGAGCGGCGTTTTGAGTGTTCCTGGAAGGGGACCTGACAAACAGGACTGCATCGTAAACAGGATAAAAAGGCTTTTTCCCCAGTGCATGGAGCAGCCGGCGGTTCATCGGCTGGACATGGAAACAAGCGGCATTTTAATCTTGGCTTTTACAAAGGAAGCTCATAAGCATATAAGCCGCCTGTTTGAAGACGGACAGGTAAAAAAGCAATACATTGCACTGCTTGATGGAGTGCTTGCGAAAAAGGGCATTCCTCAGGAAGGACAATCGGAATTATATTTTAGGCTGGACGTTGACAACCGCCCCCACCAGATATGGGATGAAGTTTATGGAAAAAAAGCCGTAACGCAGTGGAAATGCCTGAATGTAGAAGACTATACCGCCCCAGACGGAACAAAGCGTCCTGCAACACGAGTTCTGTTCATGCCGCACACGGGAAGGACGCACCAGCTCAGGCTTGCCAGTGCAGACAGTCACGGATTCGGCATTCCCATCATTGGCGACACGCTGTACGGTACGTGTGCACAGGGAGAACGCCTCATGCTGCACGCACAGTACATCAGTTTTACGCATCCAGTGACGGGAAAGCAGATTGAATTATTCTGTCCTCCCCCATTCTGAGTGCTTTGGAGCTTGCTGCGGCATTATTTTTCAACGCCAGAAACGACTACGCCTTCTATAAAGAATTTTTGTGCGACGACAAAGATAATGAACGGCAGAATGCAGGCAATCATGCTGACAGCCTGAACAAGATGCGTTTCGGTTGAATACATGTTGCTGAATGCGGACAGGCCAATGCTTATCGGGTACTTTTCCGGGTGTCCTGCAAGATACAGCAATGGGTTAAAGAAGTCGTTCCACGCCCAAAAGAAGTGGAATAGCCCCACGGAAATGACGGCAGGAATGCACTGAGGCAATATTATCCTGTACAATGTTGCAACAGGTCCACACCCATCTATGCGGGCAGCTTCGTCCATTTCTTTTGGGATGCCCAGCATGAACTGGCGCAGCAAAAACACGTTATATGCATTTGCAAAAAAATGCGGAACCACGAGCGGCAGCCATGTTCCAACCCATCCCAGTTTATAGAAAATGGTATACACGGGAATAAGCGTTACTGCACTCGGCAAGACTATCGTTGCAATAAGTACCATAAAGAACTTGTTCTTTCCGGGAAAGCTGAAACGCGAAAACCCATAGGCAACGAATGTAGAGGAAAGCAATGTTCCGAATGTCGTAAGAACCGCGTAAAACAGTGTGTTCCTAAACAGCCTCATAAAGTTTATGGCATTCCATCCTTGTACATAGTTTTTAAACTGCAAGTCCGTCTGCCATTCGTTTTCCAATGTCCGCCATTTGCCCGTCCATACAATCTCGCCTGCTGCAACATTTTCAGGGTCAACAAAGACGGATTCATCCCTTCCTTTCTTTACCATAGCCAAAGATTTTTTTACGCCGTTCATGGGAACCAAAAACACTTCGCAGTCCTTGCCATTGTAATTGAATTTCTTTGGCGACTGCGGAATGGGCGAAAGGTTCAATGACGACAGCTGCTCTTTGCTTTTGAGAGAACCGGAGATTCCATAAAACATAGGCATTAAAAATATCGTAAGCACAAACAAAAGCGTTACCATAACAATAACGCGTGCAGCGTCATTTGCATTCTTCATTGTCATTTTGCACACCTCCAAACTCTATTTCTTTTCGCCTGCATAGAACACCCATTTACCAGAGGTTCCAAAGAGCACTAACGTAAAAATCATTCCTATAAAAAATATAACCCAGGCTATGACAGCTCCAAATCCCATACTAAAGTATGAAAATGCCTGCCGGTAAAAATAGACCATCGGAAAGTTCGTTGTTCCGTTTGGAAAACCGTCTCCATTATTCAGAACCATAGGAATCAGAAAGAACTGCATCAAATTAATGACACTTATAAGGATGTTGTAAAAGATAACTGGCGTGAGCATGGGAATTGTAACGGACTTCATCCGCTGCCAGGCATTTGCACCGTCAATGGTTGCGGCCTCATACAATTCCTGAGGAACTCCCTGCAAACCTGCAAGAAGGATGAGGATTGTGTTTCCACATCCCCACAAGCCTATCAATGTATATGAAAGATAAACCCACTTTGAGCTGGAAAGCCACCGCACCCCTGGCAGTCCAGCATTATTTAACAGTATGTTGAACCATCCCGTCTGTTCATTCATGATTCCTTTCCATATCAAAACGGTGGCCACAAAAGGAACCATGCTTGGCAGGTAAAACAATGCACGGAACAGTTTTTTGCCCAACAGGTGCTGACTGTTCAAAAGAAAGGCTATGAAAAGAGAAAAACAGAATGAAATTGGCAGGGAAATCAAGCTGTACTCAAGAATATGAGCCATTGATTTCATTACAATAGGGTCATCCAGAATGGCACGCTTCCAGTTTGACATTCCAACAAATTGTGTTGCCTCTGGCTTTATCAAATTATAGTCCAAAAAGGAAAATACAAACGATGCAACCATAGGTCCCAAATAGAACAGCGAAAAGCCGATGAGCCATGGAGCTATAAAGATAAGTCCCCATTTCTTTTCCCACCGTTGAATTCCAAGAACTGCATTATTTCTTTTCATATTTTTAAAGGGCGATGCATCTTGGAGGAAAATGCACCACCCATGCCTCCTTTATGCAATATTATTTGTTTGCTGCTGCAAAAATGACATCCAAATTCTTTCGTAATTTTTCTGCCTCTGCATCAACATCAAGGCCATCATTATTCAACAGATTCTTCCAAAATTCCGTGTAACAGGTTGATGCTTCCTGAAAGCTTGGCATCCATGATTCATGGTTTGGATTATCTGCATATTTTACACTGTCCTTTATAACCTTTGTATTTACCGTTACATGCGGATAGCGCTCCTTAAAGAACGTGTCCAAAAATGCATCCTGCTTGGATGTAATTGCAGGCATGCCGCCATAGATTTTCAGCAAGTCATCGGAAGCCGTTGTTACAAGATACGAAAGCACTTCAAAGGCTTCGTCAGGATGCTTTGACCCTTTTGGGATTTCAAAGGTATCAGCATGCATTTTCGCATTCGTTACACCTTTATATGAAGGCATTGGATACACATCCCATTGATAGTCCATCTTTGCATATCCAGAATACCAGACATGGCACTGGAACATTGCAATCTTGCCAGACTCTCCCCAGCTTCCGTTTGAAAGAATGTCGGAATCACCATACGAAGCAGTCGGAATAAAATGATCCTTCCACATGCCATTGTATGTCCATTTCCATGCATCAAGCCATGCTGCAGGAATCTGGGCTTTGTTTCCTTCGCCAACGAATGTTCCCGGTTCAAACAGTGTTCCATAGCCTCTGGCATCTCCCCATACAATGCCGAATCCCCACTGAACAATGTTGCTTGCGTCAAAATCCGGGTCAGTAGCATCGTTTCCATTTGCATCGACAGTAAGCTTCATGCCAATTCTGCACACGCAGTCATAATCCCATGTCCATTCCTTGCCGTTTTCATCGATGTATTTGTCACCATAATTTTTTGGAGGAAGAGGAATGCCTGCTTCTTCGAAAATTTCTTTGTTTGCATACAGATACGATGGATAGATTCCGAACGGAAGGCCAATCAGTCCATCATCCTTGTCACGATAGAATTCAACCATTGATGGATCAAATTTGCTTAAGTCAAAGTTCGTCTTTTTGACATACGGGTCAAGATCAAGCCAAGCTCCCTTAAAGCTGTCGCGCCCGCGGATTCCAACCGGACCACAAATGTCAGGAGCATTGCCTCCAGAAATCTGAGTTGCCAGAGTCTGGAAGGCCTGATCGTTGTCTACGATTTCAAGTACCAGTTCTATCCTGTCCTGAGAGGCATTGAATTTGTCAACAACAGCCTTCTGAGGTGCAAACGTAGGCTCATCAGAACCTGCACCAAGACCAACAAACCATCTGATCTTTACCCTGTCCTGTTTTTTTGAACCACAGCCTAAAAGCGTAAAGACAACTCCCAGCACCATAGTCAGGATGCACAATCGTCTAAGAGAAAACCTTTTCTTCATACACAACTCCACAAATTTAATGTTTTCGTAAACATTTTCATTCATATTGTTTACGTAAACATATTATAAACACGGGTATCTTTTGCTGTCAAGTTTTTTTCTTGACAGCAGTACAAACCTCATATTAGTATAGTTTTATGTTTACGCAAACAACTTTTTACAATAATGGAGACTTCTATGACACAATTTCATATATATGAAACGTCAAAAGACACAAGCAACAGAATTTCAGAACAAGACATAAACACCGTCATGGCAAAAAAAGGTTCATATCTTTCATGCATCATAAACATTAATGCAGAAAAAACATTTCAGACATTCAAAGGATTTGGTTGTGCAATAACAGAAAGTACAGGCTTTGTCCTTTCCCACCTTGCAGAAGATGCTCAGGATGCCATCATGCAAAACTGCTTCGGCAAAAAGGGAAACGGCTACACGTTTTCTCGTACGCACATGAATTCATGCGACTTTTCCCTTGGCAACTGGTCGTGCGTACCAGAGAAAGATACGACGCTAGCCAGTTTTTCCTTTGCCCGCACAGACATGTACATTACCCCTGCATTGCAGAGGGCATCACGACAAAACAAGAACATTTCGGTCATTGTCACGCCATGGTCTCCACCAGCATGGATGAAGACAAACAACGACATGAACAATGGCGGAAAGCTAAGGAAAGAATACCGCCAGTTGTGGGCAGACTATTTCGCAGTCTTTTTGAAAGGTCTAAAGGAGCGCGGACTGCATCCATCACACGTTTCCATACAGAATGAATGCGAAGCCACACAAACATGGGATTCATGCCTGTGGACAGGAACGGAGGAAGCTGAATTCGCCGTGCAAAACCTGAAACCGACATTGCAAAAAAATGGGCTTGGAGACGTAAAAATCCTTGCATGGGATCACAACAGGGACAATCTTGCTTCACGCATGCAAGAAAGCTTTGCCGTGACAGGGGCAGAAAGTGCAATTGACGGCATGGCGTTCCACTGGTATTCGGGAGACCAGTACGACAATGTTGCAGCATGTTCCCGTGCGCACCCCGACAAGGAACTGTTCTTTACGGAAGGCTGCATAGAAGGAGGAGCACGGCCCGGCAAGTGGTTCTGTGGAGAGCGCTACGGGCACAACATCATAAATGACTTGAATGCAGGCTGCACGGCATGGATTGACTGGAACATGGCTCTCGACATGCAAGGAGGACCGAATCATGTCGGCAATTTCTGCGATGCCCAGATACTGATAGACACAAAGACAAAGGAAGTACTGTACCAGAATACATTCTATTACATCGGTCAGTTTTCGCGCTTCATCAAGCCGGGGTCAAAAAGAATAGGATGCACCATGTCACCATTCATGGTTCCTGCTGCCTGCGACGGTAAAATGGGCAACTCGATGGAAAGCACGGCATTCATAACGCCTCAGGGTTCCATTGTACTCGTGGTCATGAACCGAACGGAAGACAACATGGTCTTCGAATTGCAGTTTGCACACGAGTACACACAAGACAAAAACAGAACAAAAGTGTATACTTCAAAAGTTGCCGATGAAAATCAAGCAAGAAGCTTTACCTGTCCACCGCGGGCAATCCAGACATATATTTTTGAAGCATAATACGAGCATTCGTACATAAAAGAGGAGTTAACGATGGTAACGCAAAAAGATGTAGCCGACCTTGCAGGAGTTTCATTCATAACGGTTTCACGAGTTGTAAACGGAGAAACAAACGTAAAGGAAGAAACGAAGAAAAAAGTTTTGGCAGCCATTGACAAGCTGGGATATGCACCGAATTTTGCAGGACAGGTATTGAATTCTGGCAAATGCAACACCATAGCCATCTTAACTCCCATTCCACTCGAGCAGTCGCAATTTACACGATTGGCTTACCTGATGCAAGTGCTTGCAGGCATAGAAGAATCCTGCAGGAACAACAACATCGACATGATTCTTGGCTCTGTGCCAGAAGTCATGCACAATACATCATACGACTACTTGCGCCCATTCCGACAGAAAAAAGTAGACGGAATCATTTACATAGGACTCAAAAAGATTCCTAAGGAAATGATGGAAGAGCTGAAAAAACGAGACCGCCCCTGTGTTGTCATCGGAGACCGTCCGCGAAGTTCCCTTCTGTCCTGGGTTGACACAGACAACTTTTCCGCAGCCTACAACACCATACAAAAAATACGAGAATATGGCCACAAAATCATAGCCTTCATCGGCTTGGAAAGCACCATCTACAACGAAAATATTTCCGAACGCGAAAAAGGATTCATCAAGGCACTGCAAGATGCAAATGTTTCATACGATCCCGAAGACTACATCATCCGCACCAACTATGATGCGAACGGTCTGTGCGAAAAGATTTCGGATGCCGTAAAAAAATGGCAGCATGCACCTTCTGCCATATTCTGCAGCATGGATTCGCTTGTACCAGAAACGGTAAAAGGACTGGCAAAGGCAGGGCTTTCCGTGCCGGATGATGTCAGCATCGTTGGCTTTGACGGATTCATCAACGATTCATACTATTACTTGAAAATTGCAACGAACGTGCAGCCCCTCAAAGAAATGGGCAAGACTGCAGCAGAAATTCTTTTCAACCACATCAACAACAAGGTAACAAAAAAGCAGACGGAGATCTTTCAGGTGGAATTTGTTCCCAACGACAGCTTGCGCAAAAAATAACGTGCAGTGTTTTAAAGCCATGCATTTTTGCCATGGGATCAAAACACAGCGGCAAAGCAAAGGATCCCATTCTTTAAAACGGAAGAGGCAGCTGGCAAGATGTCTGCTCCAAAAAAGACACCTGCCGAGAACGAGACACGATGTCGCCTTCCTTTATGCTATCTATGAGCATGGGAGCATCGGCATCGTACAGCCCGTAATTTTGACGTGCAAGTTCAGCATTTTGATTGGCATAGCAGTAGCGGCAACCGTTTATGCACGTGTCGTATCTGCCAATGTCGTTATATGTCATGCACCGGCAGCCGTTGCGCATGCCGCTGTGCTTTAGGCTCTTGAACGAAAGTCCCGTTGCCTGTGCAAGAATGGAAAGCGTTACACAGCCGGATCCGAGAATGCCGTAGCGTGAATAGTCAGTCTGACAGGCACAAGTCTGAACGGGAATCCTGTACTTGGCTGCAATCCTGCCGAATCCCTCCGCCAATGCCGACATGTCTTCTTCGGTAAAAAGGATTAGCTCCGGCATGTTGAATTCAAGCTTTTTGTACAGCTCTACAAAGCTGAATATGCAGCGGTCAACATGCCCCGAAAGCCGGGCAGCCATGTGCTCAAAGGTAATCAGATGCTGCTGCACCGTATATTTCTTTGTCAGCAAAACAGGATCATACCGCCATGCAATGCGATGCGCGCCTACCAGTTTTTCCAGATGCAGCAGCGTATCTATGCTTTCGTCAATGGAAGGTACGCCCGGCTCAATATCCTTGCCATAGGCAGTAATCGTGTAGTGAAAATACGATGGAAACACATCCGTAATTTCATGCAGGCGGTCGAGTACCGGATCGTAGTTCTTTGAACAGAAAACGATGCAGTCGATTTTCTGGGGAGTCAGCTCATAATGCGTTACCTTATTCGGGAACAAGGGATTGCGCACAAAGACTTCCCTCTTTTTAAACCGTGTAAACATCCAGTCCGAGAAATAGTGCACAATATCCGTTCGTCCGCTTATGTTCAAAATCATTGCAACTACAGGGCATGGTATCATAAATGCCGTTTTTTTGCAAAATTTTTTTAGGGAAAACGTCAAAACCCACTTACATCGATTAAAAAAAACTGTTAGGATGGCAACATCAAAATACAGATTGAAATCTTGCGGACATGTCTCGCACCGCAAGCCTCATGCAAAGGTCTTTTGCAGTCATACAATCATCCACAGTACAAGAGTTATTATTATGCCAAAGTCTCTCTTTCAAGAAATCGTATTTACAGTTATGATGGTCTGCGTCATGGTGTATGCAATGATTTGCTACAACATTGCACTCGCAGTCGGAAATCTCAGCAATGCCGTGTTTGCAATGGCGTTCAAGGAATTCGTGCTCATGGCTCCCATCGCCTTTGTTTTGGACATGGCGATTGCAGGTCCTATTGCAAAGAAAATCACATTCAAAACCTTTACCCCTGCAAAAGACAATCCCGTCTGGATTGTCATGTCCATTTCGTTCTGTTCAGTGTGGTTCATGTGTCCGCTCATGAGTTTTGCCGCAACAGTACTGTTCAAGGGCGGATTGTTTCAGAAGGAAGTCATTTCCATCTGGATCAAGACAGTGGTGTTCAACTATCCTGCAGCCCTGTTCATTCAATTCATGCTGGCAGGTCCTGCCATCAGAAAACTGTTCGGAGTTCTCTTTTCTCAGAAACAAGAAAAGAACTCCTTGCGTACGGCAGCCTGAACAGCAGACAGACAACAGGCAACAAGTTTCAGTGCTTTTGGAACTGCAGCAGTTCCGGGCGGTATTCAAAGTGCATGTTATCGTAGATAGCCCACTTTCCGCCCCAAATGAACCCTTCTTCTTCAAAGATTCGTATTACCTGTACGGGAGGCATCCATCGCTGTTCCAATGGCAGCAGCATCCACGAATTCGGATATTTTTCCTTTGCCCACCCCCAGAAAATCTGCTTGCCGTGCTGACTGACGGGCAGCACGTCCACCGCAATGCCAAGACTGTGGAACGATTTTCTGTTTGTACCGGCAATGATGCGCCAGAAATAGGAATCGGTAGATTTTAATTCATCCACAAACTCCTTCATGTGCCTGTCATATTTTGACAGTGCCATGATGCGCTTTTCAACACGGGCAAGCGGATCCTTTACCCGCTCATGCACCGTCGTTCGCTTGCCTAAAAAAGTCGTTTTGACAAGATGCTGTTCCAGCGAAGCACGTGAAGAAGCATCGTACACAGCATCAAAAAAGAACATGGCCGTTCCTGCACCGCCCTTGCGGTTTTCATCGGAACTGAACTGCCGTATGGCTTCTTTCTTTTCCTCCGAAAAATCCGCTGGATCTTCTAGAATTGCAGGATACGCATACAGGATGGGAGCATACTTGTCCTTGTTGGCAAGTTCAGATTTGGGCAACAGGGCACCTTCTGCCCAGTAAAAGGACGCAATGCGCTTTTTGCCGTTGCTTTCGGGAATGACAACCGTAATAAGCCAGTCTTCTGCGCTACTGTCGTAGCTGCGCGAAAAAGAAATGTCGGGATACGCCTGTTGAAAAAAACGGAGGTTGGCAATTCCGCGATTAATTGTCATGCGGAAAATAGCTTCAGCGGATGTCACTTCTGTCGAAGTCACTTCTGTAGAAGTTACATCTGTCGAAGTCACTCCTGTTGAAGCAGCAGAAACAGGTTCTGCAAAAACTTTTTTTTCATAAATGGCAGAAACGCACAGCTGCAGCACGAATATTGTAAAGACTAAGATGCATTTGCCCCAGCTGTGCTTCAAATCTACCTCTTTAATTTAATGTATACATACCAATAGCCCATGCCAACCATTATGGCACCACCGGCAATATTGCCAAGAGTTACTGGCAGCAGATTACAGACAAAGAATTTCACAATGAACGAAACAAGACTCATGTCACCGGCAGGAATGTGATACAGTGCAGAAGACAGGATTCCTACAGGAATAAAATACATGTTTGCGACGCAGTGCTCAAATCCACACAGAACAAACAGGAATATCGGCAAGTACATGGCTGCAATCTTACTGATAATGTCACCAGCAGAAACAGCTGCCCACACGGCAATACAAACCATGAAATTACACAGGACGCCACGGAGAAATGCCTGAATGAACGACAGGTTTACCTTTGTTACGGCAACGTTCACCACAGCCATCTTCATGGAACCGTCAAAATAGTCAAGAAGCCCCGAAAAGGCAACGACGCACGCAATGAACAGGCCGCCGATAAAGTTTCCGAGATACACCACAAGCCAGTTGCGGAGCATGCCCTTTACCGTTGCACGCTCGTCAAGGACAGCCATGATGATAAGGCTGTTTCCCGTAAACAGCTCGCCGCCGCCAACCAGAATCATCATGAGTCCGATCGGAAACACGAGGGCACCCAGAATCTTGCCGACAGCAGCCGGCTGCACTCCAAAAGAAGCTATGGAGCTTCCCAAACCACCCATGGCAATAAACAGTCCGCCAAAGACAGCGAGCATGAGCATGCGCCCAACCGGAAGCTTTGACTTACTTGCACCAATGTCAACATATAACTTTGCAATTTCTGCTGGAGAATTCATAATGTACTATTATATATTACATAGGCTAATATTTCAACTTGTATTTCAATTTTGACGCAAAGCTCCTCTTGAAACCTCCATGAAATTTTACTATAAAAGAGCTATGTGGCTGTGGATTCTGGCAACGCTCGTTGCCTTTTTCATCAAGGGACTGTGCGGTTTTGCTAATACTCTCGTATTTACATCCATACTGGCATTCGGGTCAAACAACATCAACATATCACCCATAGAACTGCTCGTCGGCTATCCGCCAAACCTTATCCTGACATGGAAAAACAGAAAAAGCCTCAAACCGGCAGTGTTCCTGCCTTTGGCACTGCTCGTGCTGCTCGGCAGCATTCCGGGAGCATTTTTGCTGAAAACCATGGATTCACGCCTCATAAAGATTATATTCGGCATTGTAGTCATAGTGGTTGCACTGGACATGCTGCAAAGGGAAGCTCACAGGGGAATCTGCAAGGAGTCAAAGATACTGCTCGTCATTACGGGAGTGCTGTCGGGGATACTGTGCGGCATGTTCGGCGTAGGAGCACTTTTGGCAGCATACGTAGGGCGCGTGACCGGCACAAGCAATGAATTCAAGGCAAACATCAGTGCCGCATTCATTGTCGAAAATACATTCAGGTTCATTACATATACAATGCTGGACATCATCACGCTGCCCAGCCTCAAAACGGCCGCTGCATTGATGCCCTTCATGCTCATCGGCTTGTTTGCAGGCATCAAAAGCAGCAGCATCCTTCCCGAAAAAACAGTCAGGCATCTTGTCATTGCCCTGCTGATTGTTTCGGGAATTGCACTAATGTGGCAAAGCTAGGACTGACACGCCTTTACCGGTGATGTCCGCCACCACCGTGGGAACCTCCATGGTAACCACCACCGCCACCACTGCCGACACGACCGCTGCCACTGCTGCTGGACACAGGCGGATTGTAATGCTTTACCGTGTTTTCGCGCAGGAACGTATCAGTCCTTGCCAGCGAAGAATCATCATTGGAAATGTACCGCTCTGGAGCAATCGGAGCCACAAAGACATATTTTTTCTTTACGGAAGCATTCAACAGGAATGCTGCAATGAATCCGACAATCAAGCCTGCAAGCATCAGATAAAACCGCTGCTTGGGCGGGCGGGATGTCGTAACAAAGAACTCTCCGTTGTGAAAGTACATGTACGTATTGCTGTTGCTGCTTCGCACATACTCTGAACTTTCTCCGGCTGATGCATAATACGATTCTAGACTCTGCAAAAAATAAACAATGCCGCGATATATGCCGTCCCGAAAGGGTTCATACCCATATTCCCGAGCCTCCGATGAAGATGGAAAATACTGGTCTAGCCCATTCATGATGGCATCTACCCAGCTGCCGTAGCACAGGACAGCTTTTCCGCTCGTAGAAAAATAGTCGAAGGCCGGCACTTTTCCAGACATGTCCACATAGAAAAACACACCGTCAGTATGCTCTCCGAACATTCGGTCATAGCTGGCATTGGCAAAATCCACCGTTTCAGCATCACTCAACGGGCTGCGGCTTGCGTACACAACGACATTCATGCCGATGTGTCCTGCCACAGCCTGCACGTACTCAGTCAGTTCGGACACTTCCTGATGCGAAAAGAATGGTTCTTCGGTATCAGATTCAACAAAAACGCTGCGGCTCACATCTCCATTAAACGGAACTGCCAGATTGGTCACGCGAATCGGAAGTTTTGAAACCTGCCATGCTGCAAATGCGGCAACGACAAATGCGACAATGCCAAGCCACCGCCCGGAGCCTTTCTTTACCTGTTCCTGTTTAACCGTTTCGCTCAAAATATGCCTCCCATAACCAAGCCGCCAATCACATAGACTGCTACCGTACAGGCAGCAGCAAGCGCCCATGAACACAAGGCTAGCTTGCGCTTGTTGAGGGGCGGAATGCCGGCAATCTTGCCCGTCTGACCATTCATGACAAACTCATACACCTTGTCGTTATACTTGTAGCTCATGAACCAGACAGGAAGCATGACATATTTCATATCGGAACGGCTTACGGAGCGGTTGTCCCTTTTTACGTCCACGGAAGTATATGACGATACTGTTGAACGCACCATACGAGCAATAGACGGTTCAATGCGCTTCTTAACCCTTTCAAGGATGGAATCCTGTTCGACATCATACTTTTCTGCAAAAAAGCCAGTCAAATACGACATGGAAAAATCGTTCATCTCGCTGTAATCGAAGGGCTCTATGGCATCCATAAGCTCATCATCTATGCGCTGAGAACCATCGGAGGGAATGTTTTTGGCAGACACAATGCCCCTGCGCGACACATCATACTCCTTTGTCTCCATGTAGTCATAGCTTCCGCTCGACCACCGCCTGACGTTCTTGCCCAATGCGGCAAAATCCACGGCTACATCAATGTCCGTAAGCCAGAACGGCACGTACAGCCCCGTAATCTTGTCCAGCTGTTCCTTCGTTGCAAAATCTTTGGGAACAAACGGCTTAAAGCACCAGTCCTTGAATTTCTTGACGGCTTCATCTCGCCCTATCTTAAAACCGATGACCTTCTGCGGCCGATACTTGCCTGTCATTTTGCCGGACAAAATGACAGGATTGTGGCAGTAATAGCAGAAAAGCGCCGTCTGCTGATCTGTAGCCATGATTTCTGCACCACAGCTTGAACAGTGATACAGCTTGGTCTGTTCACTAAACGCCTCGCTATCCGTCTGACTGTCGGAATTTTCCGACTGTAAGGCGGAATCAGGTTCTGAGTCGCCACTGCCGAGGGCAGACTCATTTTTTGCAAACAGTTTCTTTATTTCTTCTATAGTAAATGCACCGCCACAATATTCACAGGTCAGCTTTTGCGCTGAAGGATTAAACTTCAAGTCTGCACTACAGTTGGGGCATTTGTATTCTACGATATCCACTGACGTTCTCCCTAAAGCTTAGCTTCGTTTAGCCTACAATGTCACCAGTATCGAAAGGGTCTCCGCATTCAGGGCAGAACTTTGGAGGCTTGTGAGGATCAGCAGGTTCCCAACCGCACTTGTCGCATTTGTACAATGGAGCTCCGGCAGGCTTAGGCTTGCCGCATTCTGCACAGAATTTGCCTTTGTTTACCGTACCACAGCTGCATGTCCATCCAGTAGCAGAACCAGCAGCAGGCTTTGCAGTGCCGCATTCAGGGCAGAACTTGCCGGTCGCTGAGGCACCGCACTTTGGACACTTCCATCCGCCGGCAGGAGTTGCCTGAGCAGCAGAAGATCCCGCAGGTGCTGCTGGTGCAGGCTGTGCAGCTGCCTGCTGAGCTCCCATTGCAAACAGGTTCTGGGCATTGATGCCGCCAGCCTGTCCCGCCATGCCCATGCCCATGAATCCAGTCATTGCACCGGCAGTATTGCCGGCAGCAGTCTCCATGGCTGCAGCCTGTGCACCAACAAGACGTGCTGCAGCAAAGGTTGGATCGGCATAGGCCGCCATTTCCTGCATCTGCTTTATCTTCTTTTCGTCTTCTTCATCAGCCTTGAGCGAAGAAATGCCAAAGGAAACAATTTCAAGTCCGCGCAGCTTGCGCCATTTTGCCGAAAGCTCTTCGTTCAAAAAGTCAGCAAGCTCCTGCGTGTGGCCGACCAGAGCAGAATAGCGTATGCCTTTTTCGGAAAGGCGTGCAAAGGCTGGCTGCAAGGCTGTCAGCAGTTCCGTGCGCAGCTGGCTGTCTATGGCATCGCGTTTATAGCTTTCCGTTACATTTGCACAGACATTGGTGTAAAAAAGAATCGGGTCTGCAATGTGAAAGCTGTATTCTCCAAAGCACTTGATGCCAATGTCCATGTCAAGATGGGCGCGCTGATCCACTACGCGGAACGGAACGGGCGCTGCCGTACCGTACTTGTTGCCCACCAGTTCCTTTGTGTTTACATAGTATACGCGCTGATCCTTCGGAGGTTCACCGCCAAAGGTAAAGCGGCGGCCAATTTCCTTGAACGTGTCAATGATGCTGGAACCAAGGCTTCCTGCAAAGATGGAAGGTTCAGTAGAAGAATCGTACACGAATTCACCCGGTTCGGCACACAATTCGGCAACTTTTCCGTTGTCTACTATTATCATGCACTGTCCGTCTGCTACGGCAACGACAGAACCTTTCGTAATGACATTGTCCGTTCCTTTCGTGTTGGCAGAACGTTTTCCGGTCTTTTTCTGACCTTTGACAATCATGGTGTCTGCATCAAGGGCATCACAATAAAAGAATTCCTTCCACTGGTCGGCAAGCGTACCGCCCACTGCTCCGCTCAAAGCTGAAATTGCACCAATTCCCGATGCACTGCCCGCTGCTTTTGCTGCTACTGCTAAAAGTCCCATCCTTTATCCTCCAAGTTTACAAGGCAACCTCTAAAAGCTAAAGTTTTTATAGGCTCCCACAAATAAGTATTCTTATTATAATGCACAGTTTGACTTTACCGCAATGTTTTTTTGACTTTTCACAAATGATATGATATAGTTTATCTTAATGAAAAAAGGAAACATTGACAGAACACTCAAAAAAGTTACGCGCAGCCATGGGATTCCGAACATCGTACTTGCACTTTTACTTGTTATATATGTTCTGACAACAATGTGCGTCACGAAATCTGCACAAAGCAAAGGCTTTATCACGCTTTCGGGAGCAAGAATTCCAATTCCCCTTTTTACCGGAGTATTTTCCTCCCTGTCAAACATCTGCATCATCTTTCTGGTAGTGTTTTTCAGAAAGCCAGGATTCATTGCGGCACTTGCAATCATCCTATGCTACCAGATGCCTGCCATGGTCATTGCCATTGCAGTCCGTCACAACTTTACGGCAGTGTCGGGCATCTTTTCAACAATCTTCACCATCATTTCAATCACCATCATTTACATGAACAACAACCGGATTGAAAAATATCAGGAACGCATACGAAACCAGGCGGTAACGGACGGCCTTACTGCCCTGCCCAACCGCTTTGCCTGCAGTGAACTCATGAACTCCCTCATAAAAAAAGGAGAACCGTTCGCCGTGGTATCGGCAGACCTGAACAATTTCAAGAGCATAAACGACACCATGGGGCATGAAGTGGGCAATGTCATCCTCATTGAAATCGCAAACCGATGGAAACACCTTGCAGACTCGCAGACGACAGGCACGATAGATTTTGTTTCACGCACAGGCGGCGACGAATACTATCTGGTCATCAAAGGATTCAACACGGAAAAGGATGCAGAAAACACCATTGCAGCCTATGCCGAGGAACTTGAACGGAAAATCACCATCAGCAACTGCGACTACTTTTTAACAGCAAGCTTTGGCTATGCACTGTTTCCCGCTGATGCGGACAACACGGGAACACTGTTTTCCTATGCCGATGCCGCCATGCACGAACGCAAGCGACAGGGCAGCGGCAACAAGACACTCCACTTTACGTCAAACCTCATAAAAACGGAACAGGTTTTGGAAATTGAGCGGAAAATCCGCAATGCACTGGACAACGATACCATTCTGTTCAACCTGCAGCCCCAATACTACATGTCGCACAAGCTCCGAGGATTCGAGATTCTTGCACGCATGAAGGATGCCGACGGCTCTTTCATCCGTCCAATCGACTTTATTCCCGTAGCAGAAAAGACAGGCCTCATTGACCAAATTGACTCCTGCGTGTTCCGCAAGGCCGCCTGCTTCATAGGCAATCTCATCAAGGACACAGATTCAGACATCATCCTGTGCACGAATGTTTCAGTAATGCACCTGATGAAAAACAACTTCATTGAAGAACTACAGGAAATCGTACAGGAAAGCGGCCTTGCTCCAAGCCACTTTGAAGTGGAAATAACGGAATCCATCATGATAGAATCCGCCGAAAAGGCGTTGAAATGCATAAACGAAATCAAAAAGATGGGCATAAAGATTGCCATCGATGACTTTGGTACGGGCTATTCTTCACTCAGCTATCTGAACAAGTTCCCGGCAGACATGCTCAAAATCGACAAGTCATTCATCGATGTCATGAACTCCAGTGAATCATCGCGGCAGTACGTTGCCACCATCATCTCCATCGGTCACGTACTCAATCTTGATGTCATATCCGAAGGTGTCGAAACGGAAGACCAGCTCGAAACGCTCAAAACGATTGGATGCGACTACATCCAGGGCTACCTGTGGGGTCGTCCATTGCCGCCGGAGGAAGCAGAAAAGCTGGTAAAAGCTTCTCTAAAAAGCTAATATTTCCTTACACAGCAAACATTTATAAAACAATTTTATACCCCCCCCTCCGATTTTTTTTCATTGACAACAATGCATTCTGTACCTTATAATTATTACTCACAGTACTAACAGAAAGACTTTTTGAGGAGCATTTATGACCAAACAGATGAGGGCTGCAGTAATTGCAACCATTCTAATTTTAATCTTAATCACAAGTTTGTTGTCCATTACTAAGATTTCACGGGCATCATTCACATCAAAGGCTCGCGAAGAAATGAGGCTGCACGCAAGTATCCGTACCGTAGAATTTGAAGCAAACATGAACGAGCAGCTGACACTTGTACGGCAGATGGTCAAAACGCCTTCCATCATAAAATACCTTCTCGATCCCGATGATCCGGCAATAAAAGAAGCTGCTTTTGTTGACTTCAATGCTTATTCCGATTCCTTTTTGAGTAAATCCGTTTTCTGGACTAGCGACAAGAACCTTGAATTCTGGAGCGGCATGGAATATTCCTACACCGTAAAACCAGACGATCCGAACGACTACTGGTACAACATGACCATGTACGAAACAGAAGAATACAACTTTAACATCAACTACAACGAAGCCCTAAACACCACCATGCTGTGGGTCAATGCCGTTGTCCGCTACCAAGGCAAACCAATTGGAATGGTAGGAACAGGAATTCCCCTACAGAATTTCATCGACACTATGTACAAAGGCCTCGATGACAAGGTAACCATGTACCTGTACAATGACAAAGACGAAATCACAGGGGCCTTGGACTCAAATATCCTCAAAGACAAACTGAATATATTCGACAAATTCCCACACCTCAAGAACATTAACAGCAAGCCTGACAGCCTTACGTTTGAACGAACGGCAGACGGTGAATACATGCTTGCACCAATATCACTCGTAAAATGGCACATGGCATATTACATTCCGTTTTCCATGAGCGAACGTATAAAATATGCAACAATCCCAACTCTTATTGGCATTGCCATAACCATTGTCATTATTCTTTTGATTATAGCAATCGTTGGCATCGTAAATCAGCTGAGCATACTGCGTGATGCCGTTGCAGAGCTGTCCAGCGGAAATGCAGATTTAACAAAGCGAGTTTCCATAAAGGGACGTTCGCTGTTCAAGGTGTTCGATGAGCTTGTCAATGAAGAAAACCACTTCATACAAAAGCTTCAGGGTATCATCGGTACAGTCAAGGACTCGGAAAAAAAGCTCATATCCGTAGGAAACGACATGTCTGCTTCTACAAGAAACACGGAAGAAGCCATTTCAGAAATCATTGGAAACATATCAAGTGTTCATTCCCAGATAGAAAAGCAGTCTTCTAATGTACGGCAGACGGCAGATGCTGTAACCGAAATCACAACAAACATAGGCTCTCTGGAACAGATGATTGGCAGCCAGACACAAGGAGTAAGCAGTGCATCCAGTGCCGTAGAAGAAATGATTGCGAATATTCGTAGCGTAAACACAGCCGTTGACAAGATGGCAAACAACTTTGCAACTCTGGAAGTCGAAGCTAAGGGTGGCCAGGACAAGCAGATGGCTGTAAATGAAAAGATAAGCCAGATTGAAGACAAGTCAAAAATGCTTCAGGAAGCAAACCTTGCAATTGCAAACATCGCAGAACAGACAAACCTGCTTGCCATGAATGCTGCAATTGAAGCAGCCCACGCAGGAGAAGCTGGAAAGGGATTTGCTGTTGTTGCAGACGAAATCAGAAAACTGTCCGAAACATCCAGCTCACAGTCAAAGACAATTGGAGAACAGCTCAAGAGCATTCAGGATTCTATTGGGGAAGTTGTTGATGCATCGGTAGAATCAAGCAAGTCTTTCAACGCGGTATCAGATGAAATAGCACGTACAAACATGATTGTGCTTCAGATAAAGCAGTCCATGAAGGAACAGAACGAGGGCAGTAAGCAGGTCATAGACACCTTGCGCACCATGAACGAAAGCACAAGCAAAGTTTCGGAAGCAGCAAAAAAGATGACGGCAGGAAGCAAGCTCATCATGCAGAACATGAACGGACTTCAGGACTCAAGCAGCGACATGAAGGAAAGCATGGACGAAATGGCGCATGGAGCAAAACGAATTGACAGCAGCGGACAAGAGCTTTCCGATATTGCATCTAAAATGAAGGATTCAATCTCGGGCATTGAAACACAAATGGCCCAATTCACAGTATAAACAACATAAATTGAAAGGCTCTTGAAAACATTTGGTTTTTCAGGGGCTTTTCAATATCAAGCTTTTGCAGCATCAGCACTACCGCGCTTGATGCTGTACATGCGTTTGTCTGCTACCGAAAGGAAATTCTTCAGCGTCTTGTATTCGCGCTGATAGCGTGCAAAGCCCACGCTGATTGAAAGGGTATACGGAAGATTATGCTCCTTTCCTCGCCGAGTTACAGCACTCTCCATTATATGTGCAAATACATCAGCTTCATCATCATAATCAAAGAAGCCTCCAATCACAAACTCATCGCCGCCAAAACGGCACAGCATGCACTTGTCGGCATACAAGGCACAGGCATCCTTAAGGGCTTCGGCTGCAAGCACAAGTGCATTGTCTCCTTCGGTGTGTCCATAGGTATCGTTTATTGACTTGAACTTGTTCATATCCGCCATGAACAGATACAGTCCCTTTTCATTATCACTTTGTTGAACATTCAAAGCTTTTATGTACCGCAGGAAAAACCTTTCTCCCTGCTTCCTGTTGTTGATACCCGTAAGGTCATCAATGGACACCTGCTCCCTCATCTGCATTACATAAAAGAGCAATATGGATATCGTAAGACCTATTGCAACCGATGGAACCTCATAGTGGGCAACATGGATATACCCACCGAGGAATACTGGCACAGCATACAGAGCCACAAGAATGCACATGCTCTTGTAAGCCTCGTTTTCGGGATGAAACGCAATAAGAAGAGATCTGACAGCTGAAAGAATCAAATCGCCAATTATGATAATCATGAACGGAATATACATCGGTCCCCAATGCAGAACACCATCATGACTAATTGAAAAAACAAGCTTTGTCCACGGAGTGCTCAGTATGACAATCATAATGAACCAGAACACAGCAAAAGGTAGCTTATATGAAATGATTGATTTTTTCGAAATCTTTTCCAAACTTGAATTCAACAAAAGGAACATGGAAAACGAACAGGCATTGATTGAACAATACAAGAGCACATTTGTCAACGTTCTTGCAAAGATAGTCCGAGAAAGAATGACATCTTCAAACGCAAGAATCCACACGATTTCAATCAGACAAAACACCATGAGCATGACCATTACGTTTATCTGATGCCAGCGGTTCCGGTTTCGGTCAGCATCAATGAGAGCCGTATACAAAAGGATAGCTATGATGACAAAACAAAACGCATCTGTCAGAGTATAAAAAAATGCCGTTGTCTGTGCTACCGTATTCACGACCTGTCAAACGCCCCATTCAGAGTAATATGCATCAATTTCTTTCTTTATTTCGTCAGTTATGACGGCATCAGGGTTTCCCGGTGCGTACAGGCTGTCAATGACTTCCTGCATGGACACGATTGCCCTGACCGGAAAACCGTACCGTGCAGTAATGGAATCCAGTGCACTCATCGGTTTTCCATCTGAAGATTCCAGAGCCTTTTCCATGCGGTTCAAGCTGACTATTTCACCGACAATCGTTATGTCGCTTTTGTCCTGCACCTGGGAATAGATGACGGGAATGGTTTCATCAATCGATTTGCCTGATGTCGTTACATCTTCAATGATTACGATGCGATCGCCTTTCTTGATGTCACTGCCAAGGAGCAGTCCCTTGTCCGCACCATGGTCTTTTGCTTCCTTGCGGTTTGAACAGTATCGGATTTCCTTGTTGTACAGGCGGCTGTATGCAATGACCGTTGCAACGCTCAAAGGAATGCCCTTGTACGCAGGACCGAACAAAACGTCAAAATCATCGCCAAAATGAGCATGTATGGCCTGGGCATAGAATTCTCCCAGCCGCAAAAGCTGGCTTCCGGTAACATAGGCACCTGCATTCATGAAAAACGGAGAATGCCTTCCGCTTTTGAGCGTAAAGGAACCGAACTTTAACACCTTGCTCTCAACCATAAAGTCAATAAAATCTTTCTTGTACTGATCCATACCTGTAAGTATATCCCACTTTTTCAGGTTATGCTACTTTTATTTCACGTCCCTCATGCTTTTCTTTTTCAGAAAAAAAAACGTGCAAAGGATTCGTGTCGCAAAACCTTAAGGTTTTGTGTCGCAAAACCCTAAGGATTTGTGTCGCAAAACCCTAAGGATTCGTGTCGCAAAACCCTAAGGATTCGTGTCGCAAAACCTTACAGTCTTGCTGCATGAAAAGAGAATTGACGAATTACGGGTTATTATCTATCATAAGCTCACTATGCCGCAGCCATTTTTATTCAGTGTCATAGACAAAGCCATATACGACTACAAGATGATTGAAGACGGAGACCGAATCCTTGTCGGAGCTTCGGGCGGAAAAGATTCAACCGTCCTTATCCAGTATCTTGCCAACCGCATGAAGCGGCGCGACGAATCCTTTACCTTTACCGCCATGCATGTCCAGACGGAAATAACGCCGCCTCTCAACAAAGAACTTTCTGCACTGTTTGCAAGCTGGAACGTTGTGCCGGAAACGCTGGACGTAAACGTGCTGGGCAGACTGAAGCCGGGGCGCAGCATGAACTGCTGGTGGTGTTCGTGCCAGCGAAGGACAGAACTGCTGTCCTATGCGTTGGCTCACGGCTACAACAAGCTTGCACTGGGACATCACCTCGATGACATTCTTGAAACGCTGCTTATGAACATGATTGGAAAAGGACAGCTTGCTACAATGGCTCCACGCATGCAGTACAAGAATTATCCGCTCACAGTCATACGCCCCTTGTGCTATGCAGATGTTGATTCAATCGTAGACCACGCAGAAAAGAGCGGCTTTAAAAGTTCCACCTGCACCTGCACGTATCAGGACAACTCCGGCAGAAAGGATGCACGGCACAAGCTGGACGTACTGACAGACGGCGACCCTCTGAAAAAAAAGCGGATGCTCGCCGCCCTCAAAAACATCTATCCTGAATACCTGCCGTAAGACGGTTCATATGATTACAGGATAAACAAGGTCATGCATTACCTTAAAAAGGAAATGATGAATGCTAGCCCCCCTCCTTGCACACTGCAAAAACCTTTTATTCATGCAGTTTTTTGCAAAGTTGAAGCACTTTCCGTTGACGGCAAAACATTTTAAAGATATACTGATTTTTACATATATATATGGAGGACATTAATGGCTAAGACCAAATATGTTTATTATTTTGGTGATGGCGACGCAGAAGGCGATGAAACAATGCGTCCATTACTCGGCGGAAAAGGAGCCAACCTTGCACAGATGGCAAAGAAACCTTTGAGTTTACCTGTTCCTTCAGGATTTACTATTTCTATCGACGTTTGTCAGGAATACTACAAGCTCGGCAAGAAATATCCTGCAGGTCTTGATACAGAAGTAGCAAAGTACCTTTCAAAGCTTGAAAAGTCAATGGGTAAAAAACTCGGCGATGAAAAGGATCCTCTCCTTGTTTCAGTTCGCTCTGGTGCTGCCGAATCTATGCCTGGAATGATGGATACAATCCTCAACCTTGGTCTTAACGACAAATCAGTTCTTGGTCTTGCAAACAAGACAAACAACCCTCGTTTCGCATGGGATGCTTACCGCCGCTTCATTCAGATGTACGGTAACGTTGCTATGGGTGTTGATCATGATAAGTTTGAAGAAATCATTGCAGAAGTAAAATCACACCGCGGAATCAAGGAAGACACAGAGCTCACAGCTGAAGAACTTCAGGAAATCGTTTCAAAGTACAAGGTAATGTACAAAAAGGAAAAGGGTGAAGATTTCCCACAGGATCCACAGAAGCAGATGTGGGGTGCCATCGGTGCAGTATTCGGTTCATGGATGAATCCACGTGCCATTACATACCGCAAGCTCAACAACATTGACGAACGGGTAATCAAGGGAACAGCCGTAACAGTTATGGCTATGGTATTCGGTAACATGGGCGATACATCTGGAACAGGTGTTGCATTCAGCCGTGACCCATCAACTGGTGAAAACCACTTTATGGCAGAATATCTCATCAATGCACAGGGTGAAGACGTTGTTGCTGGTATCCGTACTCCAATGGATATTTCTGCACTTGAAAAGCAGCAGCCAAAAATCTTCGCTGAAATCACAAAGATCCGCAACCGCCTCGAAAAGCACTACCGCGACATGCAGGACATGGAGTTCACCGTTCAGGAAGGAAAACTCTACATGCTCCAGTGCCGCAACGGTAAGCGTACAGGTCCAGCAGCTGTAAAGATGGCTGTAGACATGGTTGCAGAAAAACTCATCAAGAAGGAAGAAGCTCTTCTTCGCGTAAAGCCAGATCAGCTCGATCAGCTCTTGCACCCACAGTTTGATGCAAAGGCACTCAAGGCTGCAACTCCAATCGCAGAAGCTTTGAACGCTTCTCCTGGAGCAGGTTGTGGTCAGATTGTATTCACTGCAGAAGAAGCTGTTGAATGGAGCAAGGCCGGCAAGAAGGTAATGCTCGTTCGCAAGGAAACATCTCCAGATGACATCGAAGGAATGTATGTTGCAGAAGGAATCCTTACTTCTACTGGTGGACGTACATCACACGCAGCTGTTGTTGCCCGCGGTATGGGTACTCCTTGTGTTTGTGGTTGTGCAGCAGTTGTATTCACAGGAAAAGACGAAGTAACAATCGGCGGAAAGAAGTTCGTTAAGGGAGATGTCATTTCCATCGACGGTTCAACAGGTAGAGTATACGGTGAGGAACTCCCTGTAACTCCAGCTTCTGTTTCCGGTGACCTCGAAACATTCCTTGGCTGGGCAGACGAAGTTCGTGCTTCTTCTAAGCGTGTAACAGCTTCCGGCAAAAAGGTAAACGGTTTCGAAGTTCTTGCAAACGCAGAACAGAACGAAGCTCCTCAGGCATTCCGCTTTGGTGCTGCAGGTATCGGTCTCTGCCGTACAGAACACATGTTCTTTGAAGAACCAAAGCTTTCTTCTTTCCAGAAGATGATTCTTTCTGAAAACACAGAAGAGCGCAAGGAAAACCTTAAGAAGATTCTTCCTCTCCAGAAGGATGACTTCTTTGGCATCATCAAGACAATGGAAGGACGCCCTGTAACAATCCGTCTGCTTGACCCACCTCTCAACGAGTTCATCCAGGCAGCAACAAAAGAAGAAGCACAGGCTCTTGCAAACAAGCTCGGATATGACGTAGCAAAGATTGAAGCAAAGTACGCAGAGTTGAACGAACACAACCCAATGCTCGGACACCGCGGATGCCGTCTTGCAATCACATATCCAGAAATCTACGAAATGCAGGTTGAAGCTATTGCTCTTGCAACAGCAGAAGCAGAAAAGAAGGGACTCAAGCACGATGTTCGCATCATGATTCCTAACGTAACAGCATTCGCAGAATTGAAGCAGATTCGCGAACAGGCAGAAGCTGTCATTGCCGCTGTAAACGAAAAGAAGGGAACAAACCTCAAGTTCCAGATTGGTTCTATGATTGAATTCCCACGTGCAGCTGCTACAGCTGACAAGATTGCAGAATATGCAGACTTCTTCTCATTCGGTACAAACGACCTTACACAGACAACATTCGGCTTTAGCCGTGATGACTACTCTAAGTTCATCGATTCTTACCTTGATCAGAAGGTTCTCTTCTCTGACCCATTCAAGACACTCGACGAAGACGGTGTTGGCGTAATGATTGGTCTTGCAGAAGAAAAGGGTCGTTCAGTAAAGAACAACCTGCACCTCGGCATCTGTGGTGAGCACGGTGGAGATCCAGCTTCTATCGAATTGTGCTACAAGCTCGGACTCAACTATGTTTCTTGTTCTCCATTCCGCGTACCAGCAGCACGTCTCGCTGGTGCACAGGCTGTAATCAAGGCAAATGCTGCTGCAAAGAAAGCTGCTGCTCCTGCTGCCGCTGAAAAGAAAACTGCAAAAAAGGCAACTGCAAAGACAACAGCTAAAAAGACAGCTGCAAAGTCTACAGCCAAAAAGACAACAAAGAAGTCAAAGAAATAAGACATCATCAAGGAACTGATCTTTGATAAATTCACGAGGGAACATGTCTTGAATTACATCCGATGTGTTCCTGAATGCATGGCTGGTCATAAAAAAAAACTCCTTCCTAGTGGAAGGAGTTTTTTATTGCTCACCCTGCAAGACTTCTATTGTCATTTTGACATTTATCATTTTGGTACGACAACTTCCCAAAGCTCGCCCATGTGTGCAAAGCCTCCTTCGGGAAGACAGCCTTTACTGCAACCCGAGCAGCCAGAACATGAGTGCCGAGAGGCAGAACAGGTTTCCGTACCGGCATGTTGCACGGAGTGCGCCCCACTGTGCGGCATATCGTGCTGCCCATTCTGGAACACACGGCGAATCATTCCCATGCGTTCCAAAAACTCCAGTCGGCGCAAGATGTCTTCGGTAGAAGTCTTTAGCTCTGCGGCAAGAATCTCAACTGTCCTTGACTGACCATCTTTTAAAAGGTTCAGAAGCTCTTCCATGGTTTATCCTACCAAATTGCAAGTCCTATATGATATGCAATTCCTGCAAGCACAAGGGCAATGATTGTGTAATATACTGCAATGACTGCCGTCCATTTTGCAGAATGAGTCTCCTGATAAGTTGCGGCAAGTGCCACGATGCACGGCATGTTGAATGTGATTGCAAAAATGAATGCAAGGGCTTCGGGCTTTGTTACGTGCTGAATCAACAGCTCGTTGATGTTTGCCGCCGTGCCCTCTCCCACGACTGTTCCTATGCCGATTGCGCTTCCGCTACCAGAAAAGATTGTTCCCAAAACTCCTAGTGCACCTTCTTTTCCTACACTGGAAGCAATGAACGCCATGAAGAGCTGCCAGCTCATTCCAAACAGCTTTGTAAATGGCTCTATTACCTTTCCCACCTTGTAGATGATAGAATTTTCCATGAGTCCGCTTGAAGAAAACGACAATAGCCAGAACACGAATGCAACCAAAAGGACAACCTTGAGCACTCGCAGGAATGTGTCCCTTGTACGTCCAAGAACGTAGCGGAACAATGCAGTCCACTTTGGTCTGTGATAGGGAGGCAACTCCATAATCATGCCGTACCGGTCTTCTTTCTTTACAAGGCTTCCGCCAAAGACCCGAGCAGTAATCCACATGTGAAGGAGCATGACGACAAGAATCGCCACAATGATGACGGGTGCCCAGGCACCAAAGAATACGGCCGAAAGCATGGGAATGATTGACCATGCAGCTCCACAGGGGACAGCCCATGCCAGTGCAATCGTAAGGACTTTCTGTCCCCAGTTGTCTATGACACGCGTTCCTGCAGCACCTCCCATGGTACATCCAAAGCTCACCAGAAACGGCATGACGGATTTTCCCTGAAGACCAAGCTTTGACATGGTATTGTCAAAGACATAAGAAATCCTTGCCATGACACCGATTTCTTCCAGCAGGCCAAACACGAGCGTTACGCCAAAGACAAAGCCGAGCATCTGGCAGATAAAGCCGACAGAACGGATAATGACATCGCATATAAGGGATGTTATGAGTACAGGACAACCGACTTCTGCAAGTAGATGTGACACAGGAACAGAAAGTTTTCCAAACATGCTTCCGACAATCATGAATGGAAGGGCCGGAATGAACGAAGCGATAAGCCCTAGTATTACGGTAAGGATAACGACAGGTTTTCCCCAGAATCTGTGGGTAATGATCCGGTCAAACCTGCCAAGGCGAGGAACAGTTTTTTTTGTCTGTGTCGAGCCAGAAAGGATTTCATCAATCCATGAAAACTTGCATTCTCCAGTGTAAAGTACGCCTTGTCCTGCATTCTTTTCCTTAAGGACAACTTGCTCAAACAGGATGCGGCTTTCCGCATCAAGATTCTCCTTGATTCGTGCCGTAACGGGGGCGTCACCTTCTACAACTTTTGCAGCAAGCCACACTGACGAATAGCCGGGAATGATACCTTCCCGAATAAGAGGCTTTACCTGCGAGTAGGCACTATTTTTTTCGTATCTGGCTTCCAGATTTGCTGTGTTCAGGACTGTCCTGCGAGAGAGTGCCGTCTCCAAAGCCGAGTAGAACTGTCCGTACATTTTTGTATCCTGTGCAGAGAACAGCACAACGGGAATGCCGAGCCTTTCTGCAATTTTCTGAGCATCAATTTCCTTTCCCTGTTCTGCGGCAACATCGCTCATGTTGAGAATAAGGAATGTCGGAATTGTGATTCCCACATAGTCTGCAAGCATGTACAGGCTTCGTTCCAGCTGCGAGCTGTCCGCAAGGATGCAGACCACATCAGCCTTTCCAGAGGCAATGTAGTCGCGGGTAATGATTTCTTCATCTGAATTGGCAGAAAGACTGTATGTTCCTGGAAGATCTGCAACCAGATATCTTGTTCCATTATGTTCAAACTGGCCTTCCTTTTTTTCTACTGTCTTTCCCGGCCAGTTGCCAACATGCTGACGCAAGCCTGTAAGGGCATTGAAGAGTGTTGATTTTCCTGAGTTTGGCTGCCCAAGCAGGGCGATTACTGTTTCATTCTTATCCGTCATATCCGTTCCTCGTCTTATGCCTCTACTTCGATGTTTGAGCATTCCTTGCTGTTCAGGGCAATCATCGTATCCCGCGCCCAAACAATGATTGGGCGGCGTTTTTCATTCTTTATTACAGTAAGCCTGCATCCGGGTGTTATTCCTATTGAGGTAATCCTGCTTACAAACCGGGTATCGCCGTTTACGGAAACAACCTGTCCGCTTTGGTTTGCCTTCAAATCAGTCAGCTTCTTCATACGTCCTCCACGTATGCTTCGTGCATGGCTTCTGAATTACTCCATGCAGTTGCATACAGGTAACAAGTATAATGCCATTATTTTGCAGGAACTATGCCCGTTCGGTTATTTTTGCTCCATTTGACACAAAATCGAGCGAGCTGTCTATGAGGATGAAACTGTCTGAAGCCGCTTGAATTCCAAAGGAGTCTTTCCAAAATATTCCCTAAAAGCAGTGCCGAACTTGCTCTGACTTTGATAGCCAGTCCGTTCGGCAATCTCCCCGATGGTGTGCGTTCCCTCAGAGGCAAGGGCTGCCGCAGTTTCCATCCTGAGCTTGTGAAGGTATGTTGAAAAAGACATTCCGTATACCTGCGAGAAATACTTCTTTAATGATGAAGGACTTATCTTGAATTGCTTTGCAAGCTCTTCCACGGTGATTCGCTGCGACAAGTCCTGTGTGGCAATCCGCTCAGCTTCAGCAGCGATTTTACGCTGCCCCTTTGAAACCGAGCCTATGCCGGCAGGCTTTAATTGGCAGCTTTCCTTTGCAAGCAGAAACAACAGCTCCATAAGGTAAAAACGAATTTCTTCTATAGAAATGTCCTGTGAAATAAGATGGTCTGCCAGTCGGGAAGCTTTTCTCTGCCACAGCTCACCAGGAATGGCAAGAAAGCTTCCGTGCGTAGATTTTTCTTCAAGTTCCTTTAGGAATGCGTGCGGATTAAAGCCTATGGCAAGAAGCTCCCTAGGGCATGGTGTATAATCAGGTCCAAAGCCATCGAGTGTAAAAATGATTTCAAGTCCCTTGTAGCGAGAAGACGGATAGTGATGAGCAGTCTTTGTCGCACTCGTGTCTATGCTTAAAATGCCTTTGCGCACATAGACATAGTTTCCGTTGAACAGAGAAACCTCGCATCCACCGTCCGTGCAGAAATTCAGAGACATTCCCCGAAAGCTGTCGTTGTAGTCCGTGGGAATTTCCTTGCAATACACGTCGTTTGCCCAGCAGTACACTCCCTCAAACGGAAGGCTCAGGTAGATAAAGCTTTTTCCATCCCCTGCACAGGCAAGTTTCGTAACAGCAGAACGCGTGTCTCCGTTGTCATGTTCCTTTAGCCAGTTAACGACATTCATGACTAGAACGTACACAGGTAAAAGAAAGAGGCGTATAGCCTGCACCAAAGATTGCCTTTTTCAGAACATCTTCCTGTGCCTGAACCTTTGTCCGCACAAGGACCTGCTTTTTTTCAAGGCTTGCCGTTGCCCACACGTCTGGCAGGGCATGCAATGCATTTTCCACATGCCGCACGCAGTTGGAACAGTGCATTCCGTCAACAGCGATGCTGTAAGCAAACGGATAATGGGAATCGTGCCTGTCTCTGACGTGAATCTTTTTTTGCAGTACTTCATGCCTGCCACAGCATGATGAGCCGTGGCGTATCTTGTGGACAAGGCTCCAAAGAATGCCAGTACAAGATGCGAGCAGGGCACTAATGATGATAAAACGTTCCATGGAATATCCTTCTAGTTAGCATTATACAACAAAAATAACACACATGCTAGTGCCGACATGCTTTCTTATATTCTATAAATGCGATAAAAGGTGTATAGTGATGGCATGAAAAAGATTGCAAACTACCATACACATACATTGCTGTGCAAACATGCAACGGGCATGCCGTCCGACTACGTGGAACAGGCACAAAAGGAAGGCTGTCTGGAACTGGGCATCAGCGACCACTGTCCATACCCGGAATCATTCGACGATACCTGGCCGCATGTCAGGATGAGCGTGGAACAAGTCGATCAGTACAGAGCCATGGTAAACGAAGCAAAGCAAAAAGCAGCTTTCCCCGTGCACATGGGTTTTGAGTGCGAATACGATGCACGCTACAAAAGCTGGTACAGCGATGAACTGAAAGGCAAGTTCAAGGCAGAATACCTTGTACTCGGCTCTCACTGGGTCACAGACGGCACAAGCCACGTCTACTGCCCCGACATTACGGATTCTTCCCTCTTGAACCGCTACATCGACCAGACGATAGCAGGCATGGAAACCGGTCTTTTTGCGTTCCTTGCCCATCCCGACCTGTTCATGAAAGGCTGGAAGGAATGGGACGCACAGGCAAAAAGCTGCCTTAAAGCATTGCTCGATGCAGCTGAAGACCTGGACATGCCCATCGAAATAAACGGACTCGGCACATCGCGCACGCCGAACAACACCAGCAGGGGAATGCGCTACCAGTATCCCTATGTGGAATTCTGGGAGCTAGTGGCGCAACGAAATGTCCGCGTCATCTGCAATTCGGATGCACATGCCCCCGAAGACGTCATCATGAACGCATGGAAAGCACGCGATTTTGCCGGCAGATTCGGAATCACGCCAATAGAACGATTGACAGCTTTTAACACGTCAATTAGAATTAAACTGTAGGCATACAACACGGAGGTGGCGGCATGATTCCAGAAGCTTTCAAGGCAATTCCCATAGTTGCGTTTCTCACACTTCTTTCCATAACGGCATCAAGCTGTGCAGGCTCAGCCAGTTCGACTTCCGACGAGGATGTCGGCTACATCAGCTTTTCCCAAAGCCGTGCACTGCAAGGCGAAACGGTGGATGATTTGGAAAACATCTCCCTGTACGGCAGCCTCAACGGGGGAACAGCCTCCGTCCTTAAGACATGGGACAATGGCGATGACATCGCAGGCTCTACCGTGGAAGTAACTGCCGGCACATGGACGCTTACCATTCAGGCAGAGTGCAACGATGCAAAAGAGGTGTACAAGGCATCCGCAAGTACAACCATCGATGCAGGAGAAACAAAGTCCATCAATATGGACATGCAGTGGCAGGGCTATAAGCTTTCGGCTGCCCAGAGCGGGTGGAAAGTCCTTGCAAACGGATACTGCATGCCGGCCTCAAGTACAAAAACGACCTCTTCCGCCGTGGATTCCATTGCAGTCGTGTCAGGCGGAGCCTTTCTGTGCGGCATAGCATACAGCAATCGTTTCAATACCGCCCAGCCGTATGCGACAGATGCCTCTGTTGCATCATCAAGCTGGGGAGCTTCCATTCCGTCAGGTCCTACGCTGCAAGCCATCATGGGCTTGCCGGAGGCGGACTTCAATGCCATCAACAGTGCCCTGTCGGCAGAAGACAGAGGGTCAATATTAGTGAACTCATACTATTGGTCGACAGGAATGATAGATTCTTCCAACAGGATGGTATACAAGCGAGATAATTCAGGAAATGCGGTTCAAGCAGGAGTTTCCGTAACATCATACTCAAAGGGGTTGTACATAAAAAGGTACTGATGATTCTTCGCTCCGCTCAGAATGACAGGATTGATGCTTAGAATGACGGGGCGGTACTCAGAATGAGTCGCAACCTTCGTTGCTTACAAACACTATCGTTTTTCCGTGCGACCGCATAAAAACCGATTGCTTTTTGGCTGTTCTTGATTTATAATTGAAGGGCGATTTTTTTGAGAGGTAAAGCGTGAACGATATAGAACAGTTATTCCACCATGACAGCGATTTGATAGCACCACCTTCAGCAGCAGCAGAGGAGATGGCTATCGAAAACGAAGCTCCGCAGATAATTCCAAATGCAGACTACTTTGAAAAATATCTTGCAGAATGCTACAACACAATCCTTACATCAAAGGAATTTGACATAAACCAGATGTCCGAAAGTGTTGGCTCGGAAAAATTCCGTAAGGCAATCGCCACGTTCATGTTCCGTTTTCACGGAATCGACACTCCTCCAGAGCGCATCATTGTGGGAGCGGGAGTTCCCAGCCTTCTGACGCGCATTCTCCGCCTACCAAGCATAGTGCATCCGGAAGGCATTCCAAAGCAGGAAGGTCTCCTTTCTCGTGCAGAGCAGATTGCTTCGGGGATTCGCCCGTTGGTGGCTTTTGGCGAAGACGAAAGCGAACAGGTAAAAAAGCTCTTCTTCAATTCAAAAATCAGGGTAAAGGACGTTCCCGTTGACAAGCAGATTGTCAGCTTCGATTCCCTGCTTTCTTCCGGTGCGACAATCCTGTACCTTACGCCGTTTGAAACCAGCAGCATTCCTGTGGAAACGCTGAACGAACGTCGCGAAGAATTCTTTACATGGGTCAATGCCATGCCTTACCGCTTTATCATCGAATACGACAGCACAAAGAAAATCGCCACCAAGACGGCTGCATTCAAAAAGGAAGACACCCACGACAACGTAATCTATTTGAATTCGTTTTCTTCTTTGCTGTGCAAGGGAATTTCTGCCTCATGGGCAGTGCTGCCGGAAAAGCTCTACAAGGAATATCTCGAAATGTACGGCAACTTTCCGTGCCAGCTTTCGTACCTGGAACAGACCGCACTGGCAATGTTCATGGAAAAGCGTCATCTGGACAACTACCTTGAAACAATCCAGTCATCGCTGGAAGAAGAAGAGCAGGAAGATGAACTCGCTTTCTAACGAAAGCAGTTTTCTGAAAAGGAACAAGTATGATTTTACCCGGAATAAAAAAGATAAGGGATCATTTTAACCTGCAGGACGACGGCACTTTTGTTTTTGGTACAGTAAAAAATTCTTACGTTCATTTGTGCGACGGGCATAATTGCAAAATCCTTTATTTAAGGGCACCAACAGAAATCTCCGAGCAAACAGGAAAGGCCCTGAACAAATTTTCTGAAAAACCATACAAGGCAAAAGTCCGGCTAAACACGCAGTCAGTAAGCTTTACTTTTTATGAATTTATTGCACCTTATTCATGGAAAAAGATTTGTGAAGTTTTGGAAGGCAGTGCAAGAATCATTTACAATGCAAACCCCGAACTTGAAGCCGACACATCGGAATCAGAGCTCGGCGCTCCAGCTTCTATCGCCAAAAAGGCTACCAATTTCGCACAAGTTCTGTCAATAATAGCTGCAATCATTTTTGCAGGGGTACTGCGAATCTGTATCAAGGAGTACAAGAGCGCAAGGTTTGCTTCTGGCATGGCACAAGCAATGAACGCAGAATGTCCGGTCCAAGCGGAAGACATCAGGCTGGACACGGTTACATCCAAAGGGTACAAAGTCTACTTAAACTATACCTTTACTTTTGAAATATCGGAATTGGACGAAAGCGCCCAGCAAACGTTAAAGGAAGAGTTCATAAAAAACCTAAAGGAAAACGAACTGACGGAAGAACTTTACAGGCAAACAATCTGGTTCTTTTTGACGTATCACGACTTGGACGGCAACGAACTTTTTCAGACCCGAATACTTCCTGTCGATTACAAGTAAAACGATTTTTTTCATGCCTCCTTTGCATTTCCGTATCAGCTTTCACTGCGCGCACTAAAACAGTGTTTCGCCCAAAAGGCGGGCTGCAATGGTGACTGCCATCCTTGCCGTATCGTTGCGCACGTCCAGAATCGGATTTACTTCTACAATCTCCATGGACTTTACAGTGCCGAGTGTAGCCATTTCTTCCATGAGCAGCAGGGCTTCCCGATAGTTGAGTCCGCCCGGCACAGGAACACCCGTTCCCGGTGCAATGGAAGGATCAAGGGAATCCATGTCAAAGCTGATGTGCACTACATCGCAATGAGTCTTAAAGAAAAGCTTTATTTTTTTTACGATGTCGCTAAAGCCAAGCCTGTCGATGTCGCTTATGGTGAACACCGTAACGCCGGCTTCCTTCATGAGTTTTTTTTCGCCTGCATCCAAATCGCGCACGCCCACGTAGCAGATGTTTTCGGGGTCAACCTTGCGGCCTTCCCTGTACAGGTTGACAAGTTCAGGCAGACCGTAGCCTGCACTCGCAGCCATGCATTCACCGTGGATGTTGCCGGTAGGACTTGTCTGGTCTGTATTGAAATCGCCATGCGCATCTACGTACAGCACGCCGAGACGAAGATTCTTTTCTGCATACACATTGCTCAATCCTGCCACTGAGCCAAGCACAATGGAATGATCTCCGCCCAAAATCAACGGAAACTCACCGTTACGTACAGAAGAGTCCACCTGTTCAGCAAGCCTTGTACAGGCTTCTGCAATGGGCTTAAGATACTTTGCCTTTGGGTTATTGCCTATTTCTGCATATTCCTGTGCTTCCGTTTCAATAGGCTTGTCTCGAATCACCATGTGTCCCAAAGACTCTATTCTGTCTGAAATTCCTGCAAGGCGCATTGCTGACGGTCCCATGTCGGAACCGTGCCGTCTGCCTCCAAAATCAAGAGGCATTTCTATAATCCGTACGTTCATCCTGTGCAGATAGTAGCACAAACGACACAACAGGTAAAGGGAAAAGGAGATGTTATTCTAAATGTGCAGATGGATTTCCGTCTAACATTAGAGCTGTTAGGCAACTTCAATTTCCGAACAGGTCTATTCCTATTTTCGATTTTTGCTAGTTGAAAATTTCTCATTACTATATCATAATTATAGAAAGAATTAGCCGACCTCTAAACTGTTTTTTAGAGGTTTCCTTAAAACTGTACGGAAGCCACCCTTTGCATTCAATAGAACAGTTACACTGTAAAGGTTCCGATTCCGGACAGGTCACTTTGAAAGGAGCTTCAAAATTCGCTAGGCTTTTGAAGCTTCCTCGATTTTTCAGGGTTAGTACATTGGAAAAAGAGAGCAAAAAAGAAGAAAAAACAACGAAAACAACGAAAACAACCAGAACGAGACGAACAAAAAAAACGGTTGAAAAAAATATTGTAGAAGAAGCTCCTAAAGAAGCGACTTCGTTAGAAACAACTTCCACCGAAGCACTGTCAGAGACCGAAACAGCTGCAAATGTCGCTGCTGCAAGCGCAGCTCACAGGCCACAAGAAAGCGCAGCTGTACCCGAAAGTGCTCCCGAAGCACCCGAACAGTCGGAGTCGCATGAGCCGCAAGACGACAGCAATGTCCAGGAACTGGAAGCACGCCTTCAGGTCGCCCAGATGGAAATTGCCCAGGAACAAATAGACGAAAAGATTTCCCTGCTTGTACAGGCACAGCGGGCATTCTTTTCTACCGGCACAACGCTTGATCCCGCATGGAGGATAGAACAGCTGAAAAACCTGTATACCTCTATCCGTGAGCACGAAGAAGAAATCGTCCAAGCATTGCGCAAGGATTTGTCAAAGTCAGAATACGAATCCTTTGTTTCGGAAGTAGGCCTTGTCCTTGCAGAAATTTCATATCAGATAAAGCACTTGAAAAAATGGAGCAAGGAAAAGAAGATTGTAGCCGACATGCACCTGTTTCCAGCTCGATTCATTGAACGTCCGGAACCGTTCGGCGTAACGCTCATCATGTCTACATGGAACTATCCATTCCTGCTTTCCATTTCTCCACTGATAAATGCACTTGCAGCAGGAAACACTGCCATCCTTAAAACGTCAGAATACAGTACGGCAACAAATGCTGTCGTTGACATGATTTTGGCAAAAACATTCAATGCAAACTACGTCTCCGTGGTGCAGGGCGGTTACAACGAAAACCATGCACTCTTGAACCAGCACTTTGACTTTATCTTCTTTACCGGCAGCCAGAATGTGGGAAAGATCGTCATGAGCAGTGCATCCCGATTCCTTACGCCAGTCTGCCTTGAACTGGGTGGCAAGAGCCCCTGCATCGTAGACAGCACGGCAAACATTGAAGTTGCCGCACAGCGCATTGCATGGGGCAAATTCATGAACGCCGGACAGACCTGCGTTGCCCCAGACTACATTCTTGTTGACGAAAAAGTCCGCCAGCAGCTCATCGACTGCCTGCAAAAGCAAATTGAACTTCAGTATTCGGAAAAACCTCTGGAAAACCCCGACTACCCGAAAATCATCAATGAGCGACATTTCGTGCACCTTACCACGCTGTGTCCGCAAGCTCAGATGGATTTTGTAAGCAACAAGATTGCCCCCACCGTCATAGATTTAGGCAGCATAAAGTCTTCGGAAATAGAAAATTCTCAGCTCATGAAGGGAGAGATTTTCGGACCGTTGTTGCCAGTCATTTCATATCAGCACATTGCAGATGTCATTGCTTTCATCAGTTCCAGACAGTCGCCGCTTGCTCTGTACCTGTTTACCGAAGACAAAGAACTGCAAAAGACAATCATGAGGACGCTTCGCTTTGGTGGCGGCTGCATCAATGACGTTGTGTGCCACCTTGCATCAAGCAAAGTTCCGTTCGGAGGCGTGGGCGAAAGCGGCATGGGAGCGTATCACGGCAAGGCGGGATTCGACACATTCTCGCACCGAAAGGCTATTCTGGTGCAGTCGGAAAAGTCAAAAATGGCATACCGCTTTTGCAAGACGGAAAAGAACCTGAAACTGTTGAAGATGTTCCTTAAATAAAGGCAACTTTGAAAGAACGGAATTTTCTTAGACACGAACCTCCGAAGTCTGGAGCGTACCATTAGATGCCGCCGAATATTTCCTTCCGGTGCTTTGAGCCGATAAAGGCCAAGGCATCCGACAGGAGAGCGGACGCTGATTCTTCTTTTTGATGTTGCGAAAGGTCAATCAAAAAACGATTCATTGAAAAATGCTGGAATACAAAGACGCTGTCCCAGCTTTCTTTCATGCTCCCGTCTGCATTCCGGTAGCACTGCAGCAATGCATCGCGATACTGAAGGAACAGACCTTTTCCCTTCAGTTCAGAATAGCCGACGAGCCATAGCTGGGCAGTTTCCAGCTTTTGATGCAGTTCTGCAGCCAGTCGTGCCATATCCAGCTGGCTTTCGTGCAACAACCGTTTGACTCTGTCAGAGCCATGTGCCGCCAGATATTTCAGGTGCGTTGTTTTTGCCGTATGCACGGGAGTTTTGTTCATGATTACGACATTTTTTCTGAAATCAATGCCCAGTTCAGGATTCCTTCGGAAAAACCCCTCTGCAATGCGGCCGCTCTGCCCTACAAGATACCGATTGTTTGCAGACAGCTGCTCTTCCTTACCGGGATTGTCTCCAATGACAATGAGCTTTATGTCGCTGTCTTTCGTAATTTCATCGTAGGCTTTGTTATATACGACTGATGTTTCCAGAGGATATTCGGGTGTGTCCTTGAGGGCGGCGGCAACCTGCAGGGGACGCAACTCGTCAGAAAGGGCGAGCCACTGTCCGCACAGAGATTTCATCTTGTCTCTGTATTCGCAGAATGCCTGATACTGCACATCTGTCATAGTAAACGAACGTTAGCAATCAATTTGCACGCTGAGCATCGGTAATCTTCATTGATACGTTGACTGGAGTTGCAGGCAAGTCTTCCTGATCGGGTTTTCCAACGCTAAAGAAGGCCATGACTCCCTTCGTTCCATTTTTTAGAGCAGGAATGTTGCCCTGAATGAGGGTTCCGTTAACGTATACACTGAACGTATTGCCATTGTTTACAATCTTGATTTTATTCTGGGCATTGTATCCTTTCTGAATTGCAGAGTTCCTGTAGAAATAGGCAGTGCCCTTGTCGTTTTTTTCAACAAGGTCGGTATAATTCTTGCCATCCCATGTGTACAGGGCATATTCACCGTCTACATTTATTTCAAAACGGATATAATCCTTGAGCATTCTGCCGTTCGGTTCGCTGTATCCGAACACAAAGCCATAGGCACTTTTGCTATAGCCAGAGATTTTCTTGAAAGCTCCTTCAATCATGCTGAATTTGCAGATTTCGGGAGTCGTATAAAAGTATCCGCAACGCTGAATGTCATTCATGGCAGGAGAATACCATGTGCGGTACTTGTCCAAATTGTCCGTCACCGCCTGGCTGCTGCCATTTTTATTTGCGTTTGCTCCGTTCGTGCTGGTACTTGTACCGGCACTCGTGCCGCTGCTCGTGTTGCCGTTGGCAGAGCCGTTTTTATTTGCGTTTGCCCCATTCGCTCCAGTACCTGTTCCGCTACCAGAACCGTTCTTAGAGCCTGTTGCATTCGCCACGTTCGATCCCGTGCTGCTACCGTTTGCATTTGCTCCGTTTGCACCACTGCCGTTCTTGCTGGTACTTGTACCGGCACTCGTGCCTCCATTCGTGTTGCCGTTGGCAGAGCCGTTTTTATTTGTGTTTGCCCCATTCGCTCCAGTACCTGTTCCGCTACCAGAACCGTTCTTAGAGCCTGTTGCGTTCGCTGCACTCGTTCCCGTGCCGCTACCATTTTTATTAGTCGTAGTATTTGCAAGTCGAGGCTGATTGCTACCCGAACCAGAGCTGCTGTTCTGAGAACCGTTGTTCTTTGCATTTTCCTGCAAGTTTGCAGCCGTATTTGGCGAAGATGTAACGGCACCTCTGTTTCCGATGACTCCGCTATTGGCATTCACCGTACCATCCTGAAGATTTGCCGCAGTATTCGGCTTTGCCTCCACAGAAGAAGCCGTTCCCTCATTGCCCGAAGAGCCATTTCCTTCTGAACTTGCAGCAGACGAGCTTGTTCCTGCTCTGCTGCCGGAATTCTTTTCCTGCAGGTTTGCAGCCGTATTAGGCTTTGGAGCAGGATTTATCCGCTTCATTGTCTCAGGAAAGTTTTCCTCTGAATTCGGCGGATTATAAATGTCATCGTCATTTACAGTAGCCGTACTTGCAATGACGCCAGTACCTTCTTGCCTGTCTGAGGTCTTTACATCAGTCAGTTTTTCAGAAGAATCGTCAGTGGCGGCACCATTTTTTGCTGATGAATCTTCATCTTTTGCAGGTGTATCCACTTCCACAGAAGCGGTTTCCGTAGAAGGAGCTTCTACAAAATCATCATCTGTAGAAGTCGATTCTGACGGAGCATTTTCCTTGGACACGCTTTTATCATCAGAATCACTTTTAGCACGTGTTTTTTTATTGCCATCAACAAGAGAACTTTCTGCTGTCGTTTTGCTTTTTGACGAAGATTCAGTTGGCGTTGATTTACAAGAAGTCAGATAGCCGGATAACATCAGCATGACGGCCGTACTGCCTGCTACGATTTTTTTCATTTTAACCCCTCATTTATAAATGGATCAGTCCAGAACCTTACCGTTTTCCTTCCTGATCGTCAAAAGTCAGTTTATACATTTCCATGAGCCGGGCATCCAACTGTTCAAACACAGCCCCTTTCTTTATGTTCAGGCCGGAAACCTTTCCTCCCGAAGCGAGGCTGTCAAACAAAAAGAATATCCGCGAAACAAACTGCCCCGCTTTACCCGGCAGCACCACATTTCGTCCTATGATGCAGCTCGATGCAAAAACCATTCCAACCAGAATGCCGCTTCGATGCAGACCGTTCTTCAATGCACCTTCCGTAATCCTCCAGTTCCCCAGTTCATACAGAACCTTTCCATCGGGCGAAAGCAGAGCCATGAGCGTTACGGAAACAATCACGATTACAGACGGCACAATCCTAACTCTGCCCTTTCTGACAATCAAGAGCACCGCAAAAAAGAAAGCAACCATGCACCATTCCATTCCTAGTGTACCAACATACAACATAAAAAGGCAAGGAATGAACGCCACAATTGCTACTAATCCTTTATAATTCAAACGTTTTTTAGGGCTTTCCGTTACAGCATACATGGAAATTTCAGAAAAATCTTCGCTGCACTCCGCATACCACCGCGAATGCTGTTCAAACAGACAGGCAAACAGGCCGAGGCACAGCCCCGTAACAAGACCGGACACCAGCAGCAACGGTGCAATATAACGCACGTTTTCGCCGAACATAATGTATTTCGCACACAGAATTTGAGCGGCATTGTTGGCCATTGCACCTGCAAGGGAAAGCCCCACAAACGAGATGGCATCAGTCTTTTTCAAGAGTGCATGAAGGAGCACGATGGCAATGCCGCTTGCAAGACTGCCTGCAAGGGAAAACAGAAACACATAGCTCAAAAGAGTGCCGCTAATGAATGCCTGCAACAGAATCTTCAGCAGGACAAGAACCATGACCCAACCGGCAGGCATTTTTTTTACCGCCAGCAGTATCGGAAGGTTCGCCAATCCCAATCTCATAAAGGGCAAAGGCTTGGGAACAGCATATTCCACCGCCGACAGAAAAAGACAGAGTGCAGAAAAAAAGGATAGCTGGTTTAATCGTTGTCCAAGCCGCATGCATTCATTATAAAGCTTTATGCAGAATAAAGAAAGGGCTTTTGTTTGACTTGCTGTAGCAGTACGCTCATGATGAGCCAGTGGTCATAATGATTATGCCACTGGCCATAATGATTACGCCCACTGGCCATGATGATTGCGCCCACTGGCCATGATGATTGCGCCCAGTTGATTTCGTGACTCTGGCAAGACGAGCTGCACCCCCTAGTTGCAAGCCACCATATAGTTCTAGCACATCGCTCCATTGTGTGCTAAAATGGTATGTGCATATAGCAAAAAGTAAGACCATGACAGAACGCAAATCGTTTTTCAGAGCACTGCTAAGCATACTCATCATGCTGTCCATTTCAGTAACGGCACTCCAAGCAAAGACAATACCCTTTGAATTCATTCCTTTCGGAAGCAAAGCACCAATCCAAAAGCAGATACCCCTTGAATGGAACGAAAACTGGCTGCAAGAAAGTTCCTTTACCTACAACCACGACATTGCCCGCGTGGCATGCGCACTGTCGGACATTGCCTATGCAGATGTCCTGTCGCAGCCGCAGGACAATCCCATTGTACGGACATATCTCAAACTGGGGGCAAAGACTGAGTCCATCAGGACACATTACGACATCAATTACGATGACAGGGTGTGGGGCAACGACCAGTGTGCTTTTTCCCTTGCACACACGGACAGCATTTTGTTCATTACCATACGGGGAACACCGTTCAACACAAACGAATGGCTTTCAAACATCAATATCAGCAATGCAACGGCAAACGAAACATCGCTGCACGAAGGATTCCTGAAAGCCACGTTCCAGGTGCACGATGCCGTCATGCAGTACATCAAAAGCGAAAAACTGGATGCACGCACTATCAGGCTCCTCATTACCGGGCACAGCCGGGGAGCAGCCGTGGCAAACCTGCTTGCTGCATGCTTTGCCACGGAAAACAAATTTCCAGAAGAACACATGTTTGCCTACACGTTTGCTTCTCCAAACGTTACCACAGGTAAAAACACAAACTCCAGCCAGTTCGACTTTATCTGGAACATCGTCAATGCAGAAGACATTGTTCCCACCTTGCCGCCCAACAGAAAGAAATGGTCGTTTTCAAAATACGGCAAAACGCGTGTGCTGGTGAACAGCTGGAACACAGACCAAACCACTTATGAAGAACAGCTTCTTCCCAAGATAAACGAACTGTTCACACAGATACAGGGGCGTAACTACTGTCCGTTTGAAACAGGTTCGTTCATTCCGGTGCAGATTACGATGATGCTCACTGGCATTACAAAAGATGTAGACGACTACTACAACGGCATTGCAAGAGTACACAAAAAAGGGGCTTCCATTCTAGAAAAGACCGACATGGAAAGCGTGTTTGCCCCACAGCCAAACGAAAAAAACTCCGTCATGGACAAGATAACGGCATTCCTGAGGAAACGGACGGGCGGTGTATCGGACTATGCTGCAATTGCAGTAAAGGACATGCATGCCCTCGAAACCTATTTTTCGTATCTGGCAGCCCTTTCCGAGCAAGAAGCCTTTTCTACGCTGGGATTCAGCCAAATCATCATCAAAGGCATGCCCGATGGCTTTGTTCAGGACGCAGACGGATCTACGCTGCTCCGTTTTCAGGAAGGCAGAGTGCAGTATTCCTCCATAAAGCTTCCTGTTGCAGCTCGAGACAAGGGGTTTGACAGCATCGTCATAGGGTTTCCTGCAACGCAGAACTTCAAGATTGTGATGTCCAAGACAAGCCTTGCACCCACGGCAATCAAGGCTACCATAGAGCACTACGATGCCGCAGGAAACCTTGTGCAGACTCATAAAAACCAGAAGTTTTATGCAGACATGTCAAAGCTGTACGTCATAGATGCCGGAGCATGCACGCTTGCAGACGACTGCATTTACACACGGACACTCACTGGTGCAGAAAAAAAGAAGATTGTCCGTGACACGGGGTTGTCCGAAACCCAGAATGTACGCTTGACGTTTGAAGTAAACCTGAACACCGAAGGATATCTTGGCTACGGCATTCACTTTGGGCCTGCAAAAATATATGCAACGCTGCTGTCTTCGACCGATGTGTTCAATCATGCACGCGTTGTAGACATTCAGCCCGGCATAGGAACGCAGATGCAGATTACGGGACCGCTGATATTTGACATGGAAGGGATTTTAAAATGTACGTGGCTTTTGGATGATTTTGCCGTTATCCCGTCAGTCAGGGCCTCGCTTTCATTCCTTCCATTCAGACGGGTAAGAATCTTTGCAGCAGGATGCGCAGACTTCAAGATAGACGGCTTTAATGACCACGCGTTTGCATCTTCTGTGCGCCCCATCAGCATGTCGATGTACAGCATTGCCGATGACGTGCACATTGCACCAAGCGTGCAGGTAGGAATCCGTTTTTAACGTTTCTTCAGCAATGCGGCAAACGGATTGTACGTTTCACCGTCATCATCGTTTGCATGCAGCTTTTCATACTCCATGGCATTTTCTTCTTCTTCATTTGACACGACAGGAGAAAGGGCAATGCGCTTTTCTTCCATGTCAACACTGTCTACAATGACAGAAAGAGGACTTCCGACAGAGTATACTTTTTTCAAATTCGTATTGCGCTCCACCGGCAGTTTTGAAATGTGCACAAGACCGTCAACGGCAGGAGCAAGGTTTACGAACAGGCCAAAGTCTGCAACCCGGCTGATTGTCGCATCAATCTTTGTGCCCACAGGAAATTTTTTGTCCATGCCGTTCCACGGATCAGCTTCAAGAACCTTTGTACTCAACGAAACACGTTCCTTGTCCCAGTCTGCACGGATAATCTGAGCTTCGACTTCCTGTCCAACGGAAAGGACATCGTGAATGTCGTTTACCCGAACGTGGCTGATTTCAGACACGGGCAGCAGAGCTTCAAATCCGTTGATTGAAACGAACGCTCCGTAGCTTTCAATGCGGGTGACAGCACCCTTTACAACAGAGCCAACCTGCAGTGCACCGGCAAGCTTTGCCTTTTCGGCCTGAGCCTGTTCTTCCAGAATGCTGCGGTTTGAAACAATGATGTTCTTGCCTTCATTTTTATATTCCTGAATCTTAAACGTCTGATGAGTACCCACATATTCAGCAGGTTCCTTTCTGTTCTTAAAGCCCATCTGGCTGTACGGACAGAATGCACGGACAGAGCCAATCATGACTTCAAAGCCGCCTTTGATTTCCTGCGTAACATGACCTTCTACAGGGATGCCGTTCTTCCATGCAGCTTCAAGGGCATCCTTTCCGGCACTCTTGCCTGCAATCTTCGTAGTAAAATGAAGTTCGTCATTATTTGCACTGGCAAAGTATACAGTAATCTTGTCTCCTTCTTTTACAGAAACGTTTCCGTTTTCATCCGTAAATTCAGCCTTATCTACAAAACCTTCGCTTTTCAGTCCCAAGTCAATGAATACAGTATCTCCCGTTACGGCAACAACAGTTGTTTGAACAGCCTGTCCAGGATTATAAAGATTTTTCATAATGTCTCCTCTATTAGAGCCGTCCAGAAACTTCAGTTCCCAAACAGCAACCTCGAAAATCCGCATTTTTGCAAGGCTTTAGCCTGAAAAATTGCAAGACCAGTGAAGAAACCATCGGGCTTCCAAACAGGTCCACTTATACAACGGTGAGTATACATTTTTTTCGTCATTTAGACAATAAAAAGGGCACTTCCAAAAAAAGGAAGTGCCCCGTGCTCATCAAATGCGTCAGCTTGAAAAACTTACTTTCTGACGATGATGTTTATGTCGTCTTTGCCAGAAACAATTTCATAGGTAAAGTCTTCTTCGGTATTCATTTCCTGCACCGAAAAATAGCGGAAATCGTCAAGATCCATCTTTTTGCTCACCTGCTTGAGCTTTTTCGTGTTGCCCTTGTTTGCAGAACCGGTTGCATACGTTACCCACACATGCTTTTTTTTGTCGTAGCCGTGGACGGTAAATGACAGTGCATCCATGCCCGTTTCGTTCACAATGAAAATCTTGTCATCGTAGTCAGCATCAAGCTTTTTTGCGTCAAACACATAGGTGCGGACGTTGTTCTTCATGTACGGCAGGGGTGAAGCCGCCGTGTCTGCATCAGCTTCCCAAATGAAAAAGTTCAGGTTCTTGTTCAGCTGGTTGCTCGTAATCTGAAACTGTTTGTTTTCAGGGCTTACAATCTTGATGCCGTAGTACTGGTAGCGCAGATACTGATCAGAACTGCCTTTAAGCTTTGGTTCATCTCCAAAACCTTCGAGCGTAACAGTGCCTAAATCAGCCCAGCGGTTGCCTTCATTGCCACCGTATCCAAAAATCTGTGCCTTGATTGTACCGTCGCAGGCATAGTCATACACTTTTATCATGGAACTGAACCGAGTGCCGCCTTCATTGCGAATTGCATAAGAATCTACAACCAGAACGTTTTCACCGTCAAGAACAGGAACTTTCTGGGCATACAGCGTTGCAGCTGCAGCAAACAGAAATGCACTTGCAAAAACCTTTTGAAACATTTTCATAAAACAACCTCTATTCCTATAACACCTTACCGTGCATTGCGGTTACCTAAATTCACGCACATGCCCACATAAAATTTCAGCAGCCGTCCAGATGTAACCTTGTAGTTTTCGGTCAACGTTGTACCGTTTCCTGAATATTCAACATCGCTGAAACTGTTCAGGGGCATGGCAAAGTCAAAGCCTGCATCTAAGCCCAGGGATGTCTTGCTCGTAGAAAACAGCCATTCCCGAAGCCCCAGAGACACATTCACCATGATGTTCTTTTCCTTGTAGCGCATAGCCCCAGCATCAGTTTTTATCTTTATGTTCTGAAGGTTAAAGCGCACTCCAGGACAAACGTACAGAGATGTATACTTGCCGAACGAAAGCCGGGCTGCAGGACCTGCCTCAACCGAAAAGACATAGCCATTGTCAACCTTTACATCTTCATCCTCAAGCATGCACTTGCTGAACAGATGGTAGCAGACAGCAGAACCAATGCCCACGTCAAGACTCTTGAACGGAGAGCCTAAAAAAACAGTTGCGCTGCCGCCCAGTCCCGCAGGTGAACTGATTTTCTTTTGCAATGAACCTTCATGATAGTTGTGGAAAATGCCGTTGCCGGTAAATTCTACCGAGGAACTGCATTCTGTAAGGCAACTGTAATCGATTGAAAATTCAAATGAAGGTTTTGCAAAGCAAAAGGCTGTGGAAACAAACAGAATAAGCAACAAAAGAAAGATTTTTGCACTAAAGATACTTTTTAACATGCATTAATTATGCTGAAGCGCGGCTAAAAAGTCAATCGGTCAAACAGCAGCTCCATTGCTCCCAGACCATCACGAACAGACAATCAAAGCTCACTCATGCCAGTCTCAGAAGTAACTGGCTTTTGAAACTGTCACAATCTTTTTGAAATTCCTTCTTTCATGTGTTACACTATGGTATTATGAAATATAAACTTGTATTCAAACGGCGTGTCTTTATGACCATATCCATAGCGGCGGCAGCCCTTGCAGCTTTTTTTCTTTTTTTCGGCGACAAGGCTCTCTCTCTCTTTTTGCCTGCAAAAGAACAAATGCCGTACAGCCAGTTCTACTCCCTTGTGGAACAGAAGCAGGTTTCATCGGCCGTCATCAAGAACAGTCGCATTACCTTTCGTTCGCAAGATGCAGAATATACAACGCAGAATCCAGAATCTCCCCTGCTAAAAGAATTCCTCATGCGCAACGACGTGCAGGTAACGGAAGAAACGGACGGAACGGAAATCATTTCGATTGCCATGGACATCCTTTTTTACCTGTTCTTTTTCGGAATCATCATTGTTGCATTCCGCAAATTCATTTCGCCGAACACATTCAAAGTCGTCCACAACACAGGCAAGACGTTCAACGACATTGTGGGCATGGAACGGCTCAAATCCGACATGAAGCAGGTCATGGACATGATGCAGAATCCCGAACTGTACCGGAAGAAAGGCATGCGGATGCCGAAAGGCATTCTGCTGGAAGGTGAACCGGGCAACGGAAAGACACTGTTTGCCAAAGCATTGGCTGGCGAAGCAAAGGTCAATTTCATTCCGGCCAAAGCGACAGACTTTGAAAGCATGTTCATGGCCATCGGCCCCATGAAAGTAAAGCTCTTGTTCCGAAAAGCCAGGCGCAAGGCTCCTTGTATTGTCTTTATAGATGAATTTGACGGCATCGGCACAAAGCGAAACTACTCAGGTTCTGCCATAGAAACGGAAAACACACGGATCGTCACAGCCCTGCTGAACGAACTGGACGGATTTGAAGCCACAGAAGGCGTTCTGGTTGTTGCCGCAACCAACAGCATTTCAGCCCTTGATCCTGCCCTCATCCGCCCGGGACGCTTTGACGCACGTGTATCAGTGCCGTATCCCAACGACGAAGAACGCAGACAACTGGTGGAATTATACGCCCGTGGCAAGCAGTTTTCAAGCGACTGCACGCCGACACTGCTTGCAAAGAAATTCAAGGGCTTTTCCTGTGCGAAAATCGAATCGGTCATCAACAAAGCGTGCATGATTGCTGTACAGAATGCAAGCAGTCAAACTGATGCACAGGCATCCGAACCGCAAGCTGTCATAACGCTTGCAGCCGTTGAAGATGCCCTGCACCAGCTTTAAGTACCTGAGGGCATGAGCCAGTTATTCAAACGATACGCGGTCTTCGTCCTCTTCGTTCACAACGACAAACCATTTGCCGGGAGCATCAACCCAGTACTTCTTGAACACGTCCACAACCTGTGATGCGGTTGCGTCATGAATCTGAGAGACAGTCTTGCGAGTCCGGAACGGCTCGTTGTACGTAAGCAGGTTGTACACCATGCTGGCACCCATTCCCTGCACCGTTGCCTGCGGGCTGTACGTTGCAATAATCTGTGCATTCTTGTAGCTCTGAAGCCGCTTGTCCACAGAGGAAAACTCAAACTTTCCGCCCTTGTCGGTGCTGTCAATGAGCTTGCCCTGTGCCAGATAGTCGCGGGCTTCGTTTACGCGGGAAGCAAAATGCTCCAAATCCGACATCTTGTACAGCTGCACCATGCCAAGCGAAGCCTTTCCGCCAGAAATGTATGCGCTCGGCGTGTAGCACACGCCGTAATGCTCGCGCACCACGTTGAACAGCAGGTCGTTGTACATGTCCGCCGCAAGCAGCATCGGCAGGTAGTCATCATCGTTTTCGGCAGGAGCCGATACGGCATAGGCCGCCTCTCCGCCACCATGAGTAACGGCTTTGAGCGTGAACACCTCGTTTTCGCCCGACACCACATACGGAGGAACTACACCTGCAATTTCCGCCTGCAAGGCCTCGTTGTTGCGGTTCTTCTTTTTGTTCGCCCTCTTGTCCTTGCTCGTTTTGCTGGACTTGCTCTGGATTGTACCAAGAGTCTTTTCAAGCTCCTTCATAAGGTTGTCCGCATTCACATTGCCGGTGGCAACGACAAAGATGTTTTCAGGGCGGATAATGTCATCATACAGCTGCGTAAGGTCCTTTTTATATATGGAAGACTGTTCGGTCAGCACCTTCCTCTTTGCATATGGATGGCTCTGCGTTACCTGCACCATAATCTTGTCTTCAAGGAACGAAAGCGGCTCTTCCTTTACCGGCTTGACATCCCTGTAATAGCAGTTTGACAATGCAGCAGACATCGTGTCATCCTTCAATGCCGGATGCATGAAGCTGTCCAGGAACAGGGGGAGCGTCTTTGGCAAAAAGTAGTCCGTCGTGCCAAGCGAAAGCACGCTGCCTTCGGTATATGTGTTTGCATATATTGAAGAACGCGTTTCGGCAAGCGTCTTGCGGCGGGTTTCCTGATTGTAGACTCTGGAAGCGACAACCATGTTCTCAAACAAAAGCTCTTCCGTTCCAGACTTTTTGGGCGATTCAAGATACGTAGGGCCGCCTCGCACTCCAATGTGAATGTAGTTTATCCGCTTTTTTGCGTCATGCAAAAAGTACACGGGAATGCCGTTCTTCAAATTCCTTGTCTCGTATTTCGGAGGCTCCCACACCATGTATTTCTTTGAAGCAGCCAAGTCCTGCGTCGGCACATAGATTTTTGTCTTTTCAGGAACAGCGGTTTCCTTTGCAATCTTGGCAGGGTCAGGCGCAAACTTCTTGTTCTTCCACCACTTGGCCTGCTTTTCCTTTATGACATCGAAGTCCGAAAGCCACTGTTCGACAGTATAGTTGCTCGTTGAAAATCCGTTGGCAGCCATGACAGCCTTTGCATATTCATACGAGCCTGTTGTCGTCAGGTAAAGGATGAGGGGATTGCTGCCCGTAATGTACTTTTGCACCCACGCAATGGCATCTTCCCTCGTTATGCTCCGGATAGTGTCGTAATAGTTGTAGTAGTATTCGGCAGAAGCCCGTGCCCAAAAGCTTCTGAGCGAAGACAAAAGCCCTTCGGCAGACTGCGTGTTGGCAAAGCGGGATGCCTGCATCTTGCTGATGATAAGCTCCTTTTTTTCAGGCTCAAACGCATACTTCTTGCTCACCACTGCAGGAATCTGCTTCTTTATGATTTCGTCAAACAGAAAGTCATCAATCATATCTGCAAACAGGCTGATGCTGAACAGGCTTCCCGAGCGGCGACCCACATACGACACGGATATGTCGCCCGCATTCGTAAAAAGATACCGTTTTTGCTTTAGCATGTTCTGCTTGAAGTCCTCTCCGTCTTCATCAAGCAGTGCCGCAAGGTAGGCAGCTATACAGCAATCCTTTTCGTTAAAGCCCATGTCAGGCCCACGGAAAATGATGTTCACCTGTCGTCCAACCGACTTGCTGTCAAGCACTATTGCAGACTTCTGCCTTTTTTCCAGCGGATTCAAACTCGGCTGAGGCGGAAGCTCCGGAGCACTGTTGCCATTGTTGCTCCAACTGCCAAAGATTTTCTGAGTCATGTCGTAAGCTTCGTCAGGCGTAACGTCACCGCCCACAAACAAAGCTGCGTTTGCAGGAATGTAGTACTTGCTCTGCATGTCCCTCATCTGTGCGACAGTTGCATTCTTTACAACGTCCACAGCACCGGCAGTGTCCATGCGGTACGGTGCATCGGGGAACATCGCCATGCTGATGTAATACGAACCGTTAGGGAAGCGCTGATTAAAGGCCGTATTCTCCCCTTGTACCCATCGGGAACCAAAAATTTGGAAATTCTTGCGGAAAAGTCAGCCGCCCTGAGCTTTTCCGCACCTTCAGGAGCCTGCGGGATGGGCTTCCCGCAGGGCTTTTCCCCCTCAAATCAGAGGGAAACCGCGCAAAACTCGACAGCCCTCCCGCCCTGCAGCACTTTCAGCAGGTTCACGCTGGCGAAAAGCATATAGAAACGGTTCAGGTTCTTTCTCAGCCCCCTGTAGGCCGCCCTGCAGTAGCCGAAC
>FLNX01002226.1_pt1 | contig 49672 bp, 44 predicted proteins | sample 1140341 | NCBI WGS metagenome assembly FLNX01 (sample SAMEA3878208, study PRJEB12797) | bioreactor metagenome | biome: Moose rumen | place: Sweden | collected 2011-10
GGTAGTTAAGACCCGGGCGCACATGGACGTGCGCCCGCCGGCAACAAAAACAGGATGTTTTTATTGCCGGTTGGAGCCCCTTTTCTTTTGCTACTTTTCTTTTGGGGCGGCAAAAGAAAAGTAGGTTCAACACATAAAAATTATTTTAAAACTCAACCGAAGGAGTAGCCGAGATGGTTTTGCGAATCCACTTTAGAAAAAAGGGGAAGTTACTGACATGAAAAAAGCAATTTGCACGGGCAGTTTTGATCCCGTAACCAACGGACACATAGATATTTTTGAACGGGCGGCAAAAATGGTCGACGAGTTGATAATCTGCGTGTTCATTAACGAGACAAAAAAATATCTCTTCAACATGGAAGAGCGCGTTGATTTGTTGCGCGAGGCAACCGTCCATATCGACAACGTGACGGTTGACGGTTGCAACGGGCTCGCCTCCGACTACATAAAAAAACACGATGTCAATCTGATAATTCGCGGCTTGCGTTCGGCAGCGGATTTTGAATACGAGGTAAACAAAGCGCAAATGATGCGGCATCTTATCCCGACAGTCGACACGATTTTTTTATTGACAGCCCCCGAATTTTTATTTATAAGTTCTTCGGGCGTGAGAGAACTTGCACATTTCGGCGGTGACGTTCACGGCTTGGTTCCGGAGTGCGTGGAGTTCGCTCTTCAATCGAAAATGAACATTCCTAATTCCTAACTCCTAATTCCTAATTAAATTCAAGAGGGGATGATTATGGCAGTACGCGACACCTTAAACAAAATAGAAAACTTGGCGGCGGGCGCACCACATTTGCCGCTGACAAACAAAATGCTTATCTCGGAAGATGATTTTCTTCATTTGGTGGACGAATTGCGGAAGGAATTGCCGCAGGAACTCGAACACGCGGAAGAAGTCATGAAGGAGCGCGATAACATATTGCAAAACGCGCAGGCAGAGGCGAACAACATTATCAAGCAGGCGCAGTTGCAAGCCGACCAACTTATGGACGAAAATGATATTGTGATTAAGGCGCGGGAAAAATCGCGAATGGTTTTGAGTCAGGCACAACAACAGGAAGCCGAGATAATGGAACGGACTCGACAAAGCGCAAAGCAACTTCAAGATGACGCCGACCGTTATGCCAATCAAGTTTTCGACCAACTCATTGCGCACGTGACGAACACTTTTCAAGGCGTCCAGCAAGCACAGGCGGGGCTCGAAAATGCTCGGCAAATTTTACAACAGGCAAAAATTCAAATGAGTCAGCAGGCGGCACAACAAAGTTATGCGCAATCTTACGGCGTGCAACAAAATTACAGTCAACCATACGATCAAAGTCAGCAAGGTTACAATCAGCAATATGATCAAAATCAACAGTACAATCAACCGACGCAATACAATCAGCAAGTTCAATATCCGCAGGAACAGCGATAAAAATTTTTAAGCGGAGCCTTCGGGCTTCGTTTTTTTATTGCGTTAAGAAAAATCTTTTGCTACAATCGCCGCGAAGGAGGTTCTTAAATGAAAAAAGATAAGACATATATAATCCGAATGCGCGACTGTTTCACGGGCGGCTACACACTTCCGCAATATTGCATTGACAACGAAATTAAAAAGCCGCTCTTCGTGTCCGAGAAAAAGTTTTTGAATTTCATTTGGGAGATTTATGTTCAATTCATTTACGATAAAAGAATGAAAGCGCAGTTCGGTCTTTTGGATAAAGAAAACGGTAAAGTAAATTATTCCGTAAAAGGTACTCTTGCACCTTTGAAATATGAAAATTTTTCCAAGATAAATCTCGCAGACTTCGACGCGATTATTTTACTTACCGCCGATAAAAAAGATTTTTCGCACGAAAAAATAATTCCACTTGATAAGCTCCTCGACTATTTCATTCGCAAAACCTATTATGAAATTCCCGTGCTCAATTTTCTGCAACGTTATCCGCAAGTGAAATTGATTGTAGCCCGACATCCAAGAATCAGGCGATACAAAGACGGATTAAAGTTTAACTCTCAACTGAAATCTCTCATGGAAATACGACAAATTCTTAAGAACGACGATAGCGGTAACTTGAAAACTCCTTTGGATTGTTTCGGCTACACAAATCAGCAAGTATTGGAATTGGTTGAGGCTCCAAAATTAGACAGAAAACCTGACGGTTCGGTCGGTTTGAAAGATACAGCCGAGACTTCTTTTAAACGTGTTAAAAATGGTAAACGTGAAACCGCTTGTCAACCGGAAAATTTTTTGAACAGAATTTATTTCGTCGGCTCGTGTCATCAATTCGGCGTTAATGCCCCCTTTGATAAAACTATCGAAAGTTATCTTCAGAAAATGTTGAACGAAAATAATTTATCCTATCGCGTTGAAAACGAGGGACAACATTATTTTGACAGACATCAAGATCTTTTTTATAACCTGAATGAATTGACTCCTGCGCCCGGAGATATTATTTTCATCTGGGTTGATAATCCTTTACCCAAAAATCTTCCGATCTTAGATTTATCCGATGCCTTCGACCCGCCCCATGATTATAAAAAAATTTTTTGTACAAGAGGTCACGTCAACGAACTCGGCTATGAAATTTTGGCAAAAAAATATTTCGAGTTTTTGACGGAGAACAATTTCTTCCGAGAAAAAAATTTTAATTATCCATTACCACCTCCCAAATATCACCGCTACGGCATCCCGCCGCAATTTGAATCGGGCGGCATGAAAAATTTTGCCGTCCCCGAACTCGACGCTTACAAAGAAAAATTGCGGGCGAAAAAAATTCCCGTCGGAGCTATCGTCATGAATTGCAACCCTTTCACGCTCGGTCATCAATATCTTGTCGAATACGCGGCGGCGAAAGTTGCGAGACTTTATATTTTCGTTGTCGAGGAAGACAGGAGCGAATTTCCTTTCGCGGACAGAATCGAACTCGTAAAGCAGGGCGTGAAAAATTTTTCCAACGTCGAAGTTCTTCCGAGCGGAAAATTTATCATTTCGCAACAAACTTTTTCGGGTTATTTCAACAAAGCCGAGCTCCAAAATGTACAAGTTGATTCGAGCGAGGACGTTGAAATTTTCGGGCGGGAAATTGCGCCGACGCTGGGAATAACAATTCGCTTTGCGGGCGAGGAGCCGAAAGATAATGTCAAGCGTCAATACAACGAGACAATGAAAAGAATTTTGCCGCGCTACGGCGTCGAGTTTCAAGAAATCCCGCGCAAAACTTTTGACGGAGAATTTATCAGTGCAAGTTCCGTCCGCGAGGCACTCAAGCGCGGCGACTTTGACAAAATTAAAAAACTTGTTCCCGAATCAACTTTCAACTATCTGCGCGGACGGGCTTTCACCAAAAAAATTTGAAGTTAAATTTCTACAGACAATAAAAAAGCGGAGCCTTCGGGCTTCGTTTTTTTATTGCCTTAGAAAAATTTTTCTGCTAAAATTTTTTTGAGGAGGTCTTTTAATGGAAAAAGATGAACAACTTTTAATCAAATTGCATGATTGCTTTACGGGCGGTTACACACTCCCGCAATATTGCATTGACAACGGAATAAAAAAGCCGCTCTTCGTGGCGGAGAAAAAATTTGAACTGTTTGTGTGGGAAATTTACATTCAATTTCATTACGACAAAAGATTGTCGGCGCAATTTTCTTTTCTTGACGGCGAGGGAACCGACATTTATTTACCCGCGCATCCCGGCATTGTCGCTCCACTTCGCGTTCAAAAATTTTCTGCGGTGAATCTCAACGTCTTTGACAAAATCATTTTCCTGACAACGAATAAAAATTTTTCGATCGGCAAGGCAATTTATCTGGATGCTCTTGTGATTTATTTTATACGCAAAGTTTGTTGCGAAATTCCTTTGCTGAAATTTTTGCAACACCACCCAAAGGTTAAATTGTTTTTGACACATTATCCTTCGATGTGGAGATACAAAGACTGTGGAGCATTTGCTCCCACACTTTGCTCCGTCGGAGAATTCACGGGGCGTCTTAATAAAGACAAAAGCGGCAATGTTAAAACCACTCTGGATAAATTCGGTTACACGAACGAACAGGCTCTTGAAATTGCCTCTGCGCCGCCGATAAAAAGAAATCTCGACGGCACGGCGATAATGATTGACGACGAGACAAAACTTTTGCAACGTGTCAAAAACGGAAAGCGAGTTACCGCTTATCAGCCCGAAAATTTTAAGAACAAAATTTATTTTTTCGGGCAATGCATTTACTACGGGATTTATGCGCCCTTCGATAAGACGACTGAAAGTTATCTTCAGAAAATGCTGAACGAAAATAATTTGCCTTATCGCGTGGAAAATGAATCCCAATGTTGTTTCGGTCGAACTCAAGATATTTTGTACAATCTCAATGCCTCCAATCCTGCGCCCGGCGACATTATCTTTGTCGTTCTTGAAGGACTGCGCACAAACAATGATGTTATTCCTTTTGTAGATATAAGCAATGTCTTCGATCCTCCGCACGATTATAAAGAAATTTATTGCGTGCAAGGACATGTCAATGAACTCGGCTATAAACTCATGGCAGAAAAATTTTTCAAGTTCTTGACGGAGAACAATTTCTTCCGAGAAAAAAATTTAAATTATCCATTACCCCCCCCAATATCACCGCTACGGCATCCCGCCGCAATTTGAATCGGGCGGCGTAAAAAATTTTTCCGTCCCCGAACTTGAGACTTACAAAGAAAAATTGCGGGCGAAAAAAATTCCCGTCGGAGCTATCGTCATGAATTGCAATCCTTTCACGCTCGGTCATCAATATCTTGTCGAATATGCGGCGGCGAAAGTTGCGCGACTTTATATTTTCGTTGTCGAGGAAGACAGGAGCGAATTTCCTTTCGCGGACAGGATTGAACTCGTGCGGCAGGGCGTGAAAAATTTTCCGAACGTCGAAGTTCTTCCGAGCGGAAAATTTATCATTTCGCAACAAACTTTTTCGGGTTATTTCAACAAAGCCGAGCTCCAAGATGTGCAAGTTGATTCGAGCGAGGACGTTGAAATTTTCGGGAGAGAAATTGCGCCGACGTTGGGGATAACAATTCGATTTGCGGGCGAGGAGCCGAAAGATAATGTCACGCGCCAATACAACGAGACAATGAAAAGAATTTTGCCGCGCTACGGCGTCGAGTTTCAAGAAATTCCGCGCAAAAGTTTTGACGGAGAATTTATCAGTGCAAGTTCCGTTCGAGAAGCTCTCAAGCGCGGCGACTTTGACAAAATAAAAAAATTTGTTCCCGAATCAACTTTCAATTATCTGCGCGAGCAGTTTTCAAAGTTCCAAAAATATATTTCGGATGAGCCGATAAATGCAAATTCAATTTTGGCGGCTCTCAAGGCGGGCGACTTTTACAGGATAAAAGGTTTCGTCCCCGATTCAACTTTTAAATATCTTCTGGAACAACTTTCAAAGTTTAAAAATAATTTCACAGCCAGAATCGATATTAAATTTATGTCAACGGCAGGCGATTTTCAAATTTTATCCTTGTCCGATGACGAAGCTAAAGTTGAAAAGCCCAACTGGTTTCAGAAAGGCGGCATCGGCTATCAGATTCAATCCTATGTCGGAAAGCTGGAATTCATAGCCAAAGCCGAAGCGGACGGAAAAATAAATTTGTGGCTGAGAGGAGTTTCCGTTGCCCCTTCAAACGATCCGTCAAAGCGAATTCCTTTTTGGATTGACTATACCAAGCTGATTATCAACGGAGAAATTATTTTTGATAAAATTGTTCCCGTTTGGCTCCAAGAACCTTATTCCTACAAAATGGACGTCAAAGCGGGCGAAGAAATAACAATCTGCGCGGAATGGCTTCCGCATAAAGGCAATGCGTAATGCGTAATGAAAAATTTTTCCTGCCGAAATTGCGGTGCGCCGCTCAGTTTTTTTCGGCAAAAGAAATTGAAATTCAAGCGGAGTCTTCGGGCTCCGTTTTTTTATTGCGCAACCTAACTTCCATAAAAAAATAAAAACTGCACAATTCTTTGACGTTGAAGTTCTCCTATGCTAAAATTTTTTCAAACAGGAAAATTTTGGTTAAGGAGGATGAACGATGAACAGATACCTTATCGCAATATTTTGGGGTTCACTTTTTTATGTCGAGTATCGATGGGGACTTACGCTGAACAGATTTTTTATCGTAGTGTTTTTAATTTCATCAGTCATCAGCGCATATCATTCTCTTTGGCTGATAGGCTCTCTGCTGGTCAGCTTAAAATCCTCAAAATTGCTCTTTAATCCTTTGCAACATTACAGACGAAAATTGATCGTGTGGCTGGCAATAGCAACATTTTCATTCTACGGCTTTTATCGGACGCAAATACCGGGGCAACTGGAAGCCTATGAAGCTGTGGCAAAAGCAAAATTTGAAGAAATAGTAAGAGGACAAGAAACAGAGAAATCGGAGAGAAAAGAAGGAAGAAAACTCATGGAAATGGAGATTAAAACCGAAGAAAAGCGAATCGATGAAACTTCACTCCGGGCACGGCGGACAGAGAAACATGCCGAAGGCAGCAAGGAAATGATTGCGGAGATTACTACGGGTTGGAACAAGGAAACAGCCGACACCGAAAATGACAATATAAATTGGGAAAAAGCTACCGACTTGATTAAAAAATATCCGAATTACATACGCCGCGCCCGTGAAAATAAAATCAAGGCGTCGCAAGCTCTTGAGGCACCGCAGGAATATTACGGAAAAGTTGTAAGTTTTCGCGGACAAATTTATTCGATTCAGCAACTGCCGCCTGAAAATTCCGTTGCGCAATTTTTCGACGGAAATTGTTATCACGCAATGATGGTTGTCAACGATAACAATAAGCCCGTGGCAATTTCGGTTTATATCGTCGGCAATGCCGAATCTGTTGCAGAAAATTCTGTTGTCAACGTGAAAGGTTTCATTTACGGTCAATCGCAACTTGTCAACAGTTTGGGCGGCGTCAGCAACGGAATTGCGTTTGTCGGTTTTCAAGAGTAATCGAAGACGAGATGGGCTTTGGAGCTTGTCTCGTTTTTGGTTTGACGAAAAAATTTTGCCCGGTTATAATTTTCTTGTTAAAGTTAAAGGAAGGGCGAAGATAAATTTGGATGCGAAAAAACTCAATCTCGGAGACATGATGACGAAAATAAAAAGCGGAGAAATTCAACTGCCCGACTTTCAGCGCAAATGGATTTGGGACGACGAACAAATTAAATCTCTGCTTGAAAGTGTGATTCGCGGTTTCCCGATAAATTCTATAATGATTTTGGAATGCGACGCGGACAATACAAAATTTTCTTGCCGAACGATTCAAGGCGTCGGCGCGGTCAATACCAAACCGCAATTTTTAATCCTCGACGGACAACAGCGGCTGACTTCGCTTTTCGGCGCAATTTTTTCCGACAAGCCCGTTGAAATTAACAAGAGCAAAAAGAACGAACTTTTTTACTACGTCGACATGAAAAAGGCGATTGCGTCCGTTAAAAATTCTTCCGAAGTTGAAGACATTGTTATTTCCGTTCCGCCGAGCAAAAAGTTAAAGTCTAAGGGTGTTAATTGGGATTTGTCGACACCCGAAAAAGAATTTGCCGCCGACATGTTTCCGCTGAATAAAATTTTTGGCGGAACGCGGCATTGGCTCCGTTCGTATGAAAAATTTCATGACGACGACCGCGCAGAGCAATTCGCCGACGATTTTGACGAAAAAATAATCAGCAAAATTTCTTCCTATGAAATTGTTGCCATCATTCTTGAAAAAAATACTTCGCTTGAGGCGGTTTGCAAAATTTTTGAGAACGTCAATCGCGGCGGAGAAAAGTTGGGCACTTTCGATTTGCTGACTTCGATTTTTGCTGCGAAAAAGGACGAGAACGGCGAGCCCGTAAAATTGCGCAAAGATTGGGAGGCTGTTCAGAAAAATTTTGAAGACAAAGGCTTAAATATTTTAAAAGTGGTCGATTGCTCGGATTTTATTACGGCGTTGACGCTTTTTGTCAGCTATAGAAACCGAAGCGGAAAAAATTCCGTGAGTTGCAAGGGCGAAGATATTTTGAAACTCAAATTTGAAGATTACATTTGCTGTAAAGGCGACATTATCGGCGGCTTCGTTGAGGCGGGAAAATTTCTTGAAGAAGAAGGCATCTCGACAATAAAATATCTCCCGTACAAATCGCAATTAATTCCGATGGCAGCCATTTTCGCGGAGTTGAAATTGTCGGAAAAAGAAAATGCGTCGAGTCGAATAAAAATTCGGCAATGGTATTGGTGTTGCGTCTTCAGCGAGTCTTACAAGGACGGGCAAGGTTCTCGTTATGCAAAAGATATTGTGCAGGTTATGAAGTGGATTAACAAGCGCGAGGAGCCCGAAATAATTCGGAAAACTCAAATCGGCGCATTGCGATTGATGAATTTGAAAAGCACTCAATCGGCGGCTTACAAAGGAATGATTTCAATGATTTTCAAAAACGGCGCGAGAGATTTTCTGATTGGAAGAAATATGGGTTCAAGTGCAGATTATGCCGAGAGCATCGAAATTCATCACATTTTCCCGAAAAAATATTGTGCGGCTCAAAAAATTTCTGCCGACAAATACGACAGCATAGCCAACAAAACTTTGATTTTGAAAAATACAAATCGAACAATCAGAGACGATCCGCCGAGTGTTTATCTTGAGAAAATGGAGCACAAATCGGGACTTTCCTGCGCGGAAATGGATGAGATTCTTGAGAAACATTTTATCGACGCCGAACTTTGCCGCGCAGATAATTTTCAAAAATTTATCGTCGCTCGCGCCAAAAAAATTCTTGACGCCGTCGAAAATCTTACGGGACGAAAAATTTCGGGGCGCGACAGCCCGGAGATTAAAAAAATTTTCGGCGAGTCATTATAAAAAAAATTCCCCATTCGCTTTGAACGGGGAATTTTCATTTTGCGCAGATCGTTTTCAATTCTTCCTTGATGCTCTCACGGAAAGGCGCGGGCTCGTCAACAACGACGGCTTTTCCGAGCGATAAAATTTTTCGGCGCAGAGCACGTTGCTCAAAAGTTCGATAAAAAATTTTCAAGTGATAAACGTTGTTTTTCAAATCGAAGTAACCTTCCTTGCGATTGGCGGCGAAAAGCAAAAAGCAACGTTCAATGTCGTTGAAGCCGCGAATAGGAAAAATTTTCAGCTTGAGAAAATTTTGGGCTTCGGGCTCCGAAAAAATTTCTTCGGGAAAATTTTCGTCCCGACAAGCTTTTTCAAGGAGAGTAAAATTCGCGACGTTGATTAATTTCAGCGAAGGGGTATTTTCTGTCCAAACAACGACGCGGACTTGAAATTTTTGCAAATAAGGCGAGTAAATTATTTTTGTCGGCAGGCAAACGCCGCTGTACTCCTTGCCGTTGCCGGCTTTTTGCGAATAGCGCAGAAAAATTTTTTGTCTGATTGCCTCCATCAAAAGCGAAATTCTTTCGGCAAGTTGCGGCGCGTCAAAATTATCTCCGTCGGTTCGTTGCCCGTTTTTAATCAAAAATTTTTCAAAAGGAAACGGCGATACGTCTTTTAAAACGCCGCGCAGTTTTTCAAATGAATTTTCTCCGAGAAGTTTTCGGGCAAGCGGTGCCTCCAAAAAAGTTTTCAGCCAACGCTTTTCAACGCCCAAAAATCTTATCGGCGGCAAAGGAATTTCTTCCTGCCCGTCGCTCTTGTAAGTCGGTATCAAAGTTTTGAAGGGATAATCCGCCTCGAACAGCGCGAATTTTTTTATCTCGTCGCCGCAGGAAACCATTTCTTGAATCAGCGGGTCGCGCAGGGAAAATTTTTCGTCGAAGTCGAAAGAAATTTTTCCGAGATAAGCCGCCAGAGATTCTTTGTCGAGCTCTTCGCCGTCAATCAAAATTTTGTTGTAAGCGTAAATGACGGCGCGATAAAAGGCGTTGCGGAACTCCGAAAAAATTTCGGGCTGAAAAACTTCGCCGGGCGGCAAGTCTTTAGGAGAAAATTTTTGCGGCGTCGAAGGCGCGACAAATTCAATCGCCTGCGCGGGCTTAAAATAATTTTCAAGAGTATCCTTCCACTCGCGAGATAATTTTTCCCGCAGATTGTGTTGATCACTTGCCCGCACGCTCGCCGCATGACCGAAAGAACGGATCCAAGGAATAAGTTCATTCGGATCCGCCAACTCGATTGAAAACAGCCGATGATTTTCGGAAATAATTTCAACCTTACCGAAACGTTTTTCCGCCTCAAGCCGCTTGAAAAAATGAAACTCGGCGTCGACAACTTTGAAATCAATTTCAACCAAACGCGGCGGCTCCGAAGTTTTCGGAAGGGAAGCGTTCCAAATATGCCGATAAAAATTTTTGTCGAGGAAATTTTCCGCGTCAAATTTCTCAAGCAATCGGACGTTGGAAATATTATCCAGCCGCCAAAAAAAATTATTTCCCTCCGACTCCCCGCGCAGATATTGGCGACCGTATTGATAATCGAAAATAATTTGTCGCGGAATGGCATCCGTCACAATTCGATTCGGCAAAAGAAAAGCCACTCGCCGCCGCTCTTCAAAAGCAACCGTCAATTTGTAAAGTACTTCGTCGTTCAAAATGTTTTGGTAAAAAATATCTTCAAACCAAAAACACGAGCCGGGCAAATCATTTTCGCCGCGTGTAAGTTGCAAATAATCTCCGAGCACTTGTTGCGCTTGACAGCCGAGACTCGACAGCGGCAAAAGTTCTCGGTACAAAAACAAAATTTCATACAGGTGCAAAAGTTCTTCCGAATCAAATTCCTGCAAAAAATCTTCCGCCAATTTATACGAAGATTTTCCCTGTCGAATCAGCAAACCTGCCGCCGTCATTTCTTCGAGCTTGCGGCTCATCATCGGATAAAAAATTCCCGCGTCTTCGTTTTCAAATGAGAAATGAAACAGCACTTCGTCAATCAATTTCGTAACGCTCCAAATTTTTCCGTCGCTCAAAATCTGCAAAAGGTAAATGTAAAGATTTAAATCTTGCGGCTTGAAGGTGTGAATTTGATACGAGCGCAAAAGATAATTTTCGCCGTCGGGACAGCGATTGAACGGGAAAAAATTTATTTTCTTTTCGCCGTGCCGCCGCGCCGAAATGTGCTTTGACCAAAAATATCTGATGCGTTTTAATTCGTCGCTGTATTTTCTGTCGGAAATTTTTTGCCGCTCGGCTCCTATTGTGCTGTCATAACAGCCGTAAACAAAAAGTTCGCGCAGAGTTCGGCGAATGATCTCGTAACTTTCCGTGAAGCAGTTGAATTTTTTCATGATTGAACACCCGCAATGTTTTTGCTACAATGAAAAAAATTTTTAAGGAAGGTGATTTGTTTGAATCAAAAAATTTTCGACGCCGCGCAGAATTTTGAAGAAATTTATTGGGAAATGTCACATGAGATAAATATTTTGCAAGCTGTTAATGAGGGAGAAGATTTAACTGAAACATATGCGGCTTACTACCGCGACAGCCGCAAAAAGTTGCTTGAAGTCTTGAAAAAATTTTTTCTTGAGGAAAGCCGCAATGATTTTGTTACGTTATTCGGAGTGTATTGCAATTTTTATCTCAAGAGAAGTTTTCAGCAGATTTTGCCCGAAGAAGATTTTGGCGTTTCGGAGCTTTGGGCTGTCATTGCGGACGAAAATTTTCAAAAGTATTTGTCGCTGATTCAACAGGGGATTGACAAGCAACAGGAAAATTTTTTCGAGGACGCGCTGAAAATTTTTGACGAATATTCCCTGCCGCATCTTTATCTGTTCGTGTTCGCCGCGCAGAAATATGATTTGGCAGCTGACGACAATTCTTCCGAAGAACAAAAACAATTTCTTGAATCGGCGCAGGCTCATTATAACAAAATGGATTCAACTTTGCGCGAATATTCTTTGGGCATCGGAAAATTTATATTCAGAAATGTCAATCCTTCAGACGACAGAAATCTTTTGCCGTTCGTCAAAGCGGTAGACGTATACAGCGAACTCGTTCTTTATGCAGTCGAAGCCGGAGCCTTGGATCCGCTCGGTATGGGTTTTTCTCCGAATTATTTTGTTAAGTATTTGCAAATTTTAACGGGAAAACAACGTTCAGACTTTGCAAATTTAATTGAGGAATCAAGTGGTGCCATATGTCCTCCTTTGCAACGACTTAACATATTGTTGGAGAAAATTTTTCGTGATGAAAATGTCAAACTCAGCAAAATCGCGCCCGCCGCGTGGCGTGATGCTCAGCCGCCTTTCAACATTGCCTATTTAAAAATCCCGCTTAAAATTTCCAACGCGGGACGGTTTCTGCTCGACCAGATGGAAAAATTACGACTGCAACGGGAGCGCGACAAAATTTGGGCGTCCAAAAATAAATTGGTTAAGGAATTCACTCACAGATATAAAAATCTTCAAGCGAATCGGCTGGGAGAAATTGCGGAAAGTCTTTTGCAAATGGAAGACGAACAGGAAAAACTTTGGGGGCGTGCGCTCCTTTTGGAATTGGCGCGCAAAGAAACTTTGACGAAAGAAGCCGCCATGCTGAATTTGCGATACAACGATAAAGTTGCGGAGCTCACAAGCCTTTTGAAAAACAGTTTGGCGGACGGAGACGGCACGGGAATTGCGGACGTTTTGCAGACGGCGTTTTTGTATTGTTTCATAGAAGTTTTTTACGACTACGACAGAAAATATAGCGACGCCCAAAAGATGCGCGACGGTCTTGAGCGACTTTGGAACGATATTGACGACAAAAAAATTTCTTTCGAGCGCGAGGTTATTTTCAACAAAAAAATTTGTATCGAGTGGCTGAAGGAAAACGGATTCGCTTTGCAAATCGACATTGACAATCGCTGGAAAAAAATTTCCCTGCAACGCAACAACTATGCGGACGTTTTTCTCAGAGCAATTTTCGTGGAGATGTTCAAAAACTTTTTGAAGCACGGCGAAGTTGAAAAGCCCGTCGAATTGAAGTTTCATTCCGACGAAAAATCTTTAAGAGTTTCCATGCGCAATTTCATTTCCGCCGCAAAAAAGTTGAAAGGAGCTACTCGTTACGGCTTAAGTTCTATGGACGAAACTTTGAAAACTCTTTATGTCGGAGAAGCGTTGCCCGTGCCCGCTAAATGTGTCCGATATTCGCAGGACGAAAAATTTTTCTTTACCGAATTGGAAATGCCCGCCGAAATTTTTTTGACAGGAGCTGATGATTAAATGCAATATGGAGATATTCTTTGGGTTGATGATTTTGATAACACCGACAGCCTTTCCGTCGAAAAAAATGTTAAGGAATATTATTCGGAGCAATACGGTTTTCGTGTGGATGTTCAAATGTTCATGTTGCCGCTTCTTGAAGCATTGGAGGCGGAGGACGAAAAAAATTTTCCGAAATACAACTGCGCGGTGCTCGACATAAATTTAACTCGCGGCTTCGCCGACATACAAAACGACTTTGACGAGATTAAAAAAATTTTGGAAAAGAATCATATTCGGATTTTGGATGAACACGATCCCGACCAAGACGCCGAATACCCGGATTTCGCCGAGAACGCCGGTTATTATGTTTATCTTTATCTTGTTCGGCGCGGATTTCTCGCCGAGCGAATTTGTATGTTGACCGGTAATAAAGGAAATACTACCGACGAATGGGAAGAACATTTCGACAATGAAAAATCTCTTTTCAAAAACGCGGGATTCATTGCGCCCGAAGCTTTTGATCGCACAACCGAAAGAGAAAAATTCCGCAAATGGCTCGCCGAAAAATTGACGCCGCGTTATCGGCTCCGTGCATGTATAATCGGCATGAAATTTTATGCAGAAAAAATTTTGGAAGACGAGGCGTTGAAAATTTATTTGCAAAATCTGCCGCAAATACCGTTGCGTCTTTCTTCCGACGAAAATATTGCGAACAGGGAATTCAGATTGGCACTTAAGGAACTTGTTCAGTTGTGGGAATCACACAAAGATGAAAATCGCGCTTATCAAATGACTTTAAAGACAACGCGAAATTGGTTTGCTCACCGTTGCTTGGAGAAAATGAATTTGCTCACGACGGCATTTCTTTTCGGAATAGGAATGCGCGGCTTGCTCGGAAAAAATCTCCGAGATAAACTTGATTCTGATACTAAAGATGAAAATTTTGAAGGATACAGGCGTTGGGAAGAGGAATTGCTCGCGCTGATTGAAGAATTGGATAAAAGAAAACGTTTGGCAGGCGAAATAAAATTGGGCGATCTCATAAAAAAATCTCGCGAAGAATTTTCCGATCGCATAAAAAATGTTGCGGGAAAGGATTTTAAAACAGATTCTCAAACCGACGTCTGCAAACTTATTCAAGATTTTATCGGGCAGAAAAAATACAATATCGAACGTCGTGAAGAAGATTTGTTGCGCGACTTTTTGCACGGCATTTATCCTCTGCGCAACAGTCGGGAAGAAGAATATTTAAACGCCGTGAAAAACACTTTGACTCTGGCAGTCAATCAATAAAAAAGCAGTCCGAAAAAATTTCGGGCTGTTTTTAGTTTTCGCAGATGTTTCATAATCAGATGCATCAAAAATTTTCTATAATGCGCTTGTCAATTACGAAGGGAGCGAAAAACGATGACAAAGATTTTCCAAGAAGAATTTACCGCGAACCCGGTTTTCGGAAAGAGGATTTACTGGTAAGGTTTTCGCAGACGTTTCATAATCGGATGTTCTAAAAATTTTCTATAATGCGCTTGTCAATTACGAAAGGAGCGGTGCCTATAGAAAAGTTTCTCCGAGAAAATTTCAAGCATTGAAAGGAGATGAAAAACATGTGCAGACGTCCCGACAGCCGTTCGTGGTTTGAAAAATATTTCCCTATTGTCCACTAAAAAAATTTCTGAACCGTTGAAGGGGTGATGCCTATAGAAAATTTTTTTCCGAAGTAATTTCCGAGCGTTGAAAGGGGGTGAGAATATGGCGTTACCGTTGGCAGCGGCGCAATTCCTGAGCGGAGTCGCTTTTGGAAAAGCAGTCGACAAGATGAGCAAGTAATTTCTTCGGAGTTCAAAGGGGGTGATTTATGAATTAAAAACTTTTGCCGAGAAAAATTTTCTGTTGAAAGGTGGTGATAAAAATGTGTGTACGTCCCCAAGAGCCCTTGATCTTCAAGGTGCTCAGAAAAATTTTGAAGTAATTTTTTAGCCGTCAAAAGGAGTGATGCCTATAGAAAATTTTTGCCGAAGTCAATTCGAGCCGTTGAAAGGAGGCGATACTATGGTTCCTGCACCCTTTGCCGCCGGCGTGGCATTTTACGTTGTGAGGAAACTTACAAAGTAAAATCCGAACTCAAACGAAAAACTCCCCGTCGAAAACTCGGCGGGGAATTTTTCTTGGGGAGGGATTTTGTTAAAGCTCTATTTCGTGGCGCGAAGCGGCTGAACTTCTTCGCCGTAAAATGGGGAGGTGGCGGTCTTAAAATAATTTATTCATTTGACGAATGCCGACCGTCCAAACATCGTCATTGAAGATTTTCTGCATAATTACTGCGAAGAAATCTTTGAATAGCCGACGCTCGATTGAGCCGCCGCCGAGATACCTTCGCCGTTTCGGTTTTCAAATGAATTTATCTATTGCGTAGACAAGTGCCAAACCGACCGCCAATGAGCAGGCAAAAAGTCCCGTACTCACTGCCAAAACACTGTCGCTGAAGAATTTCTTCATTGTCAATGCCTCCTTTGCTCGGAGTTTCGAGCGCGAAGCTTTTTAAAAAATTTGGTCGAGACCGTAGAAGAAAATCAAGCTGATAACCAATGACGCGCCGAAAAGTCCCGTGCTGAAAGCCAAAATCGCCGCGTGCTCTTTGAAAAATTCTTTCATGATCAATTCCTCCTGTTTTGCAATTCGTTGTTCAATCCCTTGAAACAGCGCGAAGTATAGCACAGGAAAAATTTTTGGCAATGCGTAATCGTTATTGATTCAGTCCGTGTTTGTTATTGTTTGACAGTAAATTATCTTCACGCTGAAATTTTTTAAAGGCTTAAATCGGCGAGTAACAAAATAGAAATGAATAATTGAAATTCTCTTTGATTTATAGTACACTTGATTAAAATTTTCAGACAAGGTTTAAGATTTTTATGTATTGCAAGAAATGTAATCTTCAAATTGAAAGTGATACGTGCCCTGTTTGTGGTGCGCCTACCGAAGAAAAAGTTCCCGCCGAAATTTTTTGGTGCGATAATTGTTTTTCTCCTGTGACAGTTCCTCTTTCAGCCGAGAATAAAAATATTTGTCCGCTTTGTTTTGGAAAGATGAGAAAACTTGCGGCTGATATTCGCCCTGTCTTTCCGGAAGAAAGATTGTTGCTCGCGGCTCTGCTTGATAAGCCGCCGGATTTTTTTATGAATCGTTCGCTTTGGGCGTCCGACAGCAGATATTATATCGACGGCAAAGGGTTGGCTGTGCCCGCAAAAAAATTCGCGGAAGCTGACACAGACTCCATTTGCAAAAAAATTTCTGTTTCGTCGGCTGTGATAAGTTATGATCGTTTTCAAAGTGACATTTGTAAATTCGTTCGTGCCAACCGCTACAGGCTCGATTTCCTCAAAGAGGAAGCTGATTCTTTCGTTCAGCAAACTGCAAAAAATTTTCCTGAAGAACGAGTTGTAATTTCTTTTTCCGGCGGCAAGGATTCCGCTGTTGTTGCCGATATTGTCGTTCGAGCTCTGAACAATCCGAGCTTGGTTCATATCTTCGGCAATACTACTCTTGAATTTCCGACGACGCTTGCTTATGTCGCCCGCTACAGAAAAAATCATCCTTTCGCTATCTTTCAAAGCGCAATTAATGACGAACAAAATTTTTTCGACGTTTGCAAAGACATAGGTCCGCCCGCAAGAATGTTGCGTTGGTGTTGTTCAATGTTTAAAACCGGTCCAATCGCTCGTGTTATCGGCAGTTTGTATCGCGACAAAAAAATCTTGACATTCTACGGAATAAGAAAATCCGAATCAGCCGCTCGCAGCAAATACAATCGCGTTGAAGGTGACGCCGATTCTATTAAAATTCGCCGCCAAACGGTTGCCTCTCCGATTTTTTTTTGGAAGGACGCGGACATTTGGCTTTACATTTTTTCCGAAGGTATAGATTTCAATGAGGCTTATCGGCTCGGCTATGATCGTGTCGGGTGTTGGTGTTGCCCGAATAATAATCAACGCGCACAATTCTTGTCGCGAATTTATATGCCGAACGAGTCCAAAAAATGGCGAACATTTCTTGTTGACTTCGCGAAGAAAATCGGCAAATCCGATCCCGAAGTTTATGTCGATTCCGGTAAGTGGAAGGCTCGTCAAGGCGGCAACGGTTTAATTTCAGCAAATGATGTTAAGATCCAATTTACAAATTGCACTGCCGAAGAGCACGCCAAAATTTATCGGCTCTCTCGACCTTTTGACGATAAATTTATCGGCTTGTTTGTTCCTTTCGGAAAAATTGCCCCCGAGCTTGGAAGAAAAATCTTGCACGAGACGCTGATAATAGATTACAAAACAAATGTACCGATTCTCTCAATTACTCCGTTTAATCATGGCGACGCAGTCAAAATCAAAACTCTCAACGTCGCAGACCACGAATCCCTTCAAAGAATGGCAAGCTATCAAGTCAGAAAGTTCAACGCCTGCCGAAAATGTCTGAAGTGCGAATCAATCTGCCATGCCGGCGCAATTTCCGTTGGCGAAAAATATTTTATTGATCCGTCAAAGTGTGTGCATTGCAAAATGTGCGTGACGACTAAGTATTTGGACGGCGGTTGTATGATGGAAAAATTTCTTCGGACAAAGTAAGCGGAGGCAAAAAGGGTAATGAAATTTCGAGCACACGATACTTTCTTTATACGAAAAGGCTGGTTGAGTAAAGGCATGCGCCACGTGGCAAACGCGGCGGATATTTTTATTTCCAATGAAGAAAACCCGATGGACGTGCTCGGACTCGGTGCAAACATGGTAAAAGCTTTGCGTTATTGGTTGCAGGCGGTCGGCTTGACAGAGGAACCCTTAATCGGAAAACGCACGCAAAATTTTACCGCACTTGGCAAATTGATTTACGATTACGATCCTTACTTTGAGGAGCGGGGCACGCTGTGGCTTTTACAATATCGGCTTGCATCGAACAAGGATTTGGCGACGGCGTGGTATTTTTTCTTCAACGAATTTTCCATGCAGGAGTTCACAAAGGAAAATTTTGTTACCGCTTTGAAAAATTTCATCGACATGCAAGACGACGCAACAGAAATTGCTCCGCGCTCTTTGGAAGAAGATTTTCAATGCATCGTCAACACATATCTGCCGAGATATAAAAATGACGACAAAAAAATTTCTCCCGAAAATAATATCGTCTGTCCCTTCGGCGAACTGGGCTTAATTGACATTTTGAACAGGCGACAGAAAATTTACAGGAAAAATATTCCGTCAGTCGCCGCGCTAAATTCTTGGATTGTGCTTGCCGTAATTATCGACAACGCCGACGGTCGCAAGGAAATAACTTTAACGGAACTGTTGCGTTCGCCGCGAAATATCGGGCGCGTCTTCAATTTGGATTCAATCGCAATGCTCGACGCACTTTATAAAATCGAGCGGCTCGGCTTATTGAAAATCAATCGGACGGCGGGAATGGATGTCGTTTCAATCCGCCGTGATATAACTTTCTTGGAGTGCGTGAAAAATTTTTATGCGTCGGTAGACGAGCAGGAGATTGGCGAATGGGCAAAATGATTTCTGTTGCGGAGGGCTTTCAATATTCCGTCAACATTGAGTATGATTTAGGCAACGATGACAAGCTGAAAAAATTTATTCCGACAAAGGCGGCACTAAACCTTTTGGAAGAAATTTTGCTGAGTACTCGTCCAAACTCAACGGAACGTGCAAGAATTTTAATCGGCGCGTATGGTCGCGGCAAATCGCACATTGTGCTGATGATTTTGTCCCTGCTCATGAAAAAAGATCTCCGCCTGTTTGAAAAACTTTTGCCAAAACTTGAAACAAAGCCCGAACTTTATCGTCTCGTCAAAAATTTCTACGCAAGCCCGAATAAAATTTTGCCCGTGATAATCAACAACGGCACGGCAACGAATCTTAATCAATCGTTCCTTTCAGCTTTACAAAGAACGCTTGCGAACTTCGACTTGCTTGACGTGTTGCCGAAAACAAATTTTCAAGCGGCGGTCGAAGTATTGCGACGCTGGCAAAAAGATTTTCCGAAAACTTATTCCGCGTTCAAGAAACTTATCGGCGAGCCCATTAAAAATTTTATCGGCAGACTGGAAAATTTCGACGCGGCGGCTTATGCGGCATTTGAAAAAATTTATCCCGCGCTGACTGCCGGCAGTGTTTTCAATCCGTTTCTGGGTTTCGAGGCGGTCGAGCTTTATGAAAGTGTTGCGAAAAGTTTGCGGGCGAAGGGTTACACGGGACTTTATGTTGTCTGCGACGAGTTCAGCAAATTTTTGGAGGCGAACATAGGACGCGCTTCCGTCAGTGATACGAAAATGCTCCAAGACTTTGCGGAGAAGGCAAATCGCAGCGGTTCACTGCAACTGCATCTTTTGCTGATTTCGCACAAGGAAATTTCAAACTACATAGATAAGTTGCCGAAAGAAAAAGTTGACGGTTGGCGCGGCGTGTCGAACAGATTTTTGCATGTGCACATGAACGAAGATTTTTCACAGACTTACGAAATTATTTCGGAGGTTATTTGTCGCGAGCCGGAGCTTTGGAAAAATTTTTGCTCACGATACGCCGCCGAATTTAATTCCCTGCACGAAATTTATTCGACTTCGCGAATGTTCCGCAATGTGCCCGAAGAGTTGAAGGCGGCGATTGAAGGTTGTTTTCCGTTGCATCCCGTGTCGACATTTATTTTGCCGCGATTGTCTGAACGTGTTGCCCAAAACGAGCGGACATTTTTCACATTTCTTTCTGCCGAAGGTACAAATTCTTTTTCCGCCTTCCTCAACGATTATCGCGACGATTTTACATTGCTCACGCCCGACAAGATTTATGATTATTTCGAGCCGCTTTTTCGCCAAGAACTTTATGCCGGCGAAATTCACAAGATTTTTTTGCTTGCCGAAAGAATTTTAAATCGCATGGAGCCGACAACGCTTGCCGCGAAAATCCTCAAGGCAATCGCACTGATTTACATGTTGGAGCAATTTGAAATGCTCGCGCCGACGAAGGAACAACTGGCGGAAATTTTTTCTTGTGATTATTCGCAGGAAGAGATTTCGCGAACATTTGAAGAATTGACGGAAAAAAATTTTGTCGTCTACCTGCGGCAGAGCAATAATTATCTCAAGCTTAAACAAAGTTCCGGCGTGGACGTGATGCAAAAAATTCGTGATGTTGCGGAAAATCTGTCGAAGAATTTTTCCGTTCAAGATGTGCTCAACGCGGAGAACTTCGATAATTTTCTTTATCCTTCGCGCTACAACACGGAGCGTGAGATGACTCGCTGGTTTGATTTCCGATTCGTTTCAAGCGCAGATATTTTCTCCGACATGGATTTTGACGCGGGATTTGACGGCGACGGAATTATTTTTGGTGTGCTTGTCAACGAGGAGGCTGAGATTGAAAGGCTTGAAAAAATTCTTGTGTCGTCAAGCAGGTTGAAGGCACGTTGTATTTTTGTTCTGCCGAAAAATTTTGTTGACGTGCGCGAGGCTGTGAAAAAATTTTCTGCCGTCAAAAATCTTAAAGAGCTTGCCGAAGATGATTCCGTTTTGTTCGACGAGTACGAAGTTATTTTTGAAGATTTGCAGGCGGTCATAAAAAATTTTATCGAAAACTACACGCACCCCGAAAATTTTCGGGCGATTTATATTCATGACGGAAAAATTTTGTCCGTGTACAGGAAAGCGGCTTTGAGTGAGATCATGTCGACTGTCTGCGATAAAATTTACAGCCGCACGCCGATTATCAACAACGAAGTTATCAACAAAAACGAAATTACAAGCGTAGCGGCGAACAGTCGAAACAAAATTATTGCGGCGTTAATTCGTCGGGAGCTTGAGCCGAATCTTGGACTGCGCGGCACGGGACAGGACGTTTCGATTATGCGCAGTACGCTGATTCGTACAAATGTTTTCATTAACGACGACAACCCGCGAATAAATTTGCGCCCCGAAAATTTTAACATGCGAAACCTTCTTTCAACGATAGAAAATTTTATCTTGGAGACGCGGCAAAATCCGATGAGTTTTTCCGTGCTGTATGAAAGATTGACTGCGCCGAGCGGTCAAATCGGTTTAAGGCGCGGCGTCATTCCGATTTATCTGGCTGCAGTGATTCACAAATACAGACAACAAATCACAATCAGCAATCGTTTCGGAGCCTTGCGTATAAGCGTTGACGCGCTGATTCAGATAAATGCCGCGCCCGAAAATTTTTCGTTGGAGTATCTTGATTGGAGCGCGGAAAATAAAAATTTTGTCGCGAGTTTTGCCGAGACTTTCAAGGATTTTGTCGTTGACGCAGAAAAAAATTTGAGTTCTTGCGACTGCGCGGCAAATGCAATGACTCGTTGGTTTTTGTCCTTGCCGAAATACACTAAGGAGTTCATGTCTCGTCCGAATGGCGGAAAAATACTCGATGCATACGTAAAGATGCGCAACCTTTTGCGACAAAATTTAAGCGGCTCGGATTTGTTGTTTAAAAAATTGCCGAAGATTTTTTCCGAAGATTTAAAGGCGACGGCTGTTCAAATCCTTGCGGCGAAGAAATTTTTTGACGGAGCAGTTGACGAGCTGGAAGAATTTATCTTGGAGGAGACAAAGAAAATTTTTTCGGCAACAGGAGATTTAACGGCGGCTCTTCGCGAATGGTGCGCTTCGTTCGACAAAGAAATTTTCGAGCAACTTTTTTCGGACGAAACGGAGAAATTTCTTCGACTGATAAAATCAACGGACAACGAAAAAAATTTTGTCACTGAACTTGCGCGGCTGGCAACGGGTTTGAAACTTGAAGATTGGAACGACCGGACGGCTGAAATTTATTTCGGCAGACTTGCGCAATTCAAAGCTTCTGCAGAAAATTTTCGGCGCAATGAAATTTCCGAACGACAAATAATTTTCGTCGACGTAGCGGGCGAAAAATCTGTTAAACGTTTCGAGAAGGTTGAATTATCGGCGCGAGGCAAATTGCTTTTCAATCAAATTACCAACGCGCTTGATTCAATGGGGCAGGCAATTTCCGTGCAAGAAAAGCGGCAAGTGCTCACGGAAATTTTGCGAACACTTTGCTGAGGATTAAAACAATGGCTTACTTTGACAACGCGGCAACGACTTTTCCAAAACCCGATTGTGTTTATTCGTTCATGGAAAAATTTTATCGGACGAGCGGCGGAAATTCGGGACGGGGAATTTATGCACTCGCCGCCGCTTCAAAAAATATGATTGAGGAAACACGTAACCTGCTTGGGCAGTTGCTTAATTGCGGCTCAAAGCAGGTTATTTTTACGCCGTCGGCAACGCTCGCGCTGAACATGATTATTCAAGGCACGATTTTCGGCGGAGCAAAAAATATTTATGTCAGTCCTTTTGAACACAACGCCGTAATTCGCACGCTGAATTATTTCGAGCGGCGCGGAAAAATTTCCGTGAATGAACTCGGCGTCACACGCGATTTGAAATTTGACATTGAACAAATAAAAAATCGGTTCGAGCGGACGCGCCCCGATTTTGTGATTATCAGCCACGCGAGCAATGTTATCGGCTTAATTGCGCCCGTCGAAGAAATTTTTTCGGCAGCGAAATTTTACGGCGCGATAACACTCGTCGACATGGCGCAGACGGCGGGATTGGTTGAACTGAACGTCGGGCTTGAGTCGATTGATTTTGCGGTTTTCGCGGGACATAAAAGTCTTTTCGCGCCGACGGGCATTGCGGGCTTCGCAATGAATCCTTCAACGCACTTGGAGCCCGTGATTTTCGGCGGGACGGGTTACGATTCAGCTAATTTGGAAATGCCCGCGACTTTGCCCGAAAGATTTGAGCCCGGCACTTTGAACGTCGTCGGCATTGCCGGACTTAACGCCGCGCTCAAGTGGATACAATCTCAAACGCCGGAAAAAATTTTTGAAGCGGAGGAAAATCGTCGTCGTCAACTGCTTGAACTCTTCGCCGATTATGACTTCCTGCGCGTTGTCGGAAATGTTGCGGGCAGAAATTATGTCGGCATTGTCTCTTGTTTGATTGAAGGAATAAGCAGCGACGTTGCGGGAAATATTTTTTCCGAACGCGGAATTGCCGTCCGCGCAGGTCTTCAATGTGCGCCGCTTGCCCATAAATTTTTGGGAACTTTTCCTGCGGGCACGGTGCGTTTCAGCGTGAACTGCATGACTTCGGATAAAGATTTTGTCGAACTTCGCGCCGCGTTGGAGGAAATAAAATCTGGACTTTAGAGGCAGAGCAATGAATTTTTTGGATTTGAATCTGAAGACGGAATATCGTTCTCGGCGCGACGACGTGATAAAAAATTTTTATAATCCCGTGCTGAGTCGGGCGATACTCTACAAGCGGGCAGTCGGATTTTTTTCTTCGTCCGCGTTGGTCGTGTTGAGTGCGGGCATTTGCGGCTTGGTCAAAAACGGCGGCTCAATTCAAATGATAGCTTCGCCGCGACTTTCTTCGGAAGATTTGGCGGCAATAAATGACGGCTTCGCACGGCGCGAAAAAATAATCAAAGCGGCTCTGCTTCGCGAACTGAAAATTCCGCAAGATCGTTTTGAAGAAGAGCGGTTGAATCTCTTGAGTAATTTGATAGCGATTGGGCGGCTTGAATTCAAAATTGCGTTGCTTGAGGACGACAACGCGATTGGCATGTTTCACGAAAAACTTGGGCTCATGCAAGACGCGGCGGGTAACGTAATTGCTTTTTCCGGCTCGATGAACGAAAGTGCGAACGCTTTCGCCAACAATTACGAGGCGATTGATGTTTTCACGTCTTGGACGCATGACGCCGAAAGAGTTGTGACCAAGACGGCGGCTTTTGATTCGTTGTGGAAAAATCGCGAACACGGAGTCAAAGTTTTGAACTTCCCTGACATGCGCGAAGAATTTTTACGCAGATATAAAATCAACAACAAGATTGACACAACGCTTGACGATCCGCCCGCAAAAAATCTTTCGGCTGAAAAAAATTTGCCGAAAAATTTTCCGGTCGTCCCGCCGAATCTTAAACTTCGCGATTATCAGATTGCGGCGATTGAATCTTGGGCGCAAAAAAATTATCGCGGCATCTTCGACATGGCGACGGGTACAGGAAAAACTTTTACGGCATTGGCGGCGGTTGCAAAACTTTTCACGGACAAAAAAAATCTTGCCGTCTTAATCGTCTGCCCGTATCAACATTTGGTCGAGCAGTGGCGCGAAGATATTATTTTATTCGGCATGAAACCCGTTGTTTGCTACTCGGCGTCTTCGCAAAAAAATTGGCGCGATTATTTAAAAACGGCTGTCACGAATTTTAACGGCGGCATGAAAAATTTTTTCTGCATGATCTCCACGAATGCAACTTTTTCAACGGATTATGTGCAAAATCTCATGAAAAAACTTTCGGGCGAAATCGTGCTGATTGTCGACGAGGCTCACAATTTCGGCGCAAAAAATTTAAGCAAAACTTTGCTTGAACACATTCCGTATCGTCTGGCACTTTCCGCCACGATTGACCGTCACGGCGACGCGGCGGGCACGCAAAAACTTTATGACTACTTCGGCGAAAAATGCATTGAGTACACGTTGAGAGACGCAATTTTAAATGGCATGCTCACGCCGTACCGCTATTATCCCGTGATTGTGTCGTTGACATCCGACGAGCGCGAAAAATATTTGGAGCTGACCGGCAAAATCCGTAAGGGCGTCCGCCGCGACAAACACGGCAACCTAAAATTCACCGAGCAAACCAAAATGTTTTTAATCAAGCGGGCGAGGTTGGTTGCCGGCGCGGAAGAAAAAATTTCTGCACTGCGCGGGCAGATTAAAAACTTCAAAGACGACAATCAGATTTTAATTTACTGCGGCGCAACGACAATGCGCGACGCCGATTATCGCGAAGGCGTCCCTTCGATTGAAGAGGGACGGCAAATTGATCTTGTCGTCAAAATGCTTGGTCTTGATTTGAACATGCGCGTTTCAAAATTTACTTCGGAGGAGACTGCGGACGAGCGCGAACTTATCAAAAAAAATTTTGCGGAAGGCAAGCACCTTCAAGCACTCGTTGCCATTCGTTGCCTTGATGAAGGCGTAAATATTCCGAGCATACGCACGGCTTTTATTTTGGCAAGCAGTACAAATCCGAAAGAGTACGTCCAGCGACGCGGCAGAGTGCTCAGAAAATTTCCCGGCAAAACGCACGCGCTTATTTTCGACTTTATAACTTTGCCGGTGCCGCTTGAGGAAGTTGACAACTTCGATCCGGAAATTATTAACGGCTTAAAATCTTTGGCTAAAAGGGAACTTGCACGTCTGAAAACTTTTGCCGCCGACGCGGAAAATCCGTTCGAATCTGATTCGCTGGCGATTGAGATTCAAGACGCATATGGCATTGAACTTCAAGAGGAGGAGGAAAATTATGTGTGACAAACAGCGGCTCAACATAATGAAGCTTAAAATACTCAAGGCGGAGAGAGATAATTTGAAGTTGCAAAAAAGCGATAATGAAATGGTCGAGATGATTCGCAAAATTATCATGGACGAGGCGCGGCGGATTCACGGGGGAACACAACATGCTGATTAAAACTTTGCGCATGAAAAATTTTCGTCAGTTCAAAGGCACGACCGAAATAAATTTTTCCTGCGACGCGGAAAAAAATGTTACAGTCATTCTCGGCGACAACACTTTCGGCAAAACGACGCTCCTTCAGGCTTTCAGCTGGTGTCTTTACGGCACAGTAAATTTTCCCGACAACGATAAACATCTTCTCAACTACGAAATTTCCTTGCAGATGCATAACGGCGAGCAAGAGACAGTTGAAGTGGAAATTATTCTCCTGCATGACAAAGCCGAATACATAATCACGCGAACACAAAGATATAATTGCGGCGGAGACAAAGTCAGCGGCAAAACCGTTCCGACGGTTGCGGTATCTTGCAAGCGAGAGGAAGACGGGCAGACCAAACCGATTGATACTTTCCGAATAAAAGAAGTTATCAACGGTATCTTGCCCGAAGGACTTTCGACGTATTTTTTCTTCGACACGGAACGAATCAGCACCGTAAGCAATCGCAGAGACATCAGCAAGGCGATAAAAGATTTTCTCGGACTTTCCGCCATAGAAAATGCCGCCCGACATCTCGGCGACAGATCAAAGAAAAGCAGTGTCATCGGAAAAATTTACGGCGGCATGGATTTGAACGGCGATGCTCGCGCAAAAGAAGCTTTGAACAAAATTCAAGCCGCCAAAGAAAAACGCGATACCATTGCCGAACAATTGGAGGAATGCAAAACTCAAATCGATAATTACGAAGAACTTAAAGCCGAACTGGAACAAAAACTTCGTGATAATCAATCAACCGCTGAACTTCAGAAACGCAAGGATGATCTCGAAAGCAAAATCAAAGCCGAAGAAAAAATCCGGGCGCAGGCAATCGAAGAATATTTTAAAGAATTCAGCGCAAGCGCATTGCCGTTTTTCATTCGTCCCTTGCTGAACGTGGCGGAAAATTTTCTTAAGGAATTCAAGCTCGACGACAAAGGCGTCCGCGATATTACCGTGAACAGCATAATGGAACTTATCAATCGCGGGCGTTGTATTTGCGGCAGAGAAATCTGCGCGGGCGACGAAGCTTATCAAAATCTTATGGCGGAGATTAAATATGTGCCGCCCGAATCCTTAGGCAACACTGTTCGGCTTTATCGCGAACAGCTGAAAAATCTTTCGCACTTGTCCGCAAGAACTTACGAACGGCTTAAGCAACTTCGCGAAGGCATTGCTTACAGCGAAAATCGAATTAATGATTGGAAATACGAAATAGAAGATTGCCGAAAAAAAATCTCCGGCAAGGAGAATATGGCGCGCCATGAAAACGAACTTGCCGACATTCGCAGTCGCCTGCGCGATTTGGAAACAAAAAAAGCTCGTCTTTATCAGGACGACGGGGCGCAGAAACGTGATATTGAACATTACCAAAAAATTTACGACAGCTTGACTGCAAACTCCGCCAAAAATCGTGAGGCGCAAAAATTTCTTGCTTACGCCGAAAAGCTTAAGGCGTGGCTTGAACCGACTCGCATAGAAAACGAACGAAAAATCCGTAAGAGCTTGGAAGCAGAGGTAAATAAAATTTTTGACGAAATGTATCACGGACATAGGCGCGTTTCAATCGACGAGCAATATCGCGTAGAATTAAATGCGACCGTTGCCGACAGAGAAATTATTTCCGGCGAATCGGAAGGAGCAAACCGCGTCAAAAATTTCGCTTTCATTGCGGGACTCGTCGCCTTGGCAAAAAAGCAAATCTTTAAAGATTTGGGCATTTCGTCTGAATCTTATCCTTTGGTCATGGACGCGCCCTTCTCAAATACGGACGAAAAACATACTGCAGGTATCTCAAAAGTTTTGCCGCAAATCGCCGAGCAGATAATTATGTTCGTCATGCAAAAAGATTGGCACTACGCCGAGCCCGTGATGAATCTGCGCATCGGACAAAAATATTTGCTGAACAAAATCAGCGAAACTTTTACAAAGATTGAGGAGGCGTGACAATGATCGAAAACAGAATTCGGCTTTTCGAGACGGATTACACAATCAACGGCAAACACGCCACGCGCTTAAAATTTTTGGCAAAGAAAAATGCCCGCGACGATCCCGAACCCGATAATCCCAACGCGGCAAAAATTTTTGAACGTTATATTGATGTCTACATGAACGCCGCCGTTTGGGGAATTCGTTATCGACGCAAGGCAAAGACTGAACCTTCCGGCGACAGAGCACGCATTTATGCCGACGCCTTTATTCGCGAGCGCGAAAACTGCATTTTTCTTTATCGCCTTGTAATGCTTTTGGACGACAGCGAAAATCTTACACAGACGGAGAGAATCGACCGCGCCTTTCGTTGCGACACACTTCCCGACAAAAACGACGATCTCAAAAAAAATTTGGAACTCTTTCATGATTATGTTCGCGGCGGGATTGATTTAATGTTTGAAAAATTTACCGACGGTTGCCAAAGTCGCGAAGATTATCTGGAAAAAACTTTTGCGTTGATGACGGAATTCAAAGCGGAACTTGACGGCATTGATTATTCGGCTGAACTTGACAAGCTGATGAAATAATGGGGAGGAGCAGTTGTGTTTTCAATTTGTGCGGAAAAATTTTTTGAATACGCAATGGAACTTTTTCACCTTGCCGGGCACGCCGACATTTCCGAGCCCGAATTCACAAATCATTCCGCCAAGCAATTCCTGTATCAGGATTGCGATAAAAATTTTTTTTTGTCCAATGAAAAGCGCGGTCTCCTTCGGCTGTTCGACAATATCTCGCGCCTGTTCACTGTCAAAGGAATTGCCTTCTTCTCGCTGAATCTTTTGACTTCACTTAATGATCGAAGTCAGGCGGCACATGATATTCACACGCTGATTCAATCCGCCGTCGACGTTCAAGCAACAATCTGCTTATCTCGACATGCTGACAAAATAATTTTCTCGTTCGCAGGTTACAACTCGGCTTGCATTTTGTCCGATTGGTATTCAAGCGAAGATAAAATTTTAGAGATGCTCGACATTGCCAATATGACTATCGCCGACGGCAGAGAATATTTTTTCGACTTCATAAATATTTTTGCGAGACGTTATTATTTCTCCGGCAAGGCTCCAACGTTTTGCGATTCATTTCCGCTGAATTTTTTTTCGGATTTAAAATCTGACATTACCCGCGAGGAGGTTGAAGAAATTTTGAACGAACAAAGATTTTCTTTCATCAAAGAATACGGCAACGATTATGTTGAGTACGACGAACTTACGGCAAAAGATACCGTCGACAACGAACAAGAATTTGATCTGATTCTTCAAGATGCGGAAGATATTCAGATCAGCCTTTTTTCGGAAGAAGATTTGCGGGAACAAACAAAATCTGACGAAGACGATTTATCCAAGTTAGACGCTGATATTTTTGCCGACCCGGAACTTTTGTTGGAATACATTGAGAAAATTTCTAACGAGACATTATGAGCGAATTTATAATTTGAAGTCCGCAGGATTTTCCTTCAAAGCTTCTTTGCAGAGCCGATAAAGTTCGCGAGCATCTCTCAATATTTTTTCAGTGGCTCGATTTTGCCGTCGCCGAATTTCAAGTGTAATTTGCTTTGCACTGCTCATTATAACGTACCTGTATCTTTGGGGTGTTGTGTCGATTTTTAGAGCCGCTTTCGTCCATGCAAAGTACTGTTCAGCATAATTTTGCGCTTGCTCAAGGTTATGTTGCGGGCGAAGAATTCAACCAACATATCATAACAAGTCGACAGCGTGCGGCAAGCTTACAAGCTTTGAATTGTTTTATCGTAATTTTCATTGCCTTTTGTTTTTGTTTTGCCATAAGCAAAAATTTTTTCACAGCAAGATATGCAGTCTCGATTAGTAATATTTTTGTGCGTCGATTTAAATCAGCAGTCGCAACATCAAGAATATTTTCCGGAGCCGCTTAAGCTTTACCCCCCAATCTTCAGTATTTTTTCTAAGATGATTTTTGTACTCTTTGAGCGGGTTATTCGATAAATTTATCGACGGCAGACAAGGGAAAAGTTTTTCCGAAACAATTTTCCATTGGTGTTGGTTTTCAATAAAGCAGCGTGTGACCGACAAGACGGTAAGTACCGCCAATGCCCTGCGAAAAATTTCGTCGCCTTGAAATATGGCATTGTTCAACCAATCCATAATCTCTGCGGACAAGTAAGTTTTATCTTCGTCGTTGTTTATCATTTTGCGGAGTTCCGACTTTCTTTCGCGCCGGTATTTTTCTTGTTGCGGATTATTATTCCACATGTTCTCGATGTTTTGAAGGATTTCCTTTCGTGCAGGCGGCTCTAAAAATTTATTTGTAACGCCATCATTTGCGAATCCCAATTTTTCTCTGAGCGATTGAGTATCGGGATCAATAATTTTTTTGGAGCATCTGTCGTAAGTAACGTTAGCGCGAATCCCGTTGCCATTATTGTCCGACGACGAGCAATTAAAAATGTGACTTATGTGAGCATTTGAATTGCCTGACTATAGCAATTGTGAGAAAAATTCTTCAGGCAAAAAACTTCTGAGTAGTTCTTCTTGTGTCGCTATCGCAAAAGTTTTGACTTCACCGGATTTGAACAGCTTTGTCGGCTTAATAGTTTTAGGCATAAAAATTTCTCTTTTCAATGAAAAAATTTAACATAACTTTCTTTCACCGACAATGGCGCATGCAAAAATATTTCGTTCAGAAAGAAGAAACGGCAATAAAGAAGGTCTGTCACAAGCCGAAAATTTCTAAAGAAAAAACCGTGTGCACAGCATTGCGGTACATGCGATGAATTTGATGATTCAGTTCGTATCGGTTACCGTTCGGCAGGCTTTTGCTTGTGTTTGGCTTAAATTTGTGCTAAAATTTTCATAAACCAAAAATATTTATCGGGAGGACGAATAATGAACAATTTATTAACCCTAATTTGTTTGGTTGCGTCAATAGCAGGAATATACTTTTTAGCTCGACTTATCATCGCGGCAATACGTAAACAACCTAAATCACTTTACTTGAAAAACTTGGCTTTATCTTTTGTAGTGGTTATTATCGCTTCGGTCGGTGTGTATCAAACACAAACACCGGAACAGATAGCGGCTCGACAGGCAAAAATTGACTCTGAACAGAAAGCAGAGACGGAGAAAAAACTTGCTGAACAAAAGGCGGCGGAAGAAAAGAAAAAACGTGAGGAAGAATGGGCGACAAAAGAAAAAGCAGAAGCCGAAAAAGTCGCCGAATTGAAAGCTGAATTAGAACGACGGAAACCTGAAATTGAAGCGGCGAAAAAACAAGCCGAGCAGGAAGCAGCAGAAAAAAGAAAAATCGCTGAGGCTCAACGTAAACAAAAAGAAATACTCAAAGAATCTTCCACAGGATGGAACTTGGAAACGACCGACACAAGCAATGATGGCACTAATTTATTGAAAGCCTCAGGTTTAGTAAAAAAATATCCCGATTACGTACACGAGGCAGAGGCTAATTGGATTAATGCCGAAGATGCCATGAAAAAACCTTGGGAGTATTATGGCAAAGTTGTGAACTTAAGCGGTCGAATTTATTCAATCAAGCAGTTGCCGCCGGGAAACTCAGCAGTGAAATTCTTCGGCAAAAATTGCTACGATGCTATGCTCGCAGTTGGCGATACCTATGATCCTGTAGCAATCTCAATGATTATAGTAGGCGATTCTGCATACGTTTCAGAGAACTCTATTGTAAATGTAAAAGGTTATATTTATGGACATGCCGCCCTTGTTAATCGGATGGGCGGAGAAGCTCGCGGATTGTCATTCGTAGGCTTTCAAGAATAAGTTTTCTATGATAAAAAAATACCCCGCTCGCTGTGAACGGGGAGTTTTTTATTGGTCGTCGTCCTTTTGATTGTGTTTTCGGACGAAAAATTTTATCGGCGTGCCCTCAAAGCCGAAACTCTCGCGCAAACGATTTTCAAGGAAGCGCAGATAAGAGAAATGTAAAAGTTCGGGCTCGTTGACGAAAATTATAAATTTTGGCGGGCAAATGTCGGCTTGCGTCACGAAAAAAATTTTAGCCGACTTGCCCTTTTTGCTCGGCGGAGGATTGACGGCAACCGCGTCGCGAATCAATTCGTTCAAAACGCTGGTTTGAATTCTCATCGATTGTTGCTCGGCGACAAATTTAACAAGCTCCGTAACCCTTTCGACGCGCTGCCCCGTCAAAGCACTGGCATAAACGACGGGCGCATATTGCAAAAAGCCCAAACGATTTCTCAAATCGTCGGTAAAGCGATTTGTCGAGCGGTCGTGTTTATTCGGGAAAATATCCCACTTGTTGACGACGATAACGCAACCTTTGCCCGAATCATGCGCGTAGCCCGCGATTTTTTTATCCTGTTCCGTCACACCGACGGGAGCTTCAATCATCATCAGCACGACATCTGCGCGGTCAATCGCCCGAAGCGAACGAATCACGCTGTATCTTTCAACCGGTTCATCGATTTTGGATTTTTTTCGCATGCCCGCCGTGTCTATCAGCGTGAATTTCGTTCCGTTCATGAAAAAATGCGTGTCAATCGCGTCGCGAGTCGTGCCGGGAATGTCGCTGACAATTACGCGCTCTTCGCCGAGCATTTTATTTACCAATGAAGATTTTCCGACATTCGGACGCCCGATAACCGCAATTCTTATTTCGTCTTCGTCGCGAGTTTCGATTTCGGTTTTCGGAAAAGTTTTTATCACCGCGTCGAGTAAATCGCCCAAATTCAGCGCATTGCTTGCTGAAATTCCTATCGGCTCGCCCAAGCCCATTTTATAAAATTCATACGCCTCTTGCTCCAAATTTACGCCGTCAATCTTGTTTACCGCCAAAATTATCGGCTTTTTCGACACGCGCAACATTTTTCCGACATCTTCATCCGAAGAAGTCACTCCTGCGCGCCCGTCAACCACAAAAATTATCGAATCCGCTTCCTCAATCGCGATTTTCGCTTGGATTTTTATTGAATTCAGCATTTTGTCGGCAGATTTTATCTCAATCCCGCCCGTGTCTATCAGCGTGAATTCTTTATCGAGCCATGTTGCGTCCATATAAATTCTGTCTCGCGTCACGCCCGCCATATCGTCCACTATCGATAACTTTTTCTTGCCAATTTGATTGAAAAGCGTCGATTTCCCCACATTCGGTCGCCCGACTATCGCAACTATCGGTTTACTCATTTAAAATTTCCCCTCCAATGCCTTTTTGAATTCAAAGCCGTCTTTTATCGGCAAAATCTGCGCGGGAGCAAATATTTTTCTCAAATTTTCAAGCGAAATGTCATCCAAAAAAATTTCTTCGCCTGTTTTTAATGCCGTCGCAGGTATCAATATCAAATCGCGTTGCCTTTCCGAAGTTTTCAGCGCGTCGATTATGTCTCCGCCCGTCAAAAGCCCCGATACATTCACTTTCGAGCCGAAAAATTTATTTTCAACTGGCAAAATCCGCACGTTCGGGCTTTTAACCAGATTTTTTAAGACTTTCGCAAATGATGTCCCGCTTATCACGTCGATTTTTAAATTTTTATTTTCAACTCCTAGTTCCTGGTTCCTAGTTCCTAGTTCCTCGATAAAATTGCGCGTCATGCCGATTCCGTTTTCTATTTGCGGAAAATCATCGTAAAACTTGACGGGCGGCAAATTTTTTTCAGCCAACAAATAAAATTCGTCGCCGAGATAAATAAAAGTTCGTCCTGACTCTGCGCGAATTTTTTTTTGCCAAATTTCAACCTGTTCAATCACTTTTGCCGCCGATTCTCTGTCAAATTGCTCCAAAATGAATTTATCGCGCCGATATTTCGTCACGCCAACCGGAACTATCGCCAAACTCAACGCTTGCGGGCGTCTTTTCAAAATTTCCGCTATCGTGAAGTCCAATTCGGCTCCGTCATTCAAATTTTTGCATAAAACTACCTGCGTATGATATTCCACGCCCGCTTTTTCCAGCTCGTCAAGTTGTTTTTGAATATTTTTTCCGAGCGATGTCCTTAAAATTTTTGCCCGCAAGCCGGGATTCATTGAGTGAATCGAAATAAAAAGCGGCGACAGATGAAATTTCTTTATGCGATTGAAATCTTTCGCCGTTAAATTCGTCAGCGTTATGAAATTCCCGAACAAAAACGACAAACGATAATCATCGTCCTTAATGTTGAGAGTTTTGCGCATATTCGGCGCGATCATGTCCACAAAACAGAACACGCAATGATTTTTGCAACGTTTTATCCCGTCAAAGACCGCAGATTCAAATTCCGCGCCCAATTCTTCATCAAAATCCTTTTCAAAGGCAATAATTTCTTTTTCGCCGTCGGAATGCTCGATAAAAAGTTCAATTTCCTCTTCAGCGAGTAAAAAACTCAAATCGATTATGTCGCGGGGAGTTTTTCCGTTGATTTTTAGAATTTTATCGCCGATTTTCAGTTCCAACTCTTCAGCAAGACTGCCCGCCGCGATTTTTGTTATCAATCCTTCCAAAATTTTCCTCTCCATAAAAATTTTTTCCGATTATAGCAAAGGAACAATAAAGTTGCAAAGGTTTTGGAAAAGTAGTATACTGCGCGAATCAAAGGAGGCAATTATCATGCAGAAATTTGAGAAATGGCAGGGTTGCGGGAATGATTTCATAATAATCGACCGCGTCGGCAATTCGATTGAAAGTCCCGAAGAAATTCGCCGTTTGTGCGACAGACATTTTGGAATCGGCGCGGACGGCATCATTTACGTTCAAAATTCGACGAAAGCCGCGACTCGCATGAGAATTTTCAACGCGGACGGCTCGGAACCCGAAATGTGCGGCAACGGCATTCGTTGTTTCGCGAAATATCTGCTCAGCGGCGATAAATTTTTCTCCGACGACGATTTGACGGTTGAAACCGGCGCGGGCGTGCTTACTGTCAGCATGAAATACGGTTTGATAACCGTTGACATGGGCGAACCGATTTTTAACGCCGATTTAATCCCGGTTGACGGCTTCGGCAGTCAAAAATTGGTCGGAGAGCCGATTGAAGTTGACGGCGTGACTTATAAAATGACTTGCGTCAGCATGGGCAACCCGCATTGCGTCGTTTTCGTTGACGATATTAAAAAAATCGATTTGGAACACGTCGGACCGAAATTTGAGACGCATAAAATTTTCCCGCGCAAGACAAACACCGAATTTGCCCAAAAAATCGGCGAAAACAAGTTGAGAATGCGCGTTTGGGAGCGCGGAAGCGGAATTACTCTCGCTTGCGGCACGGGAACTTGTGCAACGGCGGTTGCGGCGAATTTAAACGGCTTGACGGGCAAAAAATGTACCGTTATTCTCGACGGCGGCGAACTTCAAATCGATTGGCGCGAAAATAATCATATTTTCATGACGGGACCCGCCGAAAGAGTTTTTTCCGGAGAATTTTAATGCGAAAAGGTCTTTTGGTAGTAATTTCGGGCGCGAGCGGGTCGCTTTAAAAGCGACGGAACAGATGTCGCGCTCCTGCGTTAAAAAAAGTTCAGAGTAACTCACCGCGCATTGGCAGTTTAGAAACTTTTATAGGAGAAATTAAGTGCAAAAAGGTCTTTTGATTGTGATTTCGGGCGCGAGCGGCACGGGCAAGGGCACTGTTTGTAAAAAAATCTTGGACGATTTGCCCGAAGTCGCTTATTCTATCTCTGCAACGACCAGAAAACCGCGTTTGGGCGAAGTCGACGGCAGAGAATATTATTTTTGGAGCGTCGAACAGTTTAAAACTTGGATTTCGGAAGAAAAATTCCTCGAATACGCCGAAGTCTACGGGAATTTTTACGGAACGCCGCTGAATAAGATTGAAGAGCGGCTGAATCGCGGCGAGGATATTCTTTTGGAAATTGATGTTCAAGGCGCGTTGAATGTCAAGAAAAAATGTCCCGAAGGAATTTATATTTTCCTTCTTCCGCCGAGTTTGGACGAATTAAAACGCCGAATCGAAGGGCGCGGCACCGAAAATCCCGAATCTTTGACGCGCAGATTAAAAAATGCCGTCGCGGAGATAAAAATCGGGCGCGAATATGATTATGTCGTTGTAAATGATACGATTGACAACGCCGCCGCGCAAATTAAGGCGATTTTGACGGCTGAACGCTTAAAAGTCGCTCGAAACACAGATAAATTTGATTTTGAGGGAGGATTTTAAATGAAATTAAAGGAAGATGTCCTCAGCATGGTAAATCCTTCAACGGATTCTATGTTAAAACAAACTCACAGCCGCTATGCTCTGGTTGTTTTGGCGAGTAAACGCGCCCGCGAACTTTTGAACGGGGCTCCTTGCCGCGTCGAAAACCGCGCAAATAAATTCGTAACCAATGCGATGGAAGAAATTAACGAAGGGAAAGTTACTTACACGATAAAGGATTGAACAATGCAGAAAAATATTTTAATCGGCGGCAACGTGACGTTGCATCCAATAAGGGCGTTGAATTTCGATTTTAGACAATAAAAAGGATTGAACAATGCAAAAAAATATTTTAATCGGCGTGACGGGCGGAATTGCGGCTTATAAAGTCGTCGAAGTCGCGAGCCGCCTTAAAAAATCGGGCGCGAATGTCAAAATTATCATGACTAAGCACGCAACCGAGTTTGTTTCGCCGAGAACTTTTCAAGAAATTACAAATAATGCCGTGTCCGTCGAAATGTTCGGCGACGCGGCTAATTTTATTCATGTTGAACACATTTCGCTGGCTGATTGGGCGGATTTTATGTTAATCGCGCCCGCAACCGCGAATTTTTTGGCAAAAACGGCGCACGGAATAGCTGACGACCTCCTAACCACAACAATTTTGGCTTTCGATAAAAAAATTTTAGTTTGTCCGTCCATGAATACCAAAATGTTTGAAAATCCCGCGACTCAAGCGAATTTATCGACGTTAAAAGCTCGCGGAATAAAAATTTTGGAGCCGGCGAGTGGAAATTTGGCTTGCGGCACGAGCGGCAAAGGACGTTTGCCCGAACCAACAGAAATCTGCGCGGAGATCGAGAAAATTTTATCGGAAGAAAAGATTTTGTCAGGGAAAAAAATTTTGGTGACGGCAGGCGGCACCGTCGAGGCGATTGATCCCGTCCGATATATCGGAAATCGTTCTTCGGGGCGCATGGGATTTGAAATTGCAAAGGTCGCAGTGAATTTCGGCGCGGAAGTCGTCCTAATTTCGGGCAAAAGCGAGCTTGAGCCGCCAAAAAATCTGGAATTTATCAAAGTAGAGGCGGCAACTGAAATGCGCGAGGCAATTTTAAAGCATTTTGATTCGGTTGACTCCGTGATAATGTCGGCGGCAGTTGCCGATTATCGAATTAAAACTCCTTCAGCGCAGAAAATTAAAAAATCCGACGAGAATTTGACGTTGGAGCTCGTAAAAAATCCCGACATCTTAAAAGAACTCGGCGGCTTGAAAAAAAATCAGATTTTAATCGGTTTCGCCGCTGAAACTCAAAATATTTTGGAGTACGCCAATAAAAAACTCGTCGAAAAGAATTTGAACTTCATTGTTGCCAATGATGTTACGGCTGAAGGCGCGGGCTTCGGCGTTTCAACCAATATCGCGTCGATTATTTGGCGTAACGGACGAGTTGAGAGCTTTGAAAAGATGTCTAAAGCCGCTTTAGCTGAAAAAATCATCGAGCGCGTCGCAAATCTGCTAAACAGATAAAAAAATTTCTGTATATCAAACGAAAAATCCCTCCGACTCAGACGCCGAAGGGATTTTTTTTCTTACCATTTCTCAAAATGAATGCAATCTTCAAGTTTAGGATAAATTTGCGTCGGATATTCGGCATTTTCAGCCGCGTAGCCGATTCCTATCATGCACGGAAGAATATAATCGTTCGGACAGCCCACCGCTTGCAAAATTTGTTCCGGTTGCTTGTCGGTCGGGATTCGCATTGTGTTTGCCAAGCCTTCATCGGCTGTCGCGAGAAAAATATTCTCTATCACGCACCAGATTTCCGCAAAATCCATAAATCGTCTGCCGAATGCCTCTTCATTCGCAATTCCCCTGTGTCTTTTGAAAATCGGCAGGATTATTACCTTCGATTGTTCAAACATTGTGCGTTGTTTCGGAAATGCTATCTTAACCATCTCTTGAAACGGGCTTTTCGGCTCTTTTATCGAACAAGGCAACTCTTTTATCAGCGAAATGACATTGGATTTGGAATTTTCTTCTGTCAAAACGATAAAATTCCATCTGCGCATGTGATCAAACGTCGGAGCCTTGATTCCCGCTTCGATTATCCGCTTAATCTTGTCAAGTTCGACCGGTTTGTCGGAAAATTGCCGTGTCGTGCGCCGTTTTTCGATTACTTTCCTGAATTCCATACAATCAACCTCCACAAAATCTTTTTCGTTAAGGATTATACTAATTTCTCTGTTGAAGTCAATCGAAACGCCGCCGATTTGTTAAATGATGATAAGAAATTCTTTATCGCGCCGCTCAATCAGTAAAATTTCAGAAATATATGTTAGGCTTGCCTCAAATCTTATGGGAGGTGAAGCTTATGCTTGACAAAGCGATAAAATTTTTCATCACGTTGACGTGCGCGATAATCGGCGGCGCAGCTTTACACCAAGCCAGCCCTTTTTTAATCTCGTACATCAATCTGGAATTTTTTCAAGTCAACACGGGCATTTTTCGATTGACAATGGCAAATCTCGTCTGCATTTTGGCGGGCGCGACGCTCGGCGGGCTCGGAGGATGGTTTGTGTCGCCGTATTTAATCGGCAAGCTCGGAAAATTTACTTCGTTCGTCGAAAAACAACTAAGCAAAATGCCAATCAATGACGTTATCGCCGGAGCGAGCGGCTTGGCTATCGGACTTATAATTGCAAATTTATTGGGCAGTGCTTTTGCCCGCATTCCAATCGTCGGAAATTATATCCCAATCATTTTCAGCTTGGTGCTCGGTTATTTGGGCGTCAGAATCACGATCAAAAAGCGAAAAGAAATTTCTAACAGTTTCGGTTTCATAAAAGAAGTTTTGCGCAACCGCGAGGCTGATAAAGCCGCAAAAGAAGTTAAGGAGCCCGAAAAAGTCGAAAAAATCGCTGAAGAACCCGCTCCGAAAGAAAATCCGCCCGAAGAAAAGGCAAAAGTTAATCTCGTCAAGCTCCAAGAGCACAAAGATAAAAATTATAAGTTGCTCGATACGAACGTTATCATTGACGGGCGCATTGCCGACATTTGCAAGACAGGTTTTTTGGAAGGCACGCTCTTAATCCCCGTGTTCGTTTTGGAAGAATTACAATATATCGCTGATTCGCCAGATACATTGCGCAGAGTTCGCGGGCGGCGCGGGCTTGATGTTCTCCAAAAAATCCGCGAAGACGATTCTAATATGGAAGTCGAAGTTATGAACGTCGATTTTGAAGATATTCAAGGCGTCGATTCTAAATTGGTGCGGCTCGCGCAAAAACTCGGCGGCAAAATCATTACTAACGATTTCAACCTTAACAAAGTCGCTCAACTGCGCGGCGTTCAAGTTCTGAATATCAACGAACTTTCCAACGCCGTTAAACCCGTCGTGATTCCCGGCGAAACTATGCGCGTTCAAGTCGTCAAGGACGGCAAGGAGCCCGGTCAAGGCGTCGGCTATCTTGATGACGGCACAATGATCGTTATCGAAAACGGACACAGATATTTAAGCAGGACAATTTCCGTTGAAGTAACTTCCGCATTGCAAACTTCGGCGGGCAGAATGATTTTCGCCAAACCGCGCTAGTTCAATTAGGAATTATGAATTAGGAATTAGGAATGAGGAATTATAACTGCGGTTTAATTTCTCGTTCCTGATTTTTTTTGGAGGAACGAGAATGAAAACGATTGCAGAAATTTTAAAAGCGGCGACAACACGGCTCGAAGAAGGCGGAGTCGATTCGCCGAGACTCGACGCGGAAATTTTATTGGCACACGTTTTGGGTTGGCGGCGATTGAGTTTGTATGTCGACGCCGAAAAAATTTTGCCGCTCGAAAATATTTTGCGCTTCAACGAGCTTATAACTCAACGACTAAAAAAAATTCCTGTCGCTTATCTCACAGGAAAAAAAGATTTTATGGGCTTATCGTTCGCCGTGAATCAAAATGTCCTTATCCCGCGCCCCGAAACCGAAATTTTAACCGAATTTGTCGGAGAATATCTGCGCGGACTCGGCAGAGAGGTAATTTTTGCCGATTTGGGCACAGGTAGCGGAGCAATCGCCGTTTCAATCCTTAAATTCGTAAAGAATGCGCGAGCGGCGGCTGTCGATATATCAAATGAGGCGTTGGAAGTCGCAAAATTCAATGCAACCAGGTTTTACGTCGAAGACAGGATAAAATTTTACTGCGGAGACTTATTCAAGCCGCTCGAAGGACAAATTTTTAATGCGATAGTCTCAAATCCGCCTTACATACCGACTTCAGAGCTAAAAACTTTGCAAAAGGAAGTAAAATCGGAGCCGCAACGCGCTTTGGACGGAGGCGCGGACGGTTTAAGCTTTTATCGGCGAATAATTTCAGACGCGCCGCGATTTTTGGTTGACGGCGGACTTTTGGCAGTCGAAATTGGAATAAATCAAGCGTCGTCAGTCAAAAAACTTTTCGAGGCGGCAAATTTCTCCGACATTACTATTTTAAAAGACTTGTCGGGCATTGATCGTGTAGTGGCAGGCGAATTTCATTGACTGCGAAAAATTTTTTTGCTAAACTCTGTAACGAAATGGAATTTTAGACGTATAAAGGATTGAAAACAGAAAGGAGCTTGATAATATGGCTGAAAAAGACAAATTTGCGGGCGAAATCATGAGCGACGAGGAACTCGACGGCGTTGCGGGCGGCACATTAGGTGAAACAGTTGAACTTTTTAATGTTATCAACCAAAAAACTAATGCAAATTATTTGGACTTGCCAGATTATTTGAAAACAAATTACGGAATCGATGTAATAATAAATGTAAATCAATGCCAATGGAATGGAGGCGGCGCGAACGAATACCGTCTCAACGGGGAGCAGATTACCCATGAGCAAGTTCTCGACATAATCAAATCAAAATAATCAAAGAAAACCATAAAAAAAGCCCTTCGGCGGCGTGTCGGAGGGTTTTTCGTTGACTAAGAAAAATTTTTTGCTAAAATTATTATGAGGTGATTGAAATGCAAAATTTTAACGTTAAGATTGAAGAAAATCTTTTTAATTCTGCGGCGGCGGAGGGCAAAGCAAATTTTCGCTCGACAGAGAATCAAATAAATTTCTGGGCGAAAGTTGGGAAAAATGCGCTTGAAAATCCTGATTTGCCAGTTGATTTCATTGCAAAGATTATTATCGCTAAAAATCAGCCGTCAGAGAAATTTGAGTTCGAGGAATGAGCTATGGAAGTATTTCAAAAGACTGAGTTCAAAAAATCTTACAAAAAACTTCATCAGAATCAAAAAGCAGTCGTTAATTCAGAGATAAGAAAAATTATCGAGAATCCGAGCATCGGCGTTGAAAAAGTCGGCGACTTGAAAGGAATTTTTGTTCACAAATTCAATGTTTTTAATCAGCAATACCTTTTGGCGTACAGTTTCGACGAAAAAACTATGACTTTGATAATGCTTGGCGTTCACGAAAATTTTTATCGAAGTGTAAAAAATATTTTGAAATAAAAAGCCCTTCGGCGGTGTGTCGGAGGGTTTTTTTGTGTTATAATCACGTTTTGAAAGGAGAAATGGATTTGGAGACAGAAATTTTGTTGCCGACAGAAAAAAATCTGATTCGTGCGGCGGAAATGATAAAAAAAGGCGAAGTTGTCGCCTTTCCGACAGAGACAGTGTACGGCTTGGGCGCGGACGGCTTAAATGCGGCGGCTTGCAGGAAAATTTTCATGGCTAAGGGCAGACCGAGCGATAAACCGTTGAGTTTGCACGTCGCGAGCCTTGAAATGGCGGAGAAAATCGCCCGAATCTCAGCGCAGGCAGAAAAATTATTCGCAAAATTCCTGCCGGGTGCCTTGACGATAATATTATCAAAGAATAAAATTGTGCCCGACTTCGTGACGTGCGGAAAATCGAGCGTCGGGATAAGATTTCCGGCAAATGACGTTGCCCTTTCGCTGATAAGGCTTGCGGGCGTGCCGATAGCGGCTCCGAGCGCGAATTTATCGGGAAAAACTCCGCCGAAGACCGCGCAGGAAGTTTTTGACAATTTATCGGGGAAAATACCGCTGATATTGGACGGCGGGCAATGCAAATTCGGCATTTCATCAACGATAATCGATTTGACGGGCGAAAAACCGAAAATATTACGTCACGGAGCAATTTCGGCAGAAAAAATATGGGAGGTAATATGAAAATCGAGCTAAACAAGCAAAATATGATGCGATTTCGTGATTGCGTTAACACGAACGACTTGAAACTTGCGGAAGAGCTGATTGATTCGCAAGCCGAGTTTGCGAGTTTAATTTCTCCCGAAAAACTTTACGGCGGCGCGGGCTATTTGAGCGTGGTTGACTTCATGCGCAAAAGTTTTTCGGATATTCATTGGGAAATAGTGGATATGGCGGCTGAAGGCGATAAAATTGCGGTAAATTGGCTTTGCAGCGGCACGCACGACGGCAAATTTATGAATTTCGAGCCGACGGGCAAGAAATTTTCTTTCAGCTGTATGAATTTCTATTATTTCAACGACGAGGGCAAAATAATTAAAGATGTGGCGGCGCAAGGGCTCTTCGGCTTAATTTCGTCGCTTGAGTTTGATCAAAAATTAAAGGAGATTTTAGAATGAATTTGATGGAAGGCTTGAGAAAGGACGCGGAACTTTTCGCGGCGGTGGAAAACGAATTGAATCGTCAGCGCAACAAATTGGAGCTGATCGCGTCGGAAAATATCGTGAGCAAGGCGGTAATGGAGGCGCAAGGCTCGGTTTTGACGAACAAATACGCGGAAGGTTATCCGGGCAAGCGTTATTACGGTGGTTGCGAGTTCGTGGATGTGGCAGAACAACTCGCCATTGACCGCGCAAAGCAACTTTTCAACTGCGCCTATGCAAATGTTCAGCCACATTCGGGCGCGCAGGCGAATATGGCGGTATATTTTGCATTGGCGACGCCGGGCGATGTGATAATGGGCATGAATTTGACGGACGGCGGGCATTTGACGCACGGAAGCCCCGTAAACATGAGCGGAAAGTACTTTAAAATCGTTCCATACGGCGTAAATCGCGAAACAGAGACGATTGACTATGATGAACTTGAAAAAATCGCGGAAAATTGCCGTCCGAAGATAATTGTAGCGGGCGCGTCGGCATATTCGCGGATAATTGACTTTGAACGGCTCGCAAGCACTGCAAAAAAGGTAAATGCGTATTTAATGGTGGACATGGCGCACATTGCGGGCTTAGTCGCGGCGGGTTTGCATCCGAGTCCGATAGAATTTGCGGACGTAGTGACTTCGACGACGCATAAAACGCTTAGAGGACCTCGCGGCGGCTTGATTTTGTGCAAAGACGCGGAGTTCGGCAAGCAATTTAACAAAGCGATCTTTCCCGGCATTCAAGGCGGACCGTTAATGCATGTGATAGCGGCAAAAGCGGTTGCATTTTTCGAGGCATTACAGCCCGAATTCAAGGAATATGCCGCGCAGATTATCAAAAACGCGAAGATTTTAGCCGAAACTCTGCAAAAAGACGGCTTCAGGATAGTTTCGGGCGGCACGGACAATCATTTAATGCTTGTCGACCTTACGAGCAAGAATATTACGGGCAAAGAGGCGCAAAACGTTCTTGACGAAGTAAATATTACGGCGAATAAGAATACAATTCCGTTTGAGCCGCGCAGTCCTTTTGTAACGAGCGGTTTAAGATTGGGAAGCCCTGCTTTGACGACACGCGGCTTTAAAGAAGACGATATGCGCGAAGTTGCGGACATAATCGCGTTGGTTTTGGACAATCCGAGCGATGAAGACAAAAAAAATCTGGCGCGTGAACGAGTCGCCGCACTTTGCAAGAAATATCCGCTGTATTAATCGGAGGTAAAAGTTTTTGGTTTCACCGGAACTCCTTGAACAGGCTGAAAGTTATCTTGAATGGCGTTGTTTGGATAAAAAGTGGTTTGAACGCAGAGAAAAGCTCGGCAAGCCGATAAATCTCCGAAATCTTAAAATGTACAAGGAAAGTGTTGAGTGTTTTAAAGAAAATGGCACTTACACTGCCGAAAGGGAACAATCTTTGTTCGAGGAAATCAAAAAACACGTTCGAGATGTGCAAAACGGCTATGCTGAAGGGAAAATGGGGCATTCTTTGCCGATAACCGACGAAGAACGCGCCAAAACTCTTGAAACGCACCGAAATTATTTTGCGAATTATCTTTTCGATCTGATGGAGGAAAAAAATTTCTCTGAAGCCGAAATTGCCGCCAAAGCCCGCGTTGACATTGCGATTTTTGACAAATTGCGCCACGAACGAAGATATACTCCCGAAGAAAGGACGATTTGGGCACTTGCCTTAGCTCTTGAATTGAGTTTTGGCGAGACGAACTCGCTTTTGAAGCGTGCGCCGTACATGTCGGCGGGAAATTACTGTCTTTCTGCAAATATAACGGAAGAAGTTCTGATAACGTTCTTTCTCGACAAGGAAATTTACGATTTGTCTTTGGCTGATGAAATTTTGACGCATTACGGCTGTAAAACTCTGGAAATTAAGGAAGATTTCTCCAAAAGCACGGACGAAAAACCTTTTCGCGATGAAAATTTAATCGAGCGGCTTGATCTTTATATCGATAAAAATTTCAACGATCCCGCTTACGCCAAAAAAGACAATGCCAAGTATTCGATAAGCTACGGCAAGTCCGCCGAGCCGACAGGTTATTTGAAAACCTTTGAAATCATTGTTCGGAAGGTAAAAAACGCGGTCGGGCTTGCCGGCAGTTATTTTTCTGATAATCTTTTCAAACTCATCAAGCAAAAAAATCTAACGGAGGTTGAAGTTTACAAGGCGGCGCACTTGGACAGGCGGATTTTCTCTAAAATTCGCAACGGAGTAAACTATATGCCGAGCAAAAAGACGGTTTTGGCGATAGCGGTTGCGATGAAGTTGGATTTGACGGAGACGAATACCTTACTTTCCTGCGCGGGGTATTTTTTGAGCAACGGGCGCAAAGAAGATGTGATTGTGCGGTATTTTATCGAGAATGAGATTTACGATTTGTATTTGATAAACGAAGTGTTGGAACATTACGGTTGTCCGATACTCGGCGATTGAGAGGAAAGGAGAGCCGATTTTGGATTTAGAATATTTAATATTTCTGCAGGGAATTCGTAACGATTGGGGCGGCGAAGGAATATTTACGCTGATCTCTTCCTTGCCGAAAAGTGCATTGACGGCGGCGATCCCTGCCGTTCTTTTTTGGTGTTTTCACAAGCAGGCGGGGATTTTCATTTTATTCAACGCGGAAGTCGGGCGAGTGATAAACGAGCTGATAAAAGGAACTTTTTGCGTCTATCGCCCGTGGATAAAAGATGCGGCGTTAATTCCTTCGGCGGAGGCGTTGGAAAAAGCATCAAACTTTTCGTTTCCGAGCGGACATGCGCAATTTGCTACGGCGATTTACGGCGGCTTTGCATTTTTCTACAGAAAAGTTTTGCCGTTAATTTTTTTAATAATCTGCGCGGGAATCGTGTTGTCGGTAGCGTTTTCGCGGAATTTTTTGGGCGTTCACACACCGCAAGACGTTTTGGTATCGATAATTTATTCAATCGGGCTGTTTTTCGCGGCGGAAAAGCTTTTTAATTGGATAGGCAAGGATGAAGAGCGGAAATTACTGGTTTTTGCAGTCGGAACGGCGATAACGCTGATAATTTTCGCATTTTTGTACTTCAAACCGTATCCGGAAGACATTTTGAACGGAAAAGTGATAGTTGATCCTCTGAAAGCGCGGGCAGATGCCTTTGACGCGCTCGGATTTGGATTATCATTCTTTTTGGGGTGGTTTTTGGAGCAGAAATTTATAAATTTCAAGATAAGAGTATCGAACAAGGACAGATTGTGGCGAGTGATCATAGGATTTGCGATTTTGGGCGTGATAGCGGTAATAATTTATCCTTTGCTGAAAATTTTTTTGAGTCTTGAGGCTTACAAATTTTTCAAAGCGTTTTTGCCGTTTTTTTCAATCCTGTTTATAATCCCGCTGATATTTACGAAAGTTGAAAAGCGATTTAAGCGATAAAAGCGAGGCGTAATGAAAAAAATTTACAGCGGGTGGCGAAGACACGGGCGCACAGTACGTGCGCCCGCCCGCGTCCGCCGCAGGAAGCGGCGTAACGGGGCAAAACGCCTTTTATTTTTGCAACTTTTTCTTTGGACAAGCAAAGAAAAAGTAGGGGCTGTTGGTAAATTAAAAATGAATGGCAGCAGAGGCAAGTAAGACAAAATTGAAAAAGCAGATGGACAGTTTGTCGAAACGAGCAACGATGTGGCGAAAATTCTTGATACGTTGAAAGAACCGCTCAACGAGGTTGCGTTGCTTATACAATTATAAGCTTTATCGGCGAGAACTTTTTTACCCGCAAGTAAATCAAGAGCAAGGTCTGAGTCGTGAATATGTCCGCCGGTCAAGACTACCTTTAAAACTTGCATTCTCTCGTTGAGGAGCACTTTGGTATTTTGCCGCCGCGTCCCTCTTTCTTGGACTTCTCGAACAGAAATTTTATCTTATTCCACTGCGTATCCGTTAGATCTTTTTGGTAAAATGAATTTGACATAAGCATTTCCTCTTCTTTCAAATTCATTTTATTCCTATGTTTTTATTTTACTTGACTTTACCAACAACCTCTAGAGAGTGTTCATACTATGGAAAATAGAACATAAAGCTGATAAAATGAAGTCATGAAAATCATACATTGCCAAAGGAGTATGGTAATTGGCATACGATATACATGCGCATGCGGAGCTTTAAAAAAAGCGGAGAGCAACGGGACGCGGCGGGCTTACCACCAAGATTCATACGGTTGCTGTCTCTGACAAAGTGATTTTGAATTTTTCATTGTCGAGCGGAGCGGCTAATGATTCACCCGAAGGAATGAAATTACTTTTTTTCACGCCTGCCACCGAACGAAAACAATTTCTCCTTATGGATTTCGCGTTTGAAACGTTTCAGACGCATACTCGTTACGACAAGTTGGATATTCTTTTTGCCGGTTTTATCCTTTTTGTACTTATTCTTGATTCTTTAGTGTGAACATTACCTAGTAAATAGGAATTTTAATTCTTAATTCCTAATTAACAAAAAAAAACTCCTCCGAGCTTTTGACTTGAAGGAGTTTTTTTGTTTGAAATTTTATCTGTCGTCAACGACCCCATGACTATAAAGTCAGGGGCTTGCAGTTAGCTTGCGCCACCGCGTACGGCTGATTGACTACAGCCCTGCAAATATTTCTACTTGTAGCATTGAGGTTTCCCAATATCGGGTGCCTTTAGCAAAAGCTACAACCGTTTGCCCGATATTTGCAGTTTAAACTGCCGGAAAGATTTGTGCAAATTTTTTTTTGCGCCTTTTATCCCCACAGCTAAAGCAGGGGCTTCTAGGCGCGTTTTATCTGTCGTGTGAGAAATACATTTTGCGCGGAACAATCATACCGAGTTCTTCTTCCGCAATTTGTTTGATTCGTTGCGGCGATTTCAGTTGCGCAATTTCGACGCGGAGCCGTTCGTTCTCCAATTCGATTTGTTGTGCTTCTTCCTGCGTGGCGACGAGTGCATAGCCGCGACTTGCACATATCCCGCTGCGAATGACAACTGCCATAGCAAAAATTGTAAAGACGACGAGAAACAATCTGCAACGCGACCGCAACAGGTGATTGAGTCGCGGACGCCCGTTAATCAGAGTTAATTTGGCTTCCTTTTTCTCCTGCGCGGCATCATAATTTTTTTTATGTTTTATCTTCATGATAATCCTCCTTTGAATTGAAAATTTTTTCTGCGACGCGCAACTTGGCGGATTTGGCTCGGCGGTTTCGGGCAATTTCGTTTGGAGCTGGAACTTTTGCCTTGCCGAGAATTTTTATCTCCGCCTTGTGATTGCAAATGCATACGGGAAAATTTTTCGGACAAATGCAACCCTGCGCCAGCGTCTTGAAAGTTTCTTTGATGATTCTGTCTTCGAGCGAATGAAAAGTTATAACGGCGATTCGCCCGCCGATTTTAAGTCGGTTGACGGCTTTTTTTATTGCGTCCGCCAAAATCTCAAGCTCGCCGTTGACTTCGATTCTGATTGCTTGAAAAATTCTTTTGGCGGGATGTCCGCCGTTTTTAATTCGCGGCGCGGAGTTTTCGATAATCTTGACGAGTTCGCCCGTCGTATTGATTGGCGAAATTTTTCTTTCGCGACAAACGGCAGCGGCGATTCTCTTGGAAAATTTTTCTTCGCCGAAGTCGCGGAAAATTTTTATCAAGCGTTCTTCGTCATAAAAATTAATCACGTCGCGGGCGGTCAGCCTTCGTCGTCTGTCCATTCGCATATCGAGCGGAGAATTTTTCATGTAAGAAAAGCCGCGTTCGGGAGTATCGATTTGGTAGGAAGAAACTCCGAGATCGAAAATTACTCCGTCGATTTTTTCAACGGCGAGGCTGTCCAGAATTTTATCGAGTTCAAAAAAGTTGTCGCGAAAAATTTTCACGTTGCAAGCCAAGCCCGATAAATTTTCTGTGGCGGCTTTAACGGCGTCTTCGTCTTGGTCGATTCCGATAAGCCGAGCCTGCGCGGAAAGTTTTTTTCCAATCGCGAGCGAGTGCCCGCCGCCGCCTAAAGTGCAGTCAAGATAAATGCCGTCGGGGTTAAGAGCGAGTGCGGTTAAAATTTCTTCAACCATTATGCTCTTGTGATTAAATTCCAACGTCACACGCTCCTTAAATCGGTTTTGGCTTTTACTTCGCCCTGTAATGGAAATTTCCTTTAGCCCCGAAAAAAATATTTCAGCAAACTTTCATTGACGCTGAAATTTAAGGTGATATAATTTTTTGCAATTCAAAGGAGGAATTTTTCATGAAGATAACAAAAGACATGAACATAATCGAAGTGGTTCAGCGTTATCCCGATACGATGATGGTTTTCATGTACGCGGGCATGGGTTGTTTCGGCTGTCATGCGGCGCAGTTTGAAAATATTGAGGAAGGCGCGTTGGTACACGGCATTGACCCCGATAAATTGGTTGAAGCTTTGAATGAAATTGCCGATGCGTCGGACGAGGCGGAGGCTGAACTTGCGAGTGTAGCGCGGTAACGTTCCCCTTTTTCCTAAAGTGGACTACGCAAAACCATCTCGGCGACTCGTCAACTTTCAATCTCTATTTTAAATTTGTAAATTAAACTTACTTTTCTTTTGCTGCGCCCAAAAGAAAAGTAAGCAAAAGAAAAGGGCGTTTGCCCCGCTACGCCGCTTCCTGCGGCGGACGCGGGCGGGCGCACGTCCTGTGCGCCCGGGTTTTGCTTTCCCTTAATGTTTTCTTGAGTTCTTGGAATGGGGAATTTTTATGTTCAGAGAAATGCGGCGGAATAAACAAGTTCTGTCGAAGGAAGCGGCTGAAAAAATTTTGCGCGAAGGCGATTTCGGAGTTTTGGCTCTTTCGGGCGATGACGGTTATTGTTACGCCGTGCCGATTAATTATGCCGTCGAAGGCAACAAAATTTATTTTCACAGCGCGAAGACGGGGCACAAGCTCGACGCGATTAGAAATAATGATAAAGTTTCGTTCTGCGTCGTCGACCGCCACGAAGTCATTGCCGAAGAGTTCACAACTTATTTTTCAAGCGCGATAGCTTTCGGGCGAATCAAAATCGTTGAGGATAACGACGACCCCGATAAACTGCGCGGGCTTGAACTTTTGGCGGACAAATATTCTTCGACGGCAAGCGCGGAGCGGCGGGCAAAAGAATTGTCCAGATTAAATGCGTTGGTTATTCCCGTTATGACGATTGAACATTTGACGGGCAAAGCGGCTCGCGAATTGGTCAGGCGCGGGGATTTTTCTTGAGGAGGAGTT
>FLNX01001128.1_pt1 | contig 49013 bp, 39 predicted proteins | sample 1140341 | NCBI WGS metagenome assembly FLNX01 (sample SAMEA3878208, study PRJEB12797) | bioreactor metagenome | biome: Moose rumen | place: Sweden | collected 2011-10
CCGGCCGGGCTCCGGGCGCCCGCCTCCTTCTGGGGCTGCGCTTCCCTGCCGGAAGCGGCGGTCTCTTTGGCGGATCCGGGGGTTGTTACAGATGTTCCGTCTGTAGCCCGGGGAGTGGCGGTTTCTGCTGTCAGCGGTTTGGCGGCACTTTCCGGAGAAAGGGTGGCGGGCTGGGCGGTCGATCCCGGGAGCGGTGTGCCGGCTGCGCCCTGGGCTCCTGAGGCTGGCATTTGGGTTCCAGCGGCTCCCGGCTGCTGGGCTGTGGCAGATCCGGGCTGTGCTCCGGTCTCCGGGGCTCCGGTGCCGGCAGTCCGTCCCTGGGGCCGGGTGGCCTCGGCAATGACATTCCGGGCCCGGAGATCGGCCAGGCGGCGGTTGAGCTCATTGATCTTCTGCAGGGACTCCTCGATGGTCCGGATATCGCTGCTGGAGTGGATGGTGTCCATGTGCCGCCTGATCTCGGCGCTGAGCTCACCTTCGGACAGTTCCTGGGCAGCGCTGGACAGCGTCCGGGCTGTCATGCTGCCCTGTGCGGCTCCCATGAGCTCATTCTTGCTCATCACCGGGCCGTTGCCGCCCTGGGCGGCCCGGGAGATCAGGCTGCTCACAAATTTCAGATCCTGCAGGGAAAAGTCCTCCTCCTCGATGATGCGGTTTAAGGTCTCGGAGGGGGGATCTATGAGGTTGGACTCAATGGCCAGCTGGGCGGCCTTGATGATGATGTTGTTGATCTTCTGCAGGAGATCCGGACTGACTGCCTGACCGTCTCTGACAGGAGCGGTCTGGCTGAACATGTTCAGATAAGTCATCTCCCCGGATCTGGGAGCTATGCCGGCCAGGCTACCGCTGCCGGCAGACTGGGGCAGGGGGGAGGCGCCCCGGGCTCCGGCAAGGGCACTCATGAGGCTGGCACCGGAGTTGGCTTTGAGATCGCCGCTCTGGTTGCGGTAGACAAATTTTACTGAGTCGCTGAGCACCCGGGAGACTTCCTGCTGCTCCCGGGGGGTGGAGTCACGGATCGCCGACAGGCGGCTGTCGGCAATCTGCCTTTTCCAGTTGTCGGACAACTGCTTTTCATCAAGTTTGGCCACGGCGGCCTGGGCGATGAATTCCAGCAGGGCCTTGCCGGTGGGGGACTCTCCCTGGAGGAGCTTGGGGAGGTTGGCCAGGTTCCGGGACATTTCGGCGGCCAGTTTGTCCCCGGACTGGGTGGAGAGTTCTTCCCGGTTCAGGGCAGTGCTCAGTTCCCGGTTCACATCAGGGTACTTGCCCACGATCCGGGTGATGAGGGAGCTCAGCTGCCGTCCGGCGGCTGCGGCGGCGGGATCCTTGGCGGCCCGGGCCTCACGCTTCTCCACTGAGTCCAGATAGCGGCTGAGGATCTGCTGCCGATCAGCCAGGGGCTTGGGCACCCGCCCCTGGCTCTGGGCCAGGGAGGCCATAAGCTGCCTGACTTCCTGGAGATCCACACCCAGATGGGATGCTTTGCCGGGATCAGCTCCGCTGGCGGCGGCTTTGGCGCCTTCAGTGGCGGCGGCGGCCTGCTGGGCTCTGCTTTTGTCGGCGGCGGTGATTGAAAGTTCCATAACTGTCCTGCTGCAATTTCCTGTATTGTACCGTCAGTGGGGTTTTCAGGGTGAACCGCAGGTCAAAAATGGCGGATTTTCTTCCACCTGTCTGACGCCCCGCGGCCTCCTTCCGCAGGAGATGTTCCTTCTTCTGGTGAGGATCCGATCCCCCGGACGTCCTTCGGAGCTGAAACGGATCTGTGTCCGGCGCCGCATGCTGGAACCGGAAGGCGGCTGGTGCGGTGGCTTTGAGGCCGGAAGTCCGGTGGCGGCGGTTGGGGTCCGGAAGGCGGATGTTCAGGCTCCCGGGATCCCAAACTCTTGCCACCTGCGGTTTCGGACGGGAAGGTGCTTGTCCCGGACCTGGGAATGGAAGACGGATCCGGCGCTTCCATGGGGACGGATCGGACACTGTCATTCCCGGTTTCCCGGGCTTGTGATCACCCTGGGGACAGCCCTGTGAACGGTGCTCAAATTGGGGACAGTGAACATTTTTGGCATTTCCCCCTGTGCTATAATTCTTTTGTTTTCCCAGATCCCAGAGCCTTAGCGGCACAGATCCTGACGGATCCTGCGGATCCCGGGCTCAGAGTTTATCGGTTCATGACAATCTCTCTCCCTGAGGCACATTTATGAAAGGCATGCTTTCCACCGCAGTTCTCCTTATGGCGGCTCTGGGTTTTGCCGCACCGGCTATGGCCGATGGTCCCCAGGTCCTCCCCCATCTCAAGTCCCACCGCAGCCAGGTTCACAATCCTCCAGCATCCGGCATGCTGCTGATCGGCAACTCCTCAGATCCCTATGAGAAGATCAACCGGGGGATCTGGACCTTCAACTATGACTTCCTGGATCGGTATGCCCTAAGGCCCGTGGCCCACGGCTATGCGGACTATGTCCCCTCTCCTGTGAGGACGGGGATCCGCAACTTCCTGAACAATTTCCGGGAGGTGAACAATGTGGTCAACAATGCTTGCGTGGCCAATTTCAGTGATTCGGCGGTCAGCCTGGGGCGCTTTGCGGTGAATTCCACTGTTGGCCTGCTGGGACTCATTGATGTGGCCTCTTACATGGGCATGGATCATCATCCCATGGGCTTTCAGACAGTGCTGGGCAAGTGGCATGTGAACAACGGCCCCTATCTGCAGGTGCCCTTTACGGGTATGACCACCCCCAGGGATATCGTGGGCAAGGTGGTGGACAACATTTATCCTCCCTACAGCGAGATCGGCTGGTACTGGATGGCAGCAATCTGGGCCGTGGACGGCATTGACTCCCGGGCGGCTCGGATCCCCCAGGAGGAAATGCTGGACACCTCCATGGATCCCTACATCTCCGCCCGGGATTTTTATCTGCAGTATCAGGAGCGGCTGGTGGTGGGCCGGGAAGGCATGCTTGAGCAGCAGCAGAAAAAGGATGCCGAGGATGAGAAGAACCTGGAAGGCTACCTGGATGAGATTGATGAGTGATCCTCTCATGAGCCTGTTTTTTAGCCTAGCAAGTGGAACGCATTCATGAATGAAGAACTGGAAAACCTCCGCAGCAGCATAGACAAGACCGATCAGGAGTTGATCACTCTTCTGAAGAGGAGAATGCAGCTGGTATCCCGGGTAGGCGAGGTCAAGAGCCGCATCGGTGTTCCGGTGTATGCTCCCGAACGGGAAGCCACCATGCTGGCAAACCGGCGCCGGGAGGCGGAAAAGCACGGGCTTTCTCCCCAGCTAATTGAGGATGTGCTCCGGAGGATCATGCGGGAGTCCTACAGCAGCGAGCATGAGGCCGGCTTCAAGTGTGTGAACCCCGCCGCCAGGAACATTGTGATCATCGGCGGCAATGGTCAGCTGGGATCCATTTTTGCCCGGGCTTTCCGGGCTTCGGGATATCATGTGGACTGCCTGAGCCGCCGGAACTGGGAAGAGGCTCCCAGGATGCTGGCAAATCCCGGCATGGTGATCGTCTGCGTCCCCATTGATGTCACGGAGAAGGTTATCCGGGAGCTTCCGCCTCTTCCTGAGGACTGCATCCTCACGGACTTCACCTCCATTAAGACCCTTCCACTGAAGGCCATGATGGAAGTTCACCGGGGACCGGTGATGGGGCTGCATCCTATGTTCGGACCAGACATTGCCAGCCTGGCCAAGCAGGTGGTGGTATGCTGCAACGGGCGCATGCCTGAGCAGTGTCAGTGGGTCATTTCCCAGATGAAGATCTGGGGTGCCAGGATCGAGCAGGTGGAGGCTGCCGATCATGACCGTGCCATGAGCATCATCCAGGCCCTCCGGCACTTCACCACCTATGCCTACGGGGTGTACCTGTCCGAGAGCAAAGCTGATCTGGACAGCCTGGTCCGGCTGAGTTCACCCATCTATCGGCTGGAGCTGATGATGGTTGGCCGCCTGTTTGCCCAGGATCCCAACCTGTATGCGGATATCATTCTTTCGGCCACCCGGAATCTTGACGCTATAAAGGCTTATGCTGACGTGATCTGCCGGGCCATCGGGATCATCGAGAAGCAGGACAAGGAAGGGTTTGTACAGAGTTTCCTGGAAGCCAGGAAGTATTTCGGTGACTATGCCGGACAGTTCATGAAGGAGTCCAAGCAGCTTCTGGATCGGGCCAACGATCATATTGTGCGGCCCTCGTGAGGCTGCTTCCGGCGGTCATTGGGGGATGAGTTTCCGGCATCAGCCGGGGGAGAGGTATTGTCCGGCATGGGTGCAGATCTGTGCCGGTTTTTGTTTGCGGTGGCTCCAGCCGGAGCCGGGGAGGGGAGCATGACAGATCCCGGGGAACGGTTTCAGGTGGGGGACACTGTCCGCCACTTCAAAGGGGAGGATGCTTCTCCCACATCGGCGGAATACCTCTACCGGATCCTCGCCTTTGCCTCCCATACGGAGACTGGCGAGCGCCTGGTGGTGTACCAGGCGCTCTATGAGCCCTTCAGGGTGTTTGCCCGGCCTTATGCCCAGTTTGTGTCAGAGGTGGACCGCCGCAAATATCCCCATGTCCGGCAGAAGCACCGCTTTGAGATCGTTTCCGATCCGTCCCTTCCAGAGCCGGATCCCGGGAGCGGCGCATGCTGCGGTAGGGTGCTGATTGAACGTCAGGACAGGATCTGATCTTTTGGTCAGACTGTCCTTCAGTCAGGTTGTCAGCATCTGCGGATCTGCCCTCAGTGTAGCAGTCTTTCCATCAGTGTGGAGGTGTTGTCCCCGTTCTGGTAGGGGGTGACATAGGTCCGGCCAATATACTGTCCGTTGGTCATGTCCGAGACGATGCGGCTCAGGCGGTTGGCCACCAGGATCCCGTTGGCGGGATTGTTGTCCTTGATGATCATCAGGTATTCCTGCTCAGCAAGTTTGCCCACATAGTCCTCAGATCTGATGCCGTGGCGGAAAGCGTCTGAGAGTTTCCGGCTCATGGCGGCATTCATTTTGATCTCCTTCTCCGAGTTCATGGGAGTCTGCTGGGAGATCACCATGCGGATCACCACGAAATTGTCATCGTATTTCAGGTGGTTGAGAATGAACTCCTCCAGTTCATGTATGGCCTCTTCGCGGTTGCCGACCTTCTTGGGCTCAACTTTGTTTCTTGTCATCTGTCTGTTATTCCTGGTCACTGAATTTTGAAAAATTCCTGAAGAGCACTTCTTCTGATCTTGATGATGGCCTTCCGGACACTGGAGCATCCCTCCGCAGCCAGGCACAGGGGCTTGTGGGGTGTTCCTGGCAGAAAGATCGCCAACTGTCCCGGATCAAGATCCGCATACTGGCAGTCTGTGTCCGCATCAAGGAAGGCGATGTCCCGGGTGCCGAACTCCTGGGTGGCGTAGGCTCCGCTGTATGTGCCCGCCAGGTAGCCGTACCTTTCGATTCCCCGGAGGACAATCTGCACGTCAGCAAACTCCTGGTGCACCTCCAGGGGTGCTCCCTGCTGGGGCCGCAACTGATCCTCCGACAGGGAGACGGTTACGTCCTCCCCCCGGAGCAGATATCGGCCGGTGGCTGTGCCGTCGTCATGCTGCAGTGCCTGGCTGATCAGTGCTCCGAGTTCAGGCATGAACTCGGCGACGGTGCGGGTGTCGGAAATGATCATCGTTCCTCCTGGGCTGGCTTTGCGGGTGGTGGCAGCGGCAAACTGATCCCGCTGCGCTACGCTGCGGTGGGGCCGCCTCCTGCTCTCCGGACGCTCTTCTTCCGGGCAGGCTTCTCTGCCTTCTTGCAAAATGCGTGTAGACTATAGCAGATCAGGGTTGCTTATGGCTAAGCACATGGGATGGTTTTGTGATGTTTGGGCAGGATTGCATCCTGCAATATGAAAGATGACTGCTGGCGGGAATTCTGTGATCCCCTTCCTGGCCGGGAAGGGTGCTTTCCCTGATCTGGACGGGGATGGTGCTCTCCGGTCCGGAGTCTCCTTCCAGCTCCGTTTCTCAACCTCACCGCAGCCACATCTTCATCTACATCCTGGTGCCGGCCACCGGGCGGGCGCCTCCACGAGATCCTGCCGGTAACTTCTGCCCTTGGGGTATAATGCGGGGCACGACTGCGGTTGACATGGGGAAACACCCCGGGACGGGACACAAATTGAGCGAAGAAGACAAGAATCTTGCCAGGTGCTTCAAACAGTTGCTGCGGGAGGAAAAGTACAGTTCTCAGGCAGAGATCGTGGAGGCCATGAACCGGCTGGGATTCACCAACATCAGCCAGTCCAAGGTGTCGCGGTTGCTGACCCGCTATGGGGCGGTGCGCACCCGGAACACCAAAATGGACATGGTTTACTGCCTGCCGGTGGAGCTGGGTGTTCCCACCATTAACAGCCAGATCAAGAGTCTGGTGCTGGACATAAGCCACAACGGTTGCATCATTGTCATCCACACCAGCCCCGGGGCAGCCCAGATGATTGCCCGGATGCTGGACTCCATTTCCCGCAGCGAGGGGATCCTGGGCACCATTGCCGGTGATGACACTATATTCATCACCCCGGTGGACATGGACAACATAGCTGAACTGTGTGAGTCGGTGCAGGAACTGTTCGAGCAGAAGGACTGATACTTCCCCGGCTCCGAGCCTGGTTCATGGCGGGACACGGTGAGATGTTTTCTCTTCCCGGAGGAGCGGAGCAGGTGTCAGGGCAGAGTTTCCGGAGTGTATTGGAGGTCAGGATGGTGTCGCAGTATTTTGTCACTGTAAGTCTCAATGCCGATGAAAGGGCATTGGCAGAGGAGTATGCAAGAGTTCACGGTCTGCTTCTGGCCGATGCTTTCCGGAAGGTCCTTCTGGAAAAGGCGGCCGCAGAAAAGCAGTGCGCTGAAGCCTGGGGCAGGGTAACAGCCCCGGAGGATCCTTCACGGGAGGGTGGAAGCGGATCGGAAACTTCGGGAACACCTTCAGCCTGAGGCCCCGGGCTATTTGAGCCCCGGCGGGACCGGTTGCTCTGTCTTTTCCGAGCGGCTGGGAGTTCTGGCAGATCCTGCCAGAGATGTCAGATCCAGTGTCCCGCCTCCCAGCCTTTCTTTCCGGCTTACCTTACTTTTCCTTTCCTTTCCTTTCCTTTCCTTTCCTTTCCTTTCCTTTCCTTTCCTTTCCTTTCCTTTCCTTTCCTTTCGTCAGCCTGTCAGAAACCGGCGGTATGGTCATGTGTCAGTTCATACGGATCTGCCCGGGTGGGGGCCTATTCCTGATCTTCAGAACTGCCCTGATCCACAGGGTAGCATCCCAGAACATGAAGCGACCGGCAGTTCCCCCGGATCTCATCCAGGGCTTTCTGGGCGTCAGGGGATTCCAGGTTGGCCTTGAAGTCGGCGTAGAACTGCTCCTCCCAGGGGCGTCCGATGATGGGGCGGCTGGTGAGTTTGGTCATGTTGTAGTTGTATTTCCGGAAGGTGTCCAGGATCTTGGACAGCGCTCCAGGCTCATTGGCCGTGGTGAAGGAGATGGAGGTTTTGGCGTCGGTGTCCGGCGGCAGTTTGATCCCCTCCCGGGCTATGACCACAAAGCGGGTGTAGTTGGCCTTCTGGTTGGCTATATTTGAGATAACTGGCGCCAGTCCGAAGATCCTGCCCCCCATGTCGCTGCCAATGGCAGCCGCCTCATCTGAGTTCAGTTCTTTGACCTGCCGGATGGCGTCGGCGGTGGAGTCGCAGTAAACGTATTCCACCTCCGGATAGCGGGACCGCAGGAAATTGGAGCACTGGACTATGGGCTGGGGATGGGAGTAGATGAACCGGATCTTCGGGGCGTTTTCCGGATGGTTCATCAGCAGGGAGTGGACGATGTGCAGGACCACTTCCCCGATTACCGCCACGGAGGGATCATTCAGCAGATCCAGGGCGTCGTTGATCATGCCGCTGCTGGTGTTCTCCACGGGCAGGAAGGCCAGATCTGTGATCCCCCGGCGCACATTGTTCACCTGATCCCGGAAGTTGGTGCAGGGCACCTCCTCAAACTCACGGCCTTGGGCGGCAGAGTATCTCTTAAGTGCCTGGTAGGAATAGGTGCCCACCGGTCCCAGGTAGGAGGCGGTGCGGTAGGAGCACCAACCAGGGTTACCGGCGGCAATCAGGTGCTGGATCCGGACCTGTCGGGTTTCACGGTTCAAGGATGTGAACAGTGTACGCACAAAACTGGGGTTCAGCCCCAGATCTGCGGCGGTGTCGGTCATGCGATCCACGTCGGTCAGAAGGCACGGCTCGTTGCTTGAAGCGTCATCAATCCTTTTCTTTATGAGTTTCAGGATCTCCTGATCCTGCTGTCCGAGAGTGTCCATTAAATTTCCTTATGATTCATCCCACAAAAGTTAGCGCACAATCTGTCTAAGAGAGAAATATCAGGCTTAAAGCTTTGGATCAGGAAAGCTTAAGTTGAGGCAGATTATTCACTATTTCTGCAGTTTCCATGCTTACAGTGATGATTGAAAGTAGCAAGTCTAAAATATATTTAGGTTTGTTATGTTCTTTGCTCCAGTCATTGGGGTCATTAATTATCAGACTTTCCTTGTTTTGGGTGATCTGATATCTTTCCATGATCCAGTCAATAGCTGATTTGCCATTTATGACATATTCATATGCCTTTTGAGGAATGTTTTCTATTAGGATATGTGAGTTATAAATAATTGTGTCCGTTTCACCTTTCTTTGGATACTTCATTTTTATAACTTTGTAGAATTCATAGTCGTCATCAGAAGATGGATTGCCTGTTATTGTAAGTGTAACGTCAGATGGTGTCCTTCTGTTTTCATAATTAAGATGCAAATCAGAAAGCTGCTTGCCTGCCTCAGCAAAAGCAATGAAATCTTCATATTTATCGACGATGGGAATTCTGGGAAGTGATTTTTTTAATTCCTGTGCATAATGCTTTCTGTATGTTTTTGAATGTAGAAGCCCGTAAATATAATAAAAGATCTGCTTTTTGTTGGTTTTTTTAAGATTAAATCTCTTTTTGATTTCACCGGCAAACCAGTCAGTGATGCCGTCTTTTCTAATGTATTGCCTTTCCAATGTTTCATAATTATTAAACATTTCACTCTGAACTGAACTTTTTTCAAAATAGTAGAGAGGAAAACACTGACATGTTCCATTCAGATGGAGATCTACAAGACAGTTTGAAATTAAGCACGAAAAGTTCGCATCGCCTACACCGCTCACGCAAATGACTAAATTGTCCAATTCAGGATGAGGAAAAATTTTAGGTAACTGGTAAACCCTATTATTCAGATCCCTGTTAAAATAGGAAACCTGTTTGTAGAACGGTCTGTATAAACTTGTAAAAAGACAATTTTGATCAAAAAAATATTTTCTTCGATCTTTTACATCCCTATCTTTCTGTGCAGCATCCCATGAAAACTTGGAACTGTCAAATTTATTATTCTTTTCAAGAAAATCAGTAACAGACAGGCGTGGATTGGCGTTACGTGCTTCCTCATACTCATCAACCGTCTGATTATAAAAATCTATAGACCTTCGGAGATGCGATTCCAGTACTTTACTGCTGGAATTGTAACACCACGAATCGCGGTTGGTTTTCAGACCATTGGTATAATTATCATTGAAAACTGTTTGCTTGTCGGGATCTTTATTATTTTTATCGCCTAAAGGAATGAGTGCATCAAAATCACTGTTGCGCTGGTTTATCCAGTCATGTTTTTCGTTTGGCTTAATGATTTTCCAGTCAATGCTTTCAATGCTGGCAGATTCACTTAGCTTTTTAAGTTTTTCTTCCCGTGAAAGATAGTCGCCAATATCATGATAATAGATCACGGCTTTGCTATTGGCTGCTTTAGGCTTTCTTACAAGAATCGTTATTGTCACAGGTGTGCGTGAACCCGAGCCGAAAATTTTTCCGCCTTCTTTCCTTGATAGTTCACCGGATGTGCGCTGATTTCCACGTAAATTTAGCACATAGATTGAAGAAAACTCATCCTCAAGGCATTTTCTCATCCCGTCCATGGCATTGCCGTCAAGCCAGCCGCCATTGCTTATGAAAGCAATCACCCCCCTGTCATTGTCATTTAACAGGATCCTGTCGCTTGCCCAGCGGAAGGCTTTGATGTAACTGTCGTAGAGAGAATTCTTGTTCGTGGCTTTTGTGTTTGCTGCATAGGTTGAAGCCAGCCTTTTTTCAAGATTTGGATAATGGAGATTCTGTGCATTATCGTTGGCAGACTTCTGACCGGCTGAGTATGGAGGATTGCCAAAGCACACCATTATGGGTTGCTTCTTCTGTCTTTCCATCCGGTCGGTGTTTCCCTTAAGGATCTGAGTGAAGATGTCATTGTCCTGCTCTTCATTCAGCTGGAATGTGTCTGTCAGACAGATGCCATTGTAGGGTATATATTGATCCGAACTGATCAGAGCATGAAAAGCGGCTTCAATGTTGATGTCGGCAACATAGTAAGCAAGGAGCACAATTTCATTGCAGTGGATCTCCTGGGTGTATTTTCTGATCAGATCCTCTTTTCTGATCAGCCCAGACTGCAGCAGGCGGACGATAAAAGTACCCGTACCGGCGAAAGGATCCAGAATATGAACACCTTCAGACGAAAGGCTTGAGGAAAATTCCTTATTTAAGATTGTATTTACTGAATTGATGATAAAATCAACACATTCAACAGGAGTATAAACTATTCCCAACTGTTCAGTTGTTTTAGGAAAGGCCAGCTTGAAGAATTTTTCATAGAGGGTTTTGATAATAGTCTGTTTGCCTTCGAGATTATCAATGTGACGCACGTTCATGCGCACGTTCTCATAGAATTTCCGCAGTTCCTCAGTGTCTTTTTCCATGCCCTCTGAAGTGAGGATATCAAGCATCTGCTGCATGGATTGGCTTACGACGTTATTCAGGGAAAAGTTATATTCTTCAAATAAGGCATCAAACACAGGTTTGGTAACCATGTGCTGAGCAAGCATGACCACTGCCTGGTTATTAGTCACCTCAGGATTAAGATTTTTTCGTAAACTGTTTACAAATTCATCGAATTCTGTTTTATGCTCCCTGCCTTCTTCAACCATGCGGGAGATCCGTTCGATGAAATCCTGGGCTATTTTTCCAACTTTTCCGGCCCAGTTTTCCCAGTAAAGCCGGTCACCACACTTTTCCACTAGACGAGCATAAATGCCCTGCTGAAGATCACCGAATCTGATATTTAACTGTACACCAATGTCTTCATCTGAAAGTTGGGCACCTTCATCAGGATCTGCATCATGCAGCAGACCGTCAGATCCTACCTGGAATCCTGATTTGCCAATGATAACTTTGGAATCGTTATGATTCTTATTGAGAGAAATGGAATTAATGCAGGCGTTGAATGACTCATCATGGGAGCGCAGGGCGTTAAGAATGTCCCAGACAACGGCAAATCGTTCGTTATCATCTAATGCGTCTTCAGGTTTAACATCTGCTGGAACAACTATCGGAATAATGATGTATCCATATTTTTTTTCGTCAGGCTGTCCCCTGTGGAAATTTCTCATGACACGCCCAACAGACTGAACAACGTCGACTTGGGAGTTTCTTGATGAAAGGAAGATTATTGCGTCAAGGGCAGGTACATCAACACCTTCAGACAGGCAGCGCACATTTGTAAGGACCTTGCACTCATTCTCTTCACCATTTTGGTTTAGCCAGGATAGATATTCCCCGCGTTCCTGCGCATTCATGCCCCCGTCTACGTGGTGTGCCTTTATATCAACAACCTTCTGCTTATCCTCCTCAGTTAGATTATCCTTGTATAATTCACATAGTTTAGGCAGCACATCTTCTATGTTTTTGGAGGTTCCGGGTTCAGCCACACTGCCAATTTTGCGGCAGAAGGCAACTGCGCGCCTCATTACTCCTGGATCTGCATCCCAGGTCTGGCCCTTGTCTCCGGTTATTTTTTTTGACAGTCCGTTTATAACGCCAAGGAGTTTGATAGTATCGTCTGTGTTGAATTCTTTAGCTGTGTTGTCACGGATCTTGCTGAGCACATTGTCTGGTACTTCGTCCTCGGACATTGTCAGTACCAGTACTTTGTAATCTGTCAGTAAGCCGTGCTCCACAGCATAAGTGAAGCCAACTCGGTAAAACTCCTTTCCATAGATGGATTCATCATCCATGGAGCAAAGAATGCAGTTTTTGATCGATGCCTTTACCTTCGCATTTTCCCCGTACAGTCTTGGCGTTGCCGTCATATACAGTCTTTTCTTGCCGGAAACATTTGCATCACTGTGGATCTTGATGAAATAACTTTCATCAGCGGCATTATTGAGTTTTACACCTGTTGTTCGATGCGCCTCATCGCAAATTATGAAATCAAAAACCCCGTATGCCTGATCGCTTTCTGAGCAAATCAGTTTTTGGGCTTCCGCCACAACATCCACTGACTGGTATGTTGAGAAAACAACAACAAGACTGTGCTGTTCCCTTGCCTTCAGAATTTGGCGTTTAATGCTTTCTGCACTGGTGCACGCCGGGTAAGCAAGATCCTCAACGCTTTCAATCTCAATATCTGAACTGTTTTGGCTTTTCTTGGAGACTTTGCTGTCAGAGCAAACGCATATGGCGGAAAATTCAAAAGAAGCGTCAGTCTTCCACGCATTGAGTGTTTGTCCCAGAAGTGCGATGGAAGGAACCATAAAAAGAACGAGACCTTTTTTATCAAGAATATCCTCAGCAATCTTCAGAGCTGTGTAGGTCTTTCCTGTGCCGCAGGCCATAATAAGTTTGCCACGAGTGTTACCCTGATTTACATAGTGTTCGCGGGCCTTGTCAACAGCTTCTATTTGATGCTGGAATGGGCTTTTAGCAAAATTTCTTGCTTCTTTCCCATTTTCTCCGTGATACAGTTTGTCCCAGTTGACATTAGAATTGTTTAAAAGTTCTTTGTCTATTCTCCGGAACGGGATCTTGCGGTTTAGTGTGCTTTCCCTGGCGTTGGGACTCCAGTTTGATGCAGTGTCAACCCAGAAGGCATAGGAGAATTCCAGTTCATGGTTCTCGTTGTCAGAGAACTTTTTATCTACGCATGAAAGGAATGAATCTACTGAATGCTTCTGGACGCTCGTCCCTTCAGCATAGCATTTGCACTGAACCGCCCAGAAATTATGCTCAAGCGTTTCAACTACTAAATCGATCCCAATATCGTGTTCACTGAAGCTTTTTCTGTAGGGAAATTCTGACCACAGCCATACGTCTTTAATCTGGTCACGGTAAAGGGGTACGGTCTTAAACCAGTTTTTAATCAGCCTTTCAAATTTATTGCCTTTATCGGTCTCGCTTAATGTAGTAGATCTGAATAAATCAATAATTTCGTAAAAGTTCATTTGTTTTCCAAATTTACTGATGTTAACGGTTGGTAGTGGTCAAAATTTGGGGTCCCTGAAAAAAAGCCCCGGCAGAGCCGGGGCCGCATGTTCTGAAAGCCCTGGGAGGGGCTCAGAAGCCCACTACTGAGGGGATCAGCATGTTCACCCGCTCCTTGTCTCCCAGCTGACCAAGCTGGTTGTTGCCCCAGCACTTGGCAGTGTCGTCATTCAGCACGGCACAGGAGTAGTTGGAGCCCAGGGACAGGCTCTTGACGTTGACTAGCCACAGATTGTCCTCATCTTCAATGGCATAGCCGTCCTTGTCATAGCCGTTGTAGACCTTGACCGGAACTTTCTGGTTGTGGGTGCCGTTGTCTCCCAGGCGTCCGAAGAAGGACTCGCCCCAGCAGTAGGCCTGGTGCTCGCTGTCAAATACAGCACAGGTGTGCACAAAGCCGGTGGCGATCTCCTGGACATGGGTGACGATCTTGGCAGGATCGTTGGTGCAGTCCCAGTTTTCCTCCCGGTCATCGGTGCCGGGCCGGCAGATGGCGGAGGGAGTTCTCATATTGTCAATGTCGTTGTTGTTGCCGATCTGACCGTAGCGGGCCTGACCCCAGCAGTAGGCAGTGCGGTTGTCACCGGCCACGGCGCAGGTGTGGGACTGCCCGATGGCAATCTGGTGGACCTGGGTGAGGGGGGATTCAGTGCAGTCGGAGGCGTTCTGGGCGCAGATGGGGGTGGGAACAGACTGGTTGCTGTCCTGGTTGTTGTTGCCCAGCTGGTTGCTGGAGCCGTCACCCCAGCACAGGCCCCGGCCCTGTTCGTCGTTCATGGCGGCGCAGGTCAGGTAGTTGCCGGCCACGATGCTCTTAACTCCCACCAGGGGATCTGCGTCGCAGTCCTTGGCCTTCTCGTTGCACACGGCCACGGGGGTCAGCATGTAGTCAGACTTAGCGTTGCCCAGGCGGCCGTTGCTTCCGTTGCCCCAGCAGTAGGCCTGGCGCTTGTCGCCGACAATGGCGCAGACATGCTCAGCGCCTGCGGAAATTGCCTTAACGTCTGTCAGGGGGTGCTTGGCGCATCCGGAGGTGAAGCCCTGGGCGCATACGGCCACCGGTCTCTCCTGATCGCTGCGGCTGCCGTTGCCCAGCTGGCCTGAAGAGCCCCGTCCCCAGCAGTAGACGGCGTTGTTCTGGCCGATGATGGCGCAGGCGAAGAGATCGCCCACGGCCACGGCGGTGGCGTCGCTGAGATATTCGGACTCGCTGGGAGCCTCACCCTTGTAGACAGTCACCGGGGTGAAGGAGTAGCGGGTGGTCTCCAGGTTGGGGTTCTTGTATTCGCAGGCGATGCCACTTGCTCCGTCTTCCAACTCACACTTTCTCATCTTGCCGTCATCACCCAGGGAGCCCTTGTTGGCGCCTCCCCAGCAGTAGACCTTGCGGCTGAAGTCCACGGCACAGGTGTGGACGATGCCGGCGTCCAGATCCCTGACGGACATGGGATTCTTGGAGATGTGGCGCTCCTCCCCGGTGGACAGGGAGCCTGAACTGCCGGAGGAAGAGGAAGTGGATGCGGTTGTGCCTGATCCTCCCGGACGGGAAGGATCTGAGGAGCCCATCATTTTGAAAACGAAGAAGATCACCGCCAGGATCACCACGAAGATGAGCAGCGGCCTCTTGGAATTGTTGTTATCCGAACCCATTAAACACCTCAAGTGCTTTGCTGTTGTAGTAAAGTTTTAACCGTGTGATTTTAGTGCAAGACCCTCTGTGAGTCCAATTCAAACTGCCGGGGGATGGCTTTTCTGTGAGCCCGGACAGCAGTTTGTCCGTCCTCCGGACCTGCCGCCAGATCCTTTGCGGTGGCGAAGCAAGGGATTTTCTGCTAAATTGAGGCGTCCATTTTCGGCCTGCAATGTGCAGTGTCCGTATCCGGCAGACCGGCGGCCGGAGCTGAGAACGTTGGCTGCTGACCGTCGGATGGCGGCGTTCTCTGGCGCCAGACTTCCCGGGCACAGTTCCGGTTCTTTCTCCGCCCAGCTGAAGGACGGCGGCTCCGCCGTGGAAGAGTTTTGTGCGCGCTGCAAGCCGCATTGAATAATTAGCAGAAGAAGGCACAGTCATGTGGAAAATATCGCTCCGGGGCATTCTGGCTTCCGCCGTGCTGCTCCTGTCCGCATCCCAGGTTCAGGCAAGAATTGATCCCGCTTCCCTGACCGATGAGCAGAGGGCTTACCGGAAAGCGGTGAGCCTCTACAAGGCAGGCAAATTCACCGAGGCCCGGCTGGTGGCGGGGACTCTCAGCAAGTATGTCCTTCATCCTTACCTGGACTACTACGATCTTTATTACGATGCGAGGCCTTCCAGGCTCCGGGAGGTGGTGGCCTATGTGGGCAGCAACCGCAATGACGGCCTGGTGTCGGATCTCCAGGCACGCTATGTCAGGATGCTCTACCGGGAGGGGCAGTATGCCGCCGTGGCCCAGGTGCGTAAAAAGCCCTTCCGCGGGCTTGGTCTCAACTGCGTCATGAACAGCGCCCTGTACCGGGCAGGCAGCAAGCGCCAGGCCACCGAGTTCATGCGCCGGGAGTACATGAAGGGCAGCGCCATGCCGTCAGAGTGCTCCTTCCTCATGGAGCAGGCCTGGAAGGACGGAGTGCTGAACTACAGCTCCGACTACACCAAACTGCTGAAAAAGTTCCGGATCCGCCGCCAGGATGCAGTGATCAGGGATCTGGCCAAGCGGCTTAACGGCACCCGCTACGCCTCCTCCGCCAAGATTGTCTCCCAGCTGTATGTCAACCCAGGGGAGTTGCTGAACAAGCTGAACCGGAATGTGGAGGACTACCGGAATGTGGCGGTGGGCGCCGTCCTGCTGCTGGCCAGAAAAAATGCGGAGACCGCCCTGTCGGTGCTAGACACTGTGGTCAGGAAGTTTGAGCTGAATGCCTCCCAGGTCAATGAGTGCAAGAGCTTTATTATTCGCCACCTTATGCAGCAGAAGCGCTCCGATCACATGGAATGGCTGGATCGGAACCTTATGACTCTGAAGGATCCGGATGATCTGATCCAGAACCGGGTTAAGCTGGCCATATGGCAGGAGAACTGGCGGGATCTGGATCTGTGGCTGAAGAAACTGTCTCCCAAGGAGGCCCGGGAGAGCAAGTGGACCTACTGGCGTGCTTTTGCCCTGGAGAAGCAGGGCAGGCTCAAGGAGGCCCGCGCCATGTACCTGAAGATCCTCAGCGACCGATCCTTCTACAGTTTCATGGTGTCCCAGAAGTTCTCCATTCCCTGGCCTTTCCTGGAGCAGCGGGTGTGGATGTCTCCCATGGATGAGAAGAAGGCACTGGCCAAGTGGACGGAGTTTGCCAAGGTCCGGGAACTGCTGGCGGTGGGGGACATATCCAATGCCGGCAGGGAATGGTATTACTTCATTTTGCGTCTGACACCCAAGGAGGTGGCTGAGGCGGGGGTTCTGGCTTACAACCGGGGCTGGTATGATTATTCCCTCAAGGCCTGCATCTACGGCAAGGCCTGGAATCTGCTGCAGCTCAGGTTCCCCATGCCCATGCGGGACTACTACCGGAGAATGAGTAAGGAGACCGGGGTCAGCGAGTCCTTCCTCTATGCCATTTCCCGTCAGGAAAGTTCCCTGAATCCCACCGCAGTGTCCCCTGCGGGAGCAAAGGGCATGATGCAGCTCATGCCTGCCACGGCCTCCATGGTTGCCCGGAAGTTCCGGATCCCCTATTCCGGGGAGGCCGATCTTCTGGATCCGGAGACCAACATCTCCCTGGGCGCCCATTATCTGCAGCACCTGCTGGAGGGGTATGACAACAACCGGATCCTGGCGGCCACCGCCTACAATGCGGGTCCCCACCGGGTGGAAGCCTGGCGCAGCAAGGACGGCAGGGGCAAGTCCGTGGACGTCTGGGTGGAGAACATCCCCTTCAATGAGACCAGGAACTATGTGCAGAACGTCATCATCTTTGACGCAATATATCAGAAGTACATGAAGAAGGAGCCTTATTTCCTGACGAAGAAGGAGTTCAGTTTCAAATACTGATGGTTTTTTTCCGGGTGGCGCTCAGGCTCCAGCCCGGTGTGACGGCAGGCGCCTGATCCCTGGGGACCGGGCGCTTCCTGTTTCTGGCTGAGAGACTGGTTGGCTCCGTGGCTAGTGCTGGGCTTTGGGCCGGGAGACTGCCTGTGCTTTACGGGCACCAGGTGCTGCGTATGTTTAAGAGATGAGCACTGCCGCCGGCTGAGGTGGTGAGCGGGGCTTTCTTGGCGGGCTGGCACCGGTCACCGCTGCTGCCAGGGTGCAGTGCTGGTATGGATCAATCGGTTTTCCCCCCGGGAGGAACTTGGTCAGCGGCAGGAGTCCCGGCCTTCTTCCAGAGTGAACACCTCCTGACCGCCATGGTACAGGACGGAGGAGATCCGGTTGATCCTGCTTACACCGCTCTCATCGAAAAAACGGCACACCAGGACGGTGTACAGACTGCGGATCCTGCCGGGGTTGCGCCGCCAGGCGTCGGGCAGACGCTTCTTCTCGGTTACAAAGCGCAGATGCAGTGTCCGGTCCCGGATCTCCATGCCCTCCAGGGTGTAGCCGGCGTAGGATACCGGCAGTAGCTCCCGGGCCAGAGCGAACTGCAGGCTGTTCTCGATCATTTTGCCCCGGTTGGTGTAGGCGTTCAGCAGGAACAGTTTGGTTCTTCCGTCGGTGTTGTTCAGCAGATCCCTGAAGAGAGTTTCCTCCTGCAAGGTGATCCTGGCAAGGGTGGGGCCTGGAAACAGTGCCAGGGCAGTGCCAAGGATGGTGGGAAGCAATCGCCTGGTGAGGGGTGAACTGCCGGGGAACCCGGATCTGCCGGCGGTGATCTTCGCTGTTTTTTGCATAGTGTGTCCTTCCCTGGTGATATGCGGCTGCTGGTGTGCCGGCGGGATCCGTGTGCTTGGCCCAGGATCTCGGGAACTGCCATAAGCCTAGCACAGCCATGTGCCGGGCGCCACCGGGGATCGACTCAGAACTCTTTCCTGCCGCCTGATGGGGCTGGCGGTGGACACCTGGACAGGGACTTTTTTCCGGCTTTACCCGTTCAGGATCCGGGGTGTTTTGCTACAATCAGCCTGAGTAACTTGGGGGAAACATTATGACTGAACTGACATGGAAGGATGTGCTGGGACAGGAGAAGCTGAAGCCCTATTTTCAGGAGATCCTGGCTTTTGTGGACCGTGAACGGGCCGGGGGCAAGGTGATTTATCCTCCAAGGGATCAGGTGTTCAACGCTTTTCGCCACACCCGCTTTGCGGACATCAGGGTTGTGATCATCGGTCAGGATCCCTACCATGAGCCCGGACAGGCCCACGGTCTTAGCTTCTCGGTTCCTGACGGCTGTCCCTTTCCGCCATCACTGGCAAACATTTTCCGGGAACTGCAGACGGAATATCCGGGTTACACTGTGCCTGTCAGCGGCAACCTGGAGAGATGGGCCGCCCAGGGGGTCTTTCTGCTGAACTCTTTTCTCACCGTGGAGCAGGGCAAGCCCAAGTCTCATGAGAACATTGGCTGGGAGCAGTTCACCGATGAGGTCATCAGGATCATCGGCTCTAATCTCACTGATGTGGTGTACATGCTCTGGGGATCATTTGCCCAGAGAAAAAGCCGGCTGCTGGATCCCGGCAGGAACCTGCTCCTCAAGGCAGCCCATCCCAGCCCCCTGTCTGCTTACCGGGGCTTCATGGGCTGCGGGCATTTTGTGAAGGCCAATGAATACCTTTCATCACATGGCCGGGGAACCGTCGACTGGCGGCTGTGACCGCCAGGTGAAGACAGAGAGTGGTTTCAGTTCCAACTTCCTGAACTGGCAACTCTGACGCGCATGAGCTGCATCTGCTGCAGCTTCGGGATCCAGGTGTCTTTCCTGCCCCAGATGCATTCTGATCAACTGCCGCCAGACAACAATAGGGGTTGGCGGCGTCCATAATGTGAGAAAAGCCGGCGGATGCCGGCTTCTGCTTTCAGTGTTGCTGTGTTTCCCCTCATGGACAGGCTCCCAGCTGGAAGCCGGATCCGGACCGGGGCTCAGCGGACGATGGCGGTGGTGGTGTCACCGGACTTGTTGATGGCTGAAATGGCGCCCTGGCTGTAGGAACTGACCTTGGACATGAAGTCCTGGATCAGAAGCATCTGCTGCTGGGTGTCGGAGCCAATGGTTTCCTGGATGTTCTGGAATGACTGGATGGTGGCGTTGATGGCGCTGACGCTGCACTTCATGCCCTTGAAGATGTTGTCAATCAGTTCCTGTGCGTCAGCCGTGGAGACATGCTTCCAGCCGATGTTGTTCACACCAAACAGATCTCTGGTGGAAATGTTGTGATAGTTGGGATAATGCTTGGTGTTGAAATTGACATCAGAGCCCCTCAGTGCATTCCGGATCCCATTGATGTCAGGGATCTTGCTGACTTCAATCTGTCCGCCAGGCCCGCCGATGGCATTGTCAATGGCTGTTCTCAGGTTGCTTACGGCACTCATCAGAGCCTTGTCGCCGGGGAACTCAATGCCGTAGTCCTTGCACATCTGAAGCACATTTTCCAGATTGTTGATCTTTTCAGTAGAAACTTTCTCGCCGTCCTTCAGACCGGCCACTGCGTTTCTGAGGTCAACGATGACCTGGGTGATTTCCTTGGACTTGGCCTGTGACACCTTGATGGCGTCAATCTTTTCCTTGGCGTAGGCGCGGTTCTCCTTGGCAAGATCATTCTGCATGGCCGCAAACTGAAGCTCCACGCTGGTGGGGTCGATCTCAGAGTGCATGCGCAGGCTGTTCAGGTAGTCAGTTTGTACGCCGGTGTTCTGTTCATTGATTACGTTGGTCATGACAATTGTCTCCTAACAAAAAATCTGTTTATCAACTCATCACTGGGTAAACGTCTTGTCCTGGTAAAGGTTACAGATCTTTTTTTCTGCCGTTTTACTTTTTCCGGTCAGATGTGCCAAAGTTGGGGGAACTGTCACAAAAAGCAGCCGGTGCCCGATTTAATAGTGCCTGCTTCCCATCGGCCTTCTGTATTATTGAGCCCGGGTATGGTAGCAAAGCCGCTTGCCGCCGGGACTTTTGGACAAGCCGGTGCTGAAGGCTGGTTTGCGGCCAGGTGCCTTGTTTGTTCAGCTGGCATCATGCTTTCAGTCCTTGTCAACGCCCCACCGGAAGGCAAAGAAAAAAGGCAGTGAATGCGTCTTCCTCTTTTTTAAGCCGAAATATACCTTCAAGGCTGGCTCTTCTGATGTAACATCCGCCGTCCCGTAAAAGAGGTGGCTGGACAGGATCTAAAATACCAGTCAGCCTTGTGTTCCTGAACCGGACAAGGCGAATGCCATGGACTTTGCCGGTTTGCCTGAGTGTGCTGCGGGTAACTTTCTTTTTTTTGGTCACAGTTTTGTTTATGGATCACCTATCACTGATCAATTCCGTTCTGGAAACTCTTGAGTCCTACGGGCTGAGACCCATGCATTCCCTGAGTGAGACTTTTGAGATCAGTCCCAGTCATGACAGCCTGACACTGTGCTGCCGGGACGGCTTTCTGCTGTGCAGTATTGCCGTTATTCTTGACGGCGGGGACACCCTCCGTCCCCTGCTTCTTAACTGCAGCGGAGAACTATCCCGGGGCAACCGCCTCTTCATTCCGTCGGAAGGCGGAAGCGTCAAACTGGGAAGGGTTATCGGTCTTAACAACACTGATGTGGCCGGGATCAGGCAGGAACTTGTTGATTTTCTTGATACCGTGGAAAAGGATCGGCAACTACTTCAGGACACTGCCAGTGTGAGCAGCGGTGCTGAAACGCCATCTTCGGACATGTCCAGGGAACTTATGTTCAATCTGGGATCATTGGTATAGCAGATCCCGGGTTCTGACAGCAATGCAGTATGCTTCCCCGGGCGTTTGCCGCGGTTTCTGTTCAGGAGGTGTTCCGTCTGATCTGCGTCAGCCTGTAAAACATTCCGGTTCTAGAGCCATGAGGTAAGAAAGTCTTCAGTGTCAGCCGGGGCTCTTTTGCTTTTCCCGCCTTTGGAAGATTGATCAGGAAGAACTGTGTGCAGGGCGTCTCCTTATTTGGAGCCGGAACTGTAACCTTCATTTTCCATGCTCGTTGAAAAAGGCAGAACATGCCTGCAAGGCGCCTGGTCTCTGTGCAGAGCCGACGCTGGCAGAACAACAATCAGATGATCACAGGAGTCAGCAGTCATGACAGGGATAAACATCAACAACCATGCCGGTAATGTGGCCAATCTGCAAGATCCAGCCGTTCTCAACGCCCCTCAGCCCAATTTAAATCCCAATCCGCCGGTCAATGCGGGAAATGATCTCATCTCCCAGTTTGAGGTCTTTGAGAAGAACAACAACCTCTTTGTGAACACTGATGCGGAGCCCCTGCTTTCTTCATCCATGAGAAGAAAACTTGAGAGCGTTGACCAGGCTGTTCAGAAAGCGGCTGCCGGTGAGCAGGACATGAGTATGGATGACATGCTCACCATGCTGGCGGGCTATTCGGAAAAGAGCCTCGATCCTGATGATGCCGGCAAGCGCGTGATCTTCCAGGGCGCCCGGGAGGCCAGGGCCCTTGATCACAAGGCTGTGGAGTTCACCATGAAACTGCTGGATGGTCTGCTCTTCTCCAAGCTGCCTGGGAATGAAGAGGCCCAGAATCTAAAAAATGAGACCCAGCAGCTACTTATGCGTCTCATGAAGGGGAAGTACCGGCCTGAGGGGCGTGCAGTTCTCTCGGCTAGGCTTCCTGAACTGGTGTCTAGGCTCAAGACCGCTGCTGATGCCATCGGTGATGAAGGTGCCAAGCAGAAGGCCAAGCTCCTGGCTGATGATGTCGCCGCTGCTTTCAACCGTATTCTGAAAAACCGCAGCCAGGCTGCACAATTTATGAGGGCCAACAAAAACAACGACAACAAGATCACCTTCGGCAGTCTCCGGGATGTCATCGGCATGGGTCCCCTTCTTTCTACCGTAAAGGAGCAGATTTCGTCCTTTTTTGCCATGCCCAAGGTGACTGAGGACAAGGTGCTGGAAAAAATTTCCCTTGGTCAGTCCTCCCTGGAAAGTGAGGCCGCCGCCCATCCAGAATTCGGGACCATATTCAAGGAATACTCTGCAAAATGCCTTGAAAAACTGAGTTCTGATCTGGCCCAGGTTGCCAGTAAGGTGGATGACAGCAAGATCCAGGCAGATCTTGCTGTTCCCCTGGATCCTGCCACTGATGCCGGCAGCCGCAAGGCTGACGAGGTTTACGGCTTGCTTCTGCCTCAGATCCGGGATCTGAACCTGCTGGCCCGGGATGCTGACAACACCCTGAACGCATCTGACCGCACCACGCTTTTTTCTGCGGAGAGCCTGGAAAACCGCATCGGTTCACGCCTGGAACTGCTGAAACTGGTTTACAGTGGCCGTCCTGACTGTATTGAGGTTCTGGACAAGCTTGCGGCAAACCGTGACACCATGGCCTCTGTGCTGGAAACAGTCGGCTACTCTCCCAGCCTGTTCCGGGCTCTGGTGGAGAATCCCAGCATAATTGACTCCCTGGTCGCACTGAAGACGGCGGCCAGCGATGATGATGTCAGGCAGGCAGTCACTAATGTCTGCACCGTTTTTGCACTGCAGATCCCCTTTGCTGACAACACTTTGCCGGCAGCTCTGCTGCAGGGGGTTCCCACGGGGGATCTTTCCCAGAGTGCGGCCATCGTGCTCCAGCATCTGCCGGCCAGATATGAGCTCACCAGCGATGCCCTGGCCTGCATTAACTACGTGCTCAATGGCAACACCCAGATCACCAAGAGTACGATGGACATCACCCTGGATGATCTCAAGACTGCCTACAGAAGTGTGTGCAACCCTTCCCGGGAACTCAAGAATGTTCTGAAGGATGCAGGTCTGGCCAATGAACTGCAGAATGTGGAGAACATACTGCTGAAGGCCGCCTACCATCAGTATCTGAGCGACAATGCCGGCAATGATGCCCGCACCAGACCCTTTGCTGAGAATCCTGATTTCAAGAACTTCATGGGGATCACTGCCGACGGCGCCAACAACACGGTGAACGAAAGCCGTTACAGCGGTTTTGACCCCACTGTGGTGAACACCCAGAACACCAATGTAGGCACCTTCCTGAAGGCCTTCAACATTATGATGAATCACAGCGGCTTCCTGGATGCCTGTGAGAAGATCCCTGAAGTTCACCTGGAGAAGCGTCTGTCCGAGGCTTTGGGGGCCAATCTGGATGGGCTGGTTGAATCTCTTGACCTGCAGACAAATAAGCCGGAACTGGCGCAGTCTTTCCGGAATGCCACCACATCCAAGGCCAAGGTGGAGTGGTTCAAGAATAACCAGGCAGCCCTTGCGGCGCTCTTCATCTCAAAGAACAACACCAATCTTCAAGACATTGAGCGCAGCAATGTGGCTGAAATCAGCCGGCAGCAGAAGGTCATTGCGGATCTGGGGCTGAATGGTCTGCTGAATTACAGCCGCACTGTGGAGACCTCCAAGATAGGGACCACGGGCAACTCCTCTGCCGGAGCCGCCAATGTGGATGATCTTTTCCGTGGCCTTGACAAAGTGAAGGGCAGTGAGTCCCTGGCCTACCTGGTGTCAACCATTTCTCATCTGACAGCCACCTCGGTGCAGGATGTTCTTAAGGGCAACCGTACCTTTCTGGGACTGAAGGGGGAAGACTTCCTTAATCCGGCCAAACTGGGTGACATCAGAAACGCCCTGGCCAATGCGGATCCGTCAGTCCGTGAGTCGCTGGATTACAAACTCTGCTTCCAGGACTATGCCAAGCTCAGGCTCCTTGCCAACAGAGCCGGACCCGTAGTGGAACAGGATCTCAGGGTCATCCATCTCTCAATGGATCAGATTCATGCTGCGGTGAATGCGCTGAAAAATCCTAATCCGGCCCCCCAGCCTCAGGATGATCTCCTGAATACCTTTGTGATCATGGAGAAGGAGGTAGACAACAACGATACCCGTCTGGTTAATTTCTGCTACCACAGCGGCGCCCTCACGGATCTGGAGAGGATCCGGATCCTGGAGAACCTGGTGCTGGATCCGGCCATGTTCAAGGCCAAGGACAATATCTTCGTCAGTGACGATGAGTCAGGCAAGAAGCAGATGGAAGCCATCAAGGGCGCACTGAAGGATGCGGTTTCTGCACTCAAGACCCGCAACCCTAACACTGCCGCCATTATGAGCCGTCTTTCCCAGAAGATCGACGAGCAGCTGGCAGGCCACAGGACCCGGAGCCTGGCCAATACCCTGGTGGCTGTCTCCCCCTATCTCCATCCTGAAGAGACAGCACAGGACAATGTTGCCAAGACTATTGAGATCAAGTACAACGCCATGTTCCGCAAGGGGGACAAGACCTTCCGCAGCGGTTTGGCAAAGATTGCCTCCAATTTCCTGGGAGTTGCCCGTGAGCCCTCCCAGACCATGTCGGATCTTCTCAGTGGCATGCAGACAAGGAAGCATGACGCAGACGTTATGGTTGACACTTTGCTGAGAAACAGATTCTGCTCGGTGGTCATGGAAAATGCTCTGCGGAATGTGGCTTACAGTAACGGCTTCTCCACTCTGGCTGACTTCAAGTATGCCATGACCAGCGACAAGGTGGATGCCAAGGGCAAATCCCGCAGCGATCTCATCCGGGAGGTGGCAGCGGTGGCCGCCCGTTCCCTTGGGGGAGTGGATCAGGGCACCATCATGAAACTGGCCCTCAAGATCACCGAGTCGGATGACTATATGAATCATCTGAGCCAGGGGATAACCAAGGGCTTCACCCGTTCGGTCCGCCGCTTCGGCAGGATCCTGGGAAGGACCCAGGTTGCGAGTTTTGGCCGGAGTGTCAGGCGGTTCTTTTCCTCCCTGTTCACCAGCAGGGCAGCCCGTGAGAGCAAGCTCAGGGTGTGCAGCCTCACTGCTGAGAACACGCTGCTATCCATCAAACCAGGCGCCACTCTGGTCTATACCAAGGACAGTCATCTTACTGTGGGGGCCGGTGTAAATGTGGCCGTCTCGGAGAAACTGGGCAAGGTGGGTTTTTCCGGAGAGGTCAAGATCAGCGCCAATTCCAATCTTGAGATTGAGCGCACTGAAGATGGCAAGTTTGTTTTCCTGCTGGCAGCCGGTCTGGCCGGAAAGTTGGGGCTCAATGCCGGGATCAAGGACAAGATCTCTGTGGGATCCCTTGGGGTTGAGGCAGAGGCCGGAATGCAGCGGGGTTATGCTGTCACTTTTGCTGACAAGGATCAGGCGGTTGCCTTCCTGTCAAAGGTGATGGTCGCCGGTGTTGAGGTGACCGATTTCCAGAAGGCGCTGGAGATCCGGAAGGACGCCATGAAGAACCTGGGAGCCAGCATCTCCCTGGAGATCAATCCCGCATCAGTTGTCAGTGTGATAAAAGACGTCCAGGATGACAGTGATTACGACACTGTCCAGTCCAGTATCAATTTAGGCCTCTCCCTGTCTGGCGAGTGGAATCACCAGCGGGGAAGCAACTCCCACACCTTCACCAAGACAGTGTCCAAGGAATTCAGCTTTGAGGCCAGTGCGTCCCTGAATGTGCAGCAGCATCTCCTGGGTAACGTGAACCCTGAGGATCTGAGCGATGAGGAAAAGAAGGACTACGACAAGAAGATGTCTGAGATCAAGTCTGTGGACAAGATGATCCATCTCCTCACTGACAAAAAAGCCGCCTTAAAGGAATTTGTCACCAACAAAAAAATTGTGGAGCGCTTCAGCAGCCATGAGTACACACAAGACGAAAAGATTGAATGGAAGGGAATGGATGACTTTGAGAAGTACAGCTCGGATCCTGATCGGTATCTGGCAGAAACCCTGGTGAACGCCGGACTGGACAGCCTGGGCAAGCCCATCTTCAAGGATGTGGAAACCTTCCAGCAGTACCTTGTCACACATACTCCTGGTTTGAAGAATGCCGTGGCACTTAAGGAAAGGGTTGACAAACTGCTGGTGCGCATGCTCGGAGTGATCAACCGCCTCAACACCGAACACTTACGCTTCAGTGCTGATCTCAAGCTGGGAAAGGACTCTGAGGAGGTAGCTTCTTTTTCCTTTGGGGTGAAGTACGGCAGTGAGACCACCACTACCTTTGACACCAACCTGATGCAGACTGATCTGCGCAGTGTGGAGCGCACGGTGAAGATCACCCCTGACAGCAGTGCATCTCCTGAGCAGGTCTCCAGAAATAATGTAAAGTTCCTGACCAGTGCCATGAAAGAGTCTGGCTTCAGTGATGAGCAGATCTCCAAGGCTGTCACGCAGCTGCAGCAGATCACCCTGAAGGGCGAGAAGCTCACCGGCTTTGAGATTGTCAAAACCGCAAGCAAGGAGACGCTGGCCAATTTCAAGAAGACACTGACTTCCCACCGGGAGGCCCCTTCCAAAATTGGCAAGTTTGTGGACAAGCTTCCCGATTCCTCCCTGGAGCCCACCAGGGTGGTGTTCACCACAGAGAAGAAGATTGACAGCCAGTCCTTCAGCGTGGGAGGCGGGTATTTGGTGAAGGTTGATGTCGGTACGGAAGAGAAACTGAGCAGCAGTTCATCCTACGAGGTCACTTTCTGAGCCTTTTGGCCCTCTGTAAGGCACACCGCCCCGTCCGGGGCGGTGTTGTGCGTTTAGGTGATTGAGGAAAATTTAACCGTGAGAGAGTTTATTAACAAGGTTTTTGCTGAACTGGACATTGGTCTCAGGCCGCTGGATCCGGAGACACTGGAGTCCGCAAACACCATGTCCGGACTGAATATCGTTCTGCGGGCCGATCTAGGAGCCATGACCCTTGAGGGGCGCTGTGATCTGCTGGCTCTGGACGATATTTGCGATCCGAGGTTTCCGGAGTTTCAGAAGCATATTCTGCGTCTCAACGATCTGGATTTTCTTCCGGGGGATTTCCGTATCGGGGTCAGTCTGGTGGATCTCACAGTACAAATGAAAGGTGTCCTTTCCGTGAACCCCGGAGACAGTGGAACCGGCGGTAGGATCATGCATATGCTTAAGTCCATGGTGTTTTACGGGACTGTCAGCCGCGACCGGTTGCTGTCATCCTACGATGAACTGTACCAGGAGAGCAGCGGCACAGTTCCGGAGAACTGACAGGTTCCGGGGCATTCTCTCCCTTTTCCTCAGCATGGCAGTGTCGGGCGGAGCTGATCAGCACGGTACCGGATGAGCATAGGGCGATAACGCAGGATCACGGCTTTTGCTGAAGGACATCGGGCAGGGCGGGTCTCTGCCGTTTACGTTTTCCGGGTGCCCAGTGCCGTCCTGTGGAACGGCAATTCTCCCGGTGACAGCAGATCCCCGGTGCATTGCTCCTGTCATGCTATGCCGATCATTTCATCCTCCTCAATCTTTTGCCTGCCCGCCGGGCATGGCACACATTCTGGCCAGCTCATGCTACAGCCGCTTCTCCCAACTGATACTTAGAGGTGAGACTTATTTGAGACTGGGCAGGTTTTGAGGTTCTCCATGGGAACCACCCTGGCTAAAGTTCTGTGCACCTGTGTTAAAATCTTTATCGACTGTGGGATCCGGACATCCGGACATTGGTGCCGCCGGTGGCAGAATGCCTGGTGAAACGTCAATGCCCGATTTGGATGGCTTTGTCAGAGGTGGAACCTGTAACTGTCTTGGTTCTTCTGCGTTATCTAAGCAGAGATACAAATGCATGAGCTTAAGTGCCCGTGCAGCAGGTTTACAACGGAAGAGGCAGGTTTAAAATGATCAACACCAGCGGAGTTTCAGTTCAGGAGACCGGTTTTGCCGGCAACAACTTACAGAATATTGACCCGGCACTTAGGAGCGAGGGACGTCTGAGCGGCATGACGGTATCCATTGAGCAGGATCCCGTGGCTTCGGTCCAGGATGCGGCTGAAGAGGCCACCTTCGGTCACGACAACTCCAAGAAGATGAAGCTGATGGATCGCAAGCAGAAGAGCAGGGTCAGTGCACTGCTGATTGAGCGCGCAGCGGCCTTTGCCAAACTCATCCAGGATTTCCACAATGCAGATTTTGATGCCCGGAACCGGATGCTGGAGCAGGCACGCTCCTCCCGCACCAGGGATCACCGCAGTCTGTTGGCTGATCTGCGGAAACTGGGAGGCCGGCCGTCAACTGACTACGCTTTCCTGATTGCCGCCGGCAGGCAGGAGAAGGATCCTGAGATCAGGAAACTTCTGAAGGATGCCTCCGAGGAGTTGTTCCGTGAAAAGTCCTCGGAGATCCTGGCCACTCTTAACTCAGCCGATGTGGCGGAAGACAGTTCCCTGGGTGATCGGCTCTATGTGGCTGAGTCCTATGGCGAACTGTCCACCATGGATTCCACTCCGGACAAGATGCTGGATTACATTCAGCAGAAGTTTGGCGAGGACCGCATTGATGACGGTATAGAGTTCATGCTCAAGTCACTGGGTGCAGACATGGCCAGCCCCATGTCTTCTGCGGAGCCTGCAGTATTGGAGTTGGTGGGAAGTAAACTGAGTGTTGCCCGGAGCCTCAACAGCGGCAAGTCCATTCTGGGCGGTTTTGTTAACCGGCTAGGATCAGCCCACGGACTTAAGACAGTGATGAGTCCGGCAAACCTCCTCAAGGATGTACTGAACATTTCCAAGCAGCGCTTCATTACGCCAGCCAGCATCAGGGCTCTGTATTCTGCTGTGCCTCAGCAGCGTCCTGATACTGAGGTTCTCCTGGCACAGGATCTGCTTGGTGCATGTCGTAATCTGAGTTCAGAGATCTTTGATTCTGATGAGTCCAGACTCAGGGTGATAGATGCCCTGGAGCAGTTGGTGGACGGACTGGTGGATGAGGAAGACAAGTGGCTGGAAGCGGGGGCTGAGGCGTGATAGAGGATGAGGTAAGGCATTTTGCCCGGAGGATAGGGGCTGATATTGTTGCGTTTGATCGTGAGCATCCCCTGAATTTCCGGCTCGACGGCAGGCTGCAGTTCTGCCTGGAGATGCGCCGGGAGGATTTCCTGGAGGGGGATGATCCCCGGTCGTCAGTGCCTCTGGATCTTATTCTCTCCCTGAAGGTTCCCTTGGAGGATTATGACGATGTGACTCTGGAGCGTTTTCTGAGCCGCTCGTCGGCAGAGACGGTGGGGATCCAGCCTTACACTGTTGGATGCTCCAGGGGGGCCATGATCTTGATGTCCGATCTTCCTCTTGAGGCTGATGCGGCCTTGATTGAGAACACCATTCTGAAGCTCAAGAAGCAGTATGAGGAGATAGCGTCCTATGGCAGATAATATTTTCCGGCTGGGTATCGGTATTGATACGCCCCTGCCTCCTGCGGGAACGGAAGAGCATCTTCCTGCGGCCAAGGAACTGGTGCACAGCATACGCCCGGATATCCGCATTGAGGAGCTGTATTCCAGGGATGATTTTCAGCGCAAAGTGTCCGATGCCTTTGAGTTCATGCCGGAGGACCGTTCCCTGCTGCAGCCCTTCCGGTTACAGCAGAAGCTGGAGCAGCTGGCGGACAAACTGGCAAAGATGAACAACCATGCCGCCGCGGAGTTTCTGGAAAAGGATGCCGGGGAGCTTCTCAAAAACAATGATCTTCTGCGGATGTACTGCAGCCTGATGCTCAACTGAGTACCCGGTAAGTATGACGGTGTCCCTCCGGCGGGACGCCAGAGGAGGAACTGCCAACAGCCGCAGATGAAAAGCGAAGCATTTGATCCAGGGGATCTGGAGACCCTGAAGACCCTGGCCAACCTTTATTTCAAGGTGGGCCTTTATGACAGTTCGGTGAGGACCCTGCGGCTGATGCAGGTCTTCTGTCCCCGTGATCCCTGGACCATGGGCATGCTGGCCCGGTGTTTTGACCGCCAGGGCAGATACGACCGGGTGGTGGAACTGACTGACGATCTCTCCTTCTGTGAGCAGGTGCCGTCCATCGGCAGGGCCCTGGCATTTCTCCGGGCGCGCTGTCTGCTTAAGATCGGCCGGGAGGAGGAATCCAGAAGCCTCATCCGGGAACTGCTGTCACTGAAGGATCCGTCATGATCCCGGGAGAAAACGAGTGAAGTTCTTTGACATGGCCAAGAGCGGCTCCTCGGCCATTGCGGATCATGCTGATTTTATCCTGGTGGGCATGATCGTTGCCGTCATCGTGCTGATGATCATCCCCCTGCCGACACCCATGGTTGACCTGCTCATTGCCATCAACCTGGGCGCATCCTTTATCATCCTCATGATGACCATGTACGTGCCCAACGTGCTGGCTTTCTCCTCCTTTCCAACACTGCTGCTTTTCACCACCCTGTTCAGAGTGGGTCTGAACATCTCCACCACGCGCCTTATCCTGCTCCAGGCCGATGCCGGCGAGATCATCTTCACCTTTGGCGAGTTCGCTGTGGGTGGCAACTTCATCGTGGGCGCGGTGGTGTTCATCATCATATCCATTGTCCAGTTCCTGGTCATAGCCAAGGGCGCGGAGCGAGTTTCCGAAGTGGGAGCCCGTTTTTCCCTGGACGCCATGCCCGGAAAGCAGATGTCCATTGACGCCGATCTCCGGGCAGGTGCCATTTCCTCAGACGAGGCCCAGGCCCGGCGGGGCAGGGTGGCCAAGGAGAGCCAGATGTACGGAGCCATGGACGGTGCCATGAAGTTCGTCAAGGGCGATGCCATTGCCGGATTGCTGGTGGCGGCCGTGAACATTGTGGCCGGAACCATTATCGGCGTCACCCAGAACGGCATATCCGCAGGTGATGCACTGCAACTCTATGGCATCCTGACCATAGGTGACGGTTTGGTTTCCCAGATCCCCTCGTTGCTCATCGCCATTTCCGCCGGCATTCTGGTCACCAGGTCCGGTGAGGAGAGTTCCAATGTGGGCTCTCAGATTGGCAACCAGATTTTCGGACAGCCCCGGGCCATTCTTATCGCATCCTCCCTGGTGTTTCTCTTTGGACTGGTGCCTGGCTTTCCCAAGGTTCAGCTGTTCTCTCTGGCGCTGCTGCTGTGCGGCGTGGGCTACTCCCTCCAGTATATGAAGGATCATGGTCAGACCAAGAAGAATCCCCGGGAGGAGATCAAGAAGGCACTCAAGGCCACCACCGACAAGAGCAGGAAGGTTAACTATGATCCCAATGCGGAGGAGGAGTTCTCCCCGGTGGTTCCTCTTATCCTGGATATTTCCCCGGATCTGTCGAACATTATGGATTATGAGGAGCTTAACGGTGAGCTGGCTTCCCTGCGAAGGGTTCTGTATTTTGATCTGGGGGTTCCCTTTCCCGGTGTCCATCTGCGGGAGAACACTTCCCTGCAGGATAACGAGTACATTCTCCATCTGAACGAGATCCCTATTACCCGTGGCACTCTGGAGAAGGATTCGGTGCTGGTGCGGGATGATCCGGACAATGTGCGCATGCTGGGGATCCCGGTGACTGAGGGCACCCCTTTCCTTCCTGGTGAGAAGTCCTGGTGGGTTAAGACGTCCTTTTCGGAGCAGCTGGACACCCTGGGCATATCCCATCTGACCCATGCCAAGGTCATTTCGTTGCATCTGTCCCTGGTGCTGGTGCGGCACTGCGCAGACTTCATCGGTCTGCAGGAGGCCAAATACCTGCTGGACAAAATGGAGGAGCGGGCGCCGGATCTGGTGCATGAGGCCACCCGGCTCCTGCCTCTGCAGAAGTTTGCCGACTGCCTGAAGCGTCTGGTGCAGGAGCAGATTTCCATCCGGGACATGAAAAACATCCTGGAGGCCATTATCCAGTGGGCCCCCAAGGAGAAGGATCAGGTCATGCTCTGCGAGTACATCCGCACTCACCTGAAGCGCCAGATCAGTTACAAGTACTGTGCTGCCCAGAACTTTCTGCCGGCAGTCCTACTGGAGCCCAACACCGAGGAGATCATTCGCAAGTCCATCCGCCAGACTTCATCCGGTGCCTTCCTGGCACTGGATCCAGCCAGCACCAAGGCTATCCTCAAAGAGGTGGGGCGTGTCATGCAGCGCTGTCAGGGCAAGGTGGTGATCATCGCCTCCATAGACATCAGACGCTACTTCCGGCGTCTGATTGAGACTGACTTCTACGAGGTTCCGGTTCTTGACTACCAGGAATTGACTCCGGAGATTTCGGTGCAGCCCCTTGACAAGATTGCCATTTGATCTTCACTTTCAGCACTGATCTGGCCGGAAAAACGGCATTCTGCTCAGAATTGAGCTTTTACTTAATGTCAGCATTCTGCCTGGTCAACTCTTCCCCAGATTTATGCCCAAACTGGCGAACCTGCTGACACAGGGTGGCCTGGCTCCCGGGCTGTCATGATCCCGGATCTGCTCTCTACCTCCGTTCTTGACTGAGCCTCCTCCTGTTCCGTCTTTCCTATTCCGTTCTGATTTGCTAGGCCTTTCAAAAAAAGACATGGTAAATCACGTTATTATTCCCTGTAACCTTATGTAAGGCAGATCGTTATCCCTGTAGAAGAAGGAACAAATCCATGTCCGAGAACAACGGAACAACCATGACTTCCGAAGAGATTGATTTCAATGCTTCGGAATTTATCAAGAAATATGCAGAGCTGATCGCCAGCGGATACACCATTGCGGATTTGATGAACATCGATTCCGAGAAGATGGAGGCCCTTTACAGTCTGGCCTACCAGAATTATGTGACCCGCAACTTTGACGATGCTCTTAAGGTGTTCAGGGTTCTGGTTCTCTACGATCAGACTGAAATGAAATACACCATGGGTCTTGCCGCCACCTACCAGGAACTTGGCGAGTATCAGAAGGCTGCTGATGTCTACGCAGCCGCTGCGGTGCAGTCAGGACTTGTGGATCCGGAGCCCATGTATTTTGCCGCCATCTGCCTGCTCAAGGCCGGCAGGAGGGCTGATGCAGTGTTCTCCCTCAAGAGTCTGGCTTCTATGGGAAGGGAGGGAAATCCCTCTGACGAGAAGTTCAAGACCAAGGGGCAGAACCTCCTAAAGGTTATTGAAAAAGTGAAGGAGTTATAAAATGACATCTGTTAACGATCTGCTTAATACGTCCGGAACAATGCTCAACCCTGATGTTGGCAATGTTCAGGGTAGTGCGCCAGTTTCTGGGCAGCAGGCTCCGGTTCTGCCGGAAAACATCCCGGATCTTTCCTCCAAGATCCTTTCCGAGACACCAAGCCTCCCGGTTCCCCGCAACTCCGGCGCATCCACCCTGTCCATCATGTCCATGGACGAGGAGACCCTCATGATGATGCTGGGCACTGAGAATGCTGAGACCATGAAGCAGTCTTCCATCACCAGCATCAAGGCCAAGGCCGCCATGCGCCAGTCCCATAACAAGACGATTATCGAGAACCTGCAGAAGCAGGCAGAAAAGCTTGAGAATCAGAGCATCTGGGACAAGATCGCCAAGGCCTTCAAGATCATCGCCGCTGTGGCCGGCATTATCGGCGGCATAGCAGGCGCCGTGTTCAGCGGTGGATCCTCTCTGGCCATTGCCGGTGCCTGCATTGGCGTCCTATTGGGTGTTGAGTCCATCGTTTCCACCGCCACCGACGGCAAGATAGGTCTGGGAGCCCTGTGCTCCAAGATCTTCGGTGAGAAGGCGGGACCCTGGGTGGCCATGGGTATCACCCTGGCGCTGTCCATCTTCACACTGGGCGCCGGCTTTGCCAGTTCCGCAGCAGCGGCTCCTGAAAAGCTGGAAAAACTGGCCAAGGTAGTGAACATGGTCAAGCAGGTGGCCAACATAACCTCTGCTACTGGTCAGGTTGGTGCCGGTGTGGCAGGCATCGGCTCAGCCATCAACAGGTATGACATCTCTAACCTCAAAGTTTCCCAGAAGGAACTGGAGGCCATGATGATGAAGCTGGCCCAGGCCATGGACACCGACACCAAGTTCCTTGAGGAGATGCTGGAGCAGAGCCAGTCCAATGTCGAGACCGTCAAGGAGATCATTGACACCAATGCCGCTGCCACCACGGCGATTGCCACCGGTGCTGGTGCCTGAGTCCCGTGTCCGGGAGTTACTGCCCGGCATCCCGGAGAGATGGATCGTCCTACCTCCGGGATTGCCATGGGAATTCATTCCCGCAGTGCCTGGATCCTCTTCCTGACCCTGATCTCCCTGATCGGGGTTATTCTGTTTGCGATTCTCCTTTTCTGCTTTTTTAAGGATCGCCGCCGGGGACTGTAACCTTTCAGGACCTGTGGCGTTTACATGACAGAAAACATGATTTGTCAAACATGCGGGAGCCAAATCCCAGGCAGGTCCTGAACAGCGGTTTCCGCCAACAATTGAGGTAACGAAAATGACCATTACAGTAGATACCAACCTGAATTCCCAGGGTCTGCAGTTCAATAATGTGGAAGGCGAGCAGTCTGTGGCCCCCGGAACCAAGACCAACAGTGCAGGTTCCACAGGCTCCATTCCTGATGCTCCCTCCAGCGGCAGCGGGGTGGATAAGCCCAACGTCAAGGAGCCTTCGGTTCACTATACCATCGGTCAGCAGACCAAGGCCCTGGATGATATCTGTTCAGGCGTTTCTGAACTGCTTATCCTGATTGCCAAGCTCAGCCAGGACGAGCGGAAGAACAACCGGGAGACCATTGCCACCAAATATGAGATGGTTGCCCAGGAGACTCTCAACTCCGCCGAGAAACTGAAGGAGAGCGCTCTGTCCTCACTGATTGGCAATCTGGTCAGTGCCGGTGTCCAGATCGCAGCTGGTGCAGTCGCCTTTGGCCTTTCCGCAGCCTCCATCAGCAAGGCTGCCAAGGTTGATTCAGTCAAGACCGGTGAACTTCAGGGGCAGATGAACGAAAACAAGATCAAGATGCAGGAACTGAAGAACGATATGATTGCTGGCAAGGGGGATGTCGGCAAGCAGATGGATGCATATGCCAAGCTTTCCGATAGTAATACTGCGATCAAGGGTGAACTGAGGCAGATGCAAAACTTTGACCTGCAGAGCCGCTCCCTGGATGCCCAGAGCCGCATGGTCACCTCCATGGGTCAGCCCCTGGGCAACGTGGCCGGAAGTGCTGGTGAATATGATGCCAAGATAAAGGAGGCTGAGTCCAAGAAGATTGAAGCCCAAATCCAGACTCTTAACGCCACCATCGACACTCTCAAGTCCTTCAACGAGTCTCTGAAGGAGCTTCAGTCCAAGTCCATTGAAACTGCGGCATCCATTCTCCGCAGTGAGACCGAGACCATCCGGAGCATCCTTTCCTAACCGGGAGCGAACTTACTTTGACGGAGGCCGCATTTGCATGCGGCCTTTTGCGCATATAATCATTCTGGGGCCGGGAACTGCAGGGAAACTGCCGGCAGGACTTCGCACCGGATCAGGCAGCTCCCTGATGATCCCGGTGAAATGTTGTATTCCTGGGTTCCGGGCAACGCATGGAGGAAGGTATGAACGCTGAGGAAACTGCCGAGAAGATTTTCCGTTTTGCTGGCTGGAGTTTTGATGCGGATGAGTTCCGTTCCTCCGGAGGGAAACTGCACACAGTGCTTCTCGATCCCGACATGACTGTGAATTTCATCAGTGTCTCCCGCAGTGAACTTCTGGTGTGGGTGCCCATTTTCACCCTTCCTGAGGATCAGCGGGACCGGGGGACCAAACTCAGGCACTTCTCCTCCTTGGTGACAGGTGTCAATTTTGAATATCCAGTGGGCTCAGCTGTGGTGGACGGGAGTTTCCGTCTTGAACTGCTGCTGCAGTGCCAGCGTTATGAGTTTGATCAGCTGACGCTGTTGCTCCAGCGTTTCCTGGATGACTGTGAACGCATGTCAGGGGAAAGCGTCAGTTTTGATCAGCAGTCCCGGGGAATGTTCAACAACATTCCGGTGAATTTCCTCATCAACTGATCCGGCGGCTGACAACGTTTTGTCTGATCCGTTTCCGGTTTCTGCCTTTCCGTTTCCTGCTGAGCCTGTGTTCTGAACCAGGACAGGTTCATCTGCATTTCCCCTGGACCCGTACCTGGGTTTTACTGATCCTCCTGGTGCTTAGCGGGTTCCGGTTTCCGTGATGGTGCAGGATTGTGGTATTATCAAGTCATGACGGGTCTTAACAGCCCATATGATTTTTTTGCTTCAGTGGCAGGTTGATCCAGCCTCCGGACAGGGTAATGCCGGGATGCTGTTATTTATGTTGAATGACAGTTTCAGCGGTAAGGGTTGAGTACTAAAAGTATGATGTTATTCAGCAGCAGGCGTTGCTCCGTATGGCTGCTTTGGGTCTTGGTTTCGGTCTTTTCCCCGGCGGTCCTTGGTTTTTCCGGAGTTTACAGCCACTACTCGGAAAAGGAGGATCTGTCTGCCGTTCTGGCGGACTTTGCCCGCAGCCAGGGCTATAATGCCAAGATCTCCCCAGCGCTGAAAGGCACTCTGAGCGGGCGTTTTGTCAACCTCCGTCCGGAGGATTTCCTGGAGGTCCTCCGCTCCTCCTTTGGTGTCAGGTATTTCACCCAGGGCCGGATCATCAATTTTTTCCATGACAGCGAGTGGGGTCAGACTGTTTACCGGCCATCATCGGTGACTACAGCTTCCCTGCTTTCCTCTCTGCGGAAATCCAAGGTGGTGTCTCCGGATCTGCCTGTGACGGTGAATGATGACGGACTTCTGGTGATTGAGGGACCGGAGTCCTATGTGTCAGGAGTTCTGTCTGCTGCCATGAGTTTTGATCAGGGGCAGGCCAATGATCTGGTAATGAAGGTTTTCCGTCTGAAGCATGCCAAGGTCAACGACGTCACCGTCACCACCAATTCCCGTACCACGGTGATCCCTGGTGTGGCCACCCTGTTGCAGCGGATGATCAACGGCAGCGGGGGCATTACCTCCAGCAGTGTGGCGGTGTCAGTGAACAGCCGGGTGGTGCCGGGACTTAGGGGCACAGGGCTGTCGTCCACCGCTCCCAAGGATTCAGCTTCCCAGGTAGGATCCGCCTCCGGATCCGTGTCTGAGTCCCAGGCCCAGAGCTTTACCCCCAACATCATAGCAGATGAGCGTCTGAATGCTCTGCTGATCTATGATTACAAGTCCCGCATGCCCTTCTACCAGGGGGTTCTGGATCAGATTGATGTTCCGGTGCGGATGGTGGAACTGCATGCTGCTGTGGTGGATGTGGATGTGGACGCCACTGAATCTCTGGGAATTGCCCTCCAGGGAGGTGTCAGCAGCGGTAACTGGACCGTGGATGCCGCCCGGGGATCCCCCGAGGGTGCAAACACCGGCGTTTTCCCCCGGAACCAGGGAGGTGTCTTCTCCACAGTCTTCAATACCGATCATGCCAATTTCATGCTCCAGGTCAGTGCACTGGAAAGTGAGGGCCGGGCCAAGACCCTTGGGCGTCCCTCGGTGCTGACGGTGGAGAATGTTGAGGCCACCCTGGAAAACACCACCACCAACTATGTTCCGGTGAGCGGCAACGAGTCATCGGATCTGTTTTCGGTCACTGCGGGCACCGTGCTTCAGGTGAATCCCCGGATCATTGACAGCGGTGATGGCTTGCCGCCGGTGATCCAGATGATAATCACACTGAAGACGAACCAGGACAGCACTGGAAGCGATATTTCCAGTGCCAGTTCTACCACCTATATTCCCTCGGTGAAGGAGACTGTGATCAACACCCAGGCCCTGGTGCGCCAGGGGCAGAGCCTGCTTATCGGTGGCTATTATGTGGAGACGGTGACCAAGCGGGATGAGGGACTGCCGGTACTCAAGGACATCCCACTGCTGGGACGCCTGTTCAGCACCGAGACGGATGTGCACCAGAAGAGGGAGCGGATCCTTCTGATCACTCCAAGGATCGTTTCCTTTGAGGATCTCAGCACACTTCCCCAGTATGCAGACAGCGGTTTTTACAAGAGTGCAGGCCAGACCAACTATGCCAACCGGGATCCTGAGGATCTGGGGCTGCGTGTTCATGCGCGCCCGGAGAATACTTCCGGCTGTGCCTCCACCCGTTCAGCGTCTCCTGAGCCGTCGGAAACCCCAGGTCAGCCTCCTCAGGTGAAATAGGATCAAGGCTTTATGGAAGAAATGGATCTCCGGCAGGAAGAGACCGGGACCGAGACCGAGGAAACCGTTCCCGGGGACATGGCGGACACCGGCTTTGAGACCGGCGGTTTTGCAGAACTGCGCTTTCTTTCCGGCCGGAATGTTGGATCAGTCCTGAGACTCGTGCCTGGGGAATACCTGCTGGGCAACACCGGTGAGTGCGATGTGATCTTTGGCGCTGACTCCGGGGAAGAGACTGTTTTCCGACTCATGGTGGGTGAGGATCTGACAGTTGCTGCAGCCTCATCCAAGGGGGCGGTGCAGTTATATGCTCCCGGGAATGCCACCCCTGACAGGGAACTGGGAGAGATCTTCACTGAACTTACTCCTGGATCCCGGCTCATGAAGGGGGCAGAGTCCCTGATCTGGTACCGTGACTGGAGTGCTGTGTCCGGTTCCTCATCCTGGATCATGGTCACGGAGGAGGAGTTTGCCTCTTTGAAGTCCAGTCTGGAGGAGGCCCTGAAGGCCAAGGCAGGCGCTCCTGCCGGAGAACCTCCGGCGGCGGCTCCGGATGACTCTGGGGAGACCTCTGCCACTCCGGCAGAGGAGCAGCCAAAGTCTGAGACAGCACCCGGGGCTCAGGCGGCCGGATCCGATCCTCTGGCAGATCCCTCGGGTGAGCCGGTGCCGACCGGCGGTAGTGTTACCGCCGGTGGACTCAGGATCCTGCTGACTTTCCTGGGTCTGGTGGTGCTGGGGATCCTGCTTATCCTGCTTAACTGGGGGAACCTGGAGCAGGTGCTGACTCCAAGTGTTGCCGGCTTTGCTGATCTTGAACGCTATGCCACTTCCTTCAAGGGCGGAAAACTCTTTGCGGAGGATCGGGGACAGATCTACCGGATCACCGGTGTGGTCAGATCTGAGGGTGACTACAGAATCTTCCTTGAGGGGCTTCCCCGGACCGATATGCCGGTGGAAATGAATGTCAAACTGCTAACCGACGCTATCTCATCGGTGGAGCGGGCATTTGCTATGTATGACATTACGGTGACAGCTGTTCCCGCCGGGGATCATTTTGACGTGTTTGGTTATATCCTTGACGATTATGCCCTGGCAGATGTGCTGGAGAAGATCCGCCGTGAACTTCCGGCATCCCGCTACCTTAATCCCCGTTTCACCTTTCGCCGCTCCCTGCAGCCAAGGCTCCATGAGCTGTCATCCTCACTGGGATTCGGAGGTGAACTGCTGTATGGCAGGGGATATGTTGCCTTCAGTGGTCCCATGGCTGTGGAGGATCAGTCCAGGCTTGAGAAGATCCGCAAGGAAGCTGGCGAGATGGTTGGCGGGAGAGTCTCCTTCCGGAGGTTTGATTCCCTTTCTCCTGACGCTGTGGCGGATCTCCGGAGACTTAATCCCCGGGATGAGGTTCCTGCAGCGGCGGAGAAGCCCCGGACCCAGACCGCAGCGTCGGCGGGCAGCTCCGGGAGTCCGGATCCCCTTGGTCCCCGTTCCCAGAAGTTCACTATCAAGCAGATCAGCAGTGTGAGTCTGGGGAAGATGAATTCGGTGATCCTGACAGATGGCAGCACCTATTTTGCTGGTGGCAAGCTGCCGGGTAACTATGTTATCACACGGATCGAGAGCGACTTTATTGAGGTGGAGAAGGACGGCCGGAAGGAAACCCTGAAACTCCGCTGACAGGGCAGGTTTGCGGTCGTGATGCCGGGTTCCCGTTCTGGCGCACCTAGAAAGGGCGGATATATGTCCTTGGGTGGCTGCGGGATCCGGCAATTTCGCCTCGGATCGCAAATTGTGCTCCCGGAGTGCGGGATCTTGTAACCTTGCGGCCTGGCTAGACGTTAAAATAATGGCGGTCGTGTTTTTATTTCCGGCATGGTGCCGGCTGATGGAGATTGCTGGTGGAAGTTGATGTGCATGAAGCGGTGCAGTCCGCAGATCAGTATCGTCTGAAGCAGGTTGATGAAGAGCTCTTTCAAGTGGAGCACCGGATCCGATCTGCCATGGATGCCGGCGTTTCGGCCGGAGATTTTCCGAAATATGAGGCGCTGAGGGATGCGGTGGAAGCCGCTCGGGGTGCCGTGGCAAGGATTGTTGAGAAAGGAGATCAGTCATGAGTATCGGTGACATTTCAATGGCAACTGACAACATGAGCAGCCTGGTTAAAGACAGTATAGCCAGTCTGCAGCAGAGCACTACCGATCTTAAGTCCCAGATGGCTGACATCCGGGCAGGCAAATTTGAAGATCAGAACACTGCCATGATCCAGATGCAGTATGCCCTGGGACAGTACAACGCTATGGTGGAAATGACCTCCAATATTTCCAAGAACATCACCGACACGGCCAAGTCCCTGGCACAGAAGGCAGGCTAGCATGGAAGAGAGCAGGATCCTGGATAAGGATAGTGTCCGGCTGCTGCTGGATGTTGGGTTTGCCGCCTGTTCCAGGGGTGTGGTGGCGGAGGCCAAAAGGATTTTTGACGGAGTTCTGGCTGCCTTTCCAGACAATGTGTCCGCAAGGGTGGGGCGGGCCTTTGTCCTGGTGGTGACGGATCAGTTCACCGGAGCGGAGGAGATCCTCAATGATATATTGGAGCAGGATCCGGGCAATGACGATGCCCGGGGATTCCTGGCACTGTCCAAATATCTTCAGAAGGACAGTGATGCCCTGGGTGAGCAGATGACCCGCTTCGCCGACACCGCCTCCTCCGGCTACCGTCTGGCAGCCAGTCTCCTGGAGGGTTGATCCAGGGATCGTTCAATGAGAATTTCTCCTGCTGTTCTTGCTTTTATTCTGGCTCCGGCACTGCTTGCCGGATGCCGTGAGTCGCTTTATTCCGGAATGTCTGAGGCGGACGCCAATGAGATGGTGTATGTCCTCCTCAACCGGGGGGTGGATGCCCGGAAGGAAAATGCCGGCAAGGCAGGCTTTTTTGTGACGGTGGACGGGGAGAACCTGATCCGTTCCCTGGAGATCATCAAGGAGCACTCCCTTCCCCGCACCAAATTTCAGTCTCTGGGCACGGTCTTTTCCGGTCAGGGCATGATCTCATCGCAGTTGGAGGAACAGTCCCGCCTGGCCTTTGCACTGTCCCAGGAACTGTCCAGCACTTTCAGCCGCATTGACGGGGTTCTGGATGCCCGGGTTCACGTTGTTCTTATGCACAATGAGCAGGGCACAGGTCTGACTACTCCTCCCTCTGCCTCGGTTTTTATCCGGCATACCAAGGATTCTCCTGTTCCGGACATGGTCGGCGGGATCCGTGAGACTACTGCCCGGGCAGTGCCAGGGCTTTCCATTGAAAAGGTCTCAGTGGTTCTGGAGAGTTTCCAGGAGAATATTGTGGCCGCACGCCCCCGGGAGTCCGCCGCTAGTGAGACCCCCTCTCTGGCCGTGGCCGCCGGTCTTTCGGCCCTGACTGCAGCCGCGGTCACAGCCCTGTGCTTCCTCCTTGCGGGTTACTTGCGCCGGAAGAAGGGCGGAGTTGCCGCTGCAGGCAGTTAGGATCTGCTCTGAGCCATGGACAGAAAAGAGGCACTGGAGATAGCTGCCGATCCTCAGATGTTTGTGCGCCTGGCAGATCTTAATGCACACTGTCTGAAGGAGTCTGAGCAGTTTCTCCGTTGTGCCCAGATCTGTCCTGATCTCCGTTCTCCTGCATTCTCAGCGGTACATCTAGCCCTCAGACGCTTCCGTCCCCAGGGGTTCGTCTGCGTCCATGGTGCCAGTGACTTTCTGGTCCTCCAGGACAGTGCTGTCCTGTGCCAGTTGCGGAGCTTTCTGGGAGCGTGTGTCCTTTCTTTCAGGATTGCACACACGTTGCATACCTCCGACTTCTTCTTCTTCCGCAGTTATCTGGGCGAGGACTTGTTCTCCTATGTCTGTTATTGCGCCTCCTATGCACCGTATGCAAGGGATCTGGGGATCCGTGAGCGTCTGGAGAATGTGGGCCTTTCTGAATCCTCCTTTCCGGATTTGTTGGAGAAGTGCGGCGGCTTTGCGCTGTGCTGCCTGGCATCCCGGATGTCCCGTGAGGCTGGGGAACTGATGCTCCGGAAGGCTGAGCTGGAGGACACCGGGCCGATCCGGGAGTTTTTTGGCCGGGAGCCTGAACTGCCTGCTGGCGGTGAGATCAGACTCATGCGGCTGGTACGCCGCTTCCTCCGCAACCGTGGATGTGATCTTTGATGAATTTTTATGCTGTAAACACCTTCAATGTAACTCCTGCCCCAGGTACCCGGATCATCCGGCGTTCAGAGTTTGCTGATCTGGTGTCAGCCCAGGATCTCCTTGCCCGTAGCAATGCCGCCGCGGAGGAGATCCGCCGCAAGGCCGACGAGGACTACCAAAAGCGCTATGACGAGGGCTTCAGTCTGGGGCTGGAAGAGGGCAAGCAGGAGTATGCCGACAAACTGCTGGAACTTATCATGTCCCAGGTTGACATCCTGGCGGATCTGGAACGTGACATGGCCGGGGTGGTGAATGACTGCGTGCGTAAGATCATCGGTGAACTGCCGGATGACGAGGTCATCAGAAGAGTGGTGCGCCGGGCTATCAATGCCGTCCGGGGTATGAAGAGACTGATGATCCGGGTGTCCCGGGAGGATGAGGAGGCTGTCCGGGATGAACTCCAGGCACTGCTGGTCTCTCCGGACGGCTCCAGCGGCTATATCGAGCTTTCGTCAGACGCTTCCCTGCATCACGGGGACTGCATCATGGAGACCCATATGGGCATTATCAACGCCAGCCTTGATCTCCAACTGGATCATCTTATGCGATCCATTGAGGAGAGGATCCAGCAGAAGAATGCAGAGTAGCCATGGCTCTTGATTATATAGGTCAGATGCTGCGGGGAGCCGTGGCAGATGTCAATACCATAGAGATCCGGGGACGGGTGGACCAGGTGGTGGGCACCATCATCCATGCCACCGTGCCTGAGGTCAAGGTGGGTGAACTGTGCATCCTGCAGAACCCCGGCAGTGACTGGATGCTGCGGGCGGAGGTGGTGGGCTTTTCCAGGAATGTGGCCTTGCTTACTCCTCTGGGGGATATTGAAGGCATTTCCTACCATACCGAGGTGATCCCCACCGGTCATGTGCTTTCGGTCCCCGTAGGTCCTGAACTGCTTGGCCGGGTGCTCAATGGCATTGGAGAGGTGGCGGATTCAGGGCCTCCCATCCGCCCCCAGAAATACTATCCGGTTTATGCCGATCCGCCACCACCCATGAAGCGTAAACTTATAACCAAGCCTGTGAGCCTGGGTCTCAGGGCACTGGACGGTGTCATTACCTGCGGCCAGGGACAGCGTCTGGGCATTTTCGCCGCTGCCGGCGGTGGCAAGTCAACCCTGCTTTCCTCCATCGTTCGGGGCACCAGTGCTGACATTTCAGTGTTGGCACTTATCGGTGAGCGCGGACGTGAGGTCCGGGAGTTTATTGAGCGGGATCTGGGTCCCGAGGGCTTGGCCAGGACTGTGCTGGTGGTCTCCACATCAGACCGCTCCTCTATGGAGCGTCTGAAGGCAGCCTACACGGCCACGGCCATCGCTGAGTACTTCCGTGATCAGGGGCGCAATGTCCTGCTGATGATGGATTCGGTCACCCGTTTCGGCCGTGCCCAGCGGGAGATCGGCCTGGCTGCCGGTGAGCCCCCAACCCGCAGGGGTTTTCCGCCGTCAGTGTTCTCAACTCTTCCCAAACTCATGGAGCGGGCAGGCAATTCAGACAAGGGATCCATCACAGCCCTTTACACGGTGCTGGTGGAAGGCGATGACATGACGGAGCCCATCGCTGATGAGACCAGGTCCATTCTTGACGGCCATATTATTCTTTCCCGCAAACTGGCGGCTCAGAACCATTATCCGGCCATTGATGTCCTTGCCAGCGTTTCCCGTGTCATGAACAGCATTGTCACCAAGGAGCACCGGGCGGCAGCTCAGAAACTCAGGCAGATCCTGGCCAAATATCATGAGATTGAACTTCTGATCCAGCTTGGAGAATACCGCAAGGGTGCGGATGCTGAAGCTGATTTCGCCGTCAGCCGGATTGACCAGGTCAATGCATTTCTGAAGCAGGGCATAGGAGAAAAATGCTCCTTTGACGAGTGTGTGCAGGCACTGATCAGAGCGGTCAGTTAAGTAACATTCTCAACCTGGCTCTTTCAGCCTGCTGACAGCAGTTTCCTTGGGGTTACTAGCAGAGAGGTGAATAACCCGTGCTTCTTTCTTTCCTAAGTTCCAGGGGCGGACAGTGGTGGTGATCTGTTCTTCTTGTTCCAACAAATAAGTCTTTTTGGGTGTTGCAGGTGGATATTAATCTTCCATTCCGGATCGATCGGCATGCGTCAGTTCTGGGGATCTTTTCCCTTCTTCTGTTTTTTTCTTTTCAGTGGTTGCCATCTGCTGAGGCAAGGGGACAGCGGGATGGTACAGTCCAGGATCAACCCAAGCGTGTTTACCTCGACCAGAGGAGCAGTCAGCAGGCAACCAAGGTGGATAACTTGGCAAACCTTGATGCATCAAAGCCATGCTCCCGGCAGTTCAGGATGGTTATAGTACAGAAGGGAACTGATTTTGAATACCAGGGCATAGTTTATGCCATGCTACGCAAACTTTCTGAGGACGGATACCTGTCCCTTCCCCAGGATCTGCCACTGAAATTTTCTTTTGACGATCCGCAGATCTGGGCGAAGATGGCTTCATCAAGTACCGGATCCTGTGTCAGGCTTCTGGATGATGGCCTTTACAATTCTCACTGGGACAACGATCAGTGGCAGGAGAATGTGGCAAAACTCAGGGAGCGGATCCGGCAGGGTGAGGTGGATCTTCTGGTGGGCATGGGGTTGGCTTCTGGAGTTGAGTTTGCGGACTCAACCCTGGGGATCCCAGTGATGATCGTGGATCCCTCCAGCCCGGAGACTGCGGGGATCATAGGTCCGGGTAAGTTTTCCGACAAGCCCAATGTCCATGTTCAGAAATACCCTCCCCGGGTTTCTATTTCCCTCAGAAACTACTACTCTATTTTTGGTTTCCGCCGCCTGGGTATGATAGTAGACCGGGATGTTGAGTATCAGAAAATCCAGTCGGTGGAGGTGGTGCGTTCGGTGGCTGATGAACTGGGTTTTGATTTAGTCAGTTGCTTTGCGGATCTGCACACCGCAGATCCCGTGCAGAATCGGACGGAGTTCGTGCGGTGCCGGGACTGGCTTCTGGACAAAATTGATGCCTTTTACATTCCGGATTTGAGCGGAGCCCCGGAGGAGCATTTTTTTGAGTACATCCGGCCTCTTATTCATGGAGACATTTTTGTTTTCAGCAATTCCAACCTGTGGGAAGTGGAGAAGGGCTCCCTTATAGCCCAGGTTGAATCCAGTTTTGACGACAGCGGGCATTTTGAAGCTGATGTTGCGGAGCAGATTATCAATGGGACTCCTCCGGAGAAGATCAATCAGTTTTTCATGACTAATCTTTCTTATGCACTAAATCTCAAGACTGCCAGGCTGGTTGAGTGGAAGCCGACCTTTGAATTGCTGATGTCAGTGGACTTCCTGTTTGAGAACATCGATTTCAACTGATCCTGTGCAGGAATTTTCAGTTTCCTCCAGCCGGAACCTTGGGCAGTATGCTTTGTCTTGGCTTTAGGCTTTTCTGCGGAGTTTGCATGTTCACTTTTCTTTTGAAACTTGCAACGGTTTTTCTCCTTGCCCTGGTTGCGGTGCCGTCATTGGCCGTGGAAAGCGAGCATTTAGGAACTGAGGAACTTGTCAGGGACGGTCTTGGTGCCTTGAGCTCCGGCAATAAGTCCGGTGCTCAGAGGCTTTTTGAGCGGGCTTGTTCAATGAAAGACGGTGAGGGTTGCCGGCATCTTGCCATTGGCTATCTGGTGGGCGATGGTGGTGTGTCCCGGGATTTTGCCGTATCCATGCGTTTTTTCAGCAGGGCTTGCATTTACGGTGATGCAGAGGCCTGTGCGTTTCTGGGATCCAGTTACCTTAACGGTTATGGTTCGGTCCGGAATGCCAGACTGGGTGAGGAGTACAACCGCCGTGCTGAACTCCTGTTCCAGGAAGATCGGATTCGTTTTGCCAGGGAATGCCTGACAGGGGAACTGAAGAAGTGCGATGATCTGGGTATGCTCTATGAGCGGGGCAAAGGTGGCAATGCCGATCGCTCCATGGCGGCCCGTTTTTATGGGAAGGCATGCGACGCTGGCTACGGTCACGGATGCTTCAGTCTGAGCCAACTCCTGGAGTCCGGGGAGAAAACCGGGAAAAGCCAGGAGCAGGCTGCTGTCCTGATGGGCAGAGGATGTGAACTGGGAGATTTGTCCTCTTGTGTGCTTCTGGCCATCGACTTCAAGATGGCACAGCAGTACGAAAAAGCCTCACTTTATTACGGAAAGGCTTGTGCTCTGGATCACCTGCCAGCATGCAGGGAGCAGAAGAGACTGGAGGAACGCCGGATGTCGCCGTGACCATCATCCCGTTCCCGCTTCTTCTGTCACTGACGGCCTGCTTTGTTGTTCTGGCTGCCGCATCAGAGGGGCGGACTGGTTGGTCAATATCTTCATGCTGTTTGCGTTCTCTGGCAATGTAGTTTGCTGACGCAGGTGATATGTCTTTCTGATATTGCTGACACCGCATGATGGCTCTGAGTACGGGATCCGGATGGGAACTGCGGTGCGGCGGCAAGGGCCCCTTTCATCTGAAGGCTTTGTCTCTGGGGATGAAATCCTCCAGTTCCATATCAGCTGCTCTTTCCTCATAAAGTCTCTGCTCGGTTTCCCAGATCTGCTGATGGGTTTCCAGTTTCTGCAGTTTCTTCCGGCACTCCGTCTCCGCTGCTCTGGCCTTGTTGAACTCTTCCTGTGCCTTGGCGGCAGCATGCTCGGCCTTTTTTACCTCCTCCTCCAGTTCAAATTCCCCGGCATACAGGCGTTTAATGGAGGAGTTGAACTGCTCAATTTCCTTCAGAGAATGGGTGGACTTGAATAACTCCTGGTAGCGCCGGGATGATTCTTCCACCATGTAGATCCGGTAGTCCTCAAGTTCCTTGCGCTTGGCTACTACTGCATGGCATGCCTGCTCATGCTGCTGCTGCCTGAGGATGCGTTCCTTGACGCTGGTGTTCAACCTCCGATCGCGGACGGTCTTCAGTCCCAGCAGGGGATATGATGCTGCCATCAGGGAGCCTTCTGCACTGACTGGAGGAAGCGGAGAACTTCTGCCACCTGGAGCAGGAGATCCTGGGGAATGTACTGATCCTCCTCACCCTGGGAATAGAGTGCCCTGGCTAGCGGAGGCTCTCTCATTATGGGAATGTTCTCCTCCTTGGCTGCCTCGATCATGCGTTTGGCCATTTCCCCTTCACCTTTGGCCACGATAATTGGCAGGGGATCCTTGTCCTTGTCGAAGTCAAGGGCAACTGCATAATGAGTGGGATTCACAATGAGCACCTTCGCTTTTCTGGTCTTGCTTATGGTCTGCTGGTTAAGCAGTTCCCTGTGCATCTGTTTGCGTTTGGACTTTATCAGGGGATCGCCGTCCATTTCCTTGAATTCACGCTTCACTTCATCCTTGGACATCATGTGATCCTTGGTGTACTTGAACTTGGTGTACAGAAAGTCCACGGCTGCAATGACAGCAAATGCTCCCACAGTGTATATCAGAAGCGTCTTCAGCAGCATTCCGGAGGCAACTATGACCATTCTGAGGTCGGTCTCCGGTAGTTTGAAGATCATGCGGCTGTTTTTGGTGATGGCCACGTAAACTGCCACACTGAGGATCACCACTTTCAGGATGTTCTTCACAAAGTCGAAAAGGTTCTTCATGCTGAAGACTTGTTTGAACCATTTCTGCGGGTTGAGGTTTGACAGTTTGGGAATGGCTGCCTTGGGAGCAAAGAGAAAACCCACTTGCACCAGCAGGGAAACCAAGGTTGAGGCCATCACTATGGCCACCATGGGCAGGATCAGTGACAGGGAGATTTCAATGAACAGACCGCCGATGGTCTCCACTGCCTCCTGGTACTCCATCACCGGGGCGTGGGTGAAAGTGAACTCCATGCCCTCTGAGATCCGGGTGTAGATGGTCTCCCCAAACATGATGAAATAGGCCAGAGCACCGATGACACCGGCTGCAGAGACGATTTCAGTGCTTTTGGCAACGTCTCCCTTCTCCCGGGACTCCCGTAGTCGTTTGTCGGTGGGCTGTTCTGTCTTTTCTCCGCTCATCCTATGTCTTCCGGCTGACTGCGCTCTTTGGAGATATCCTGAACCTTCATGGCGGCTGGCAGTCAGAAATGCAGAAATGCCGCCCCGCTGTCACTTCTGTCCTGGTGGCGGGTATATGCTTCAGGAGGAACTGCCGTCTGGGACAGTGGCGTCACAGCAGTTCCGGGCAGTGTCTTCATTGGGAAACGGAGCGTAGCGTCATCACTGGTCATGATGCCATATTTTACTCCGGAGGCAATGTACGGGGGCCCGGTTTTTACAGTGGGTCACAGCCGTGACAGGAAAATTCAGCAGGGGATCGCTGCTTCTGAGGCTTTTCCCTGACTTGAGCATTCGCAGAAAAGGCAAAAAAAAAT
>FLNX01002715.1_pt1 | contig 48709 bp, 39 predicted proteins | sample 1140341 | NCBI WGS metagenome assembly FLNX01 (sample SAMEA3878208, study PRJEB12797) | bioreactor metagenome | biome: Moose rumen | place: Sweden | collected 2011-10
CCACTGGCGATGCCCACATAGTCAGATGCTACTAAAGTGTCAGCAGTTGCGAAGGTAACTGTGAACTCAGGATTAACGGCAAGGTTGTCCGTAGTCTGATGTGAACCAAGCGAGATGATAATCTCGTGCATATCCCACTGACCTCCCCAAGCGGCATTCATGGCGTTGGGCTTACCATCCTTATCGTATGTGCCGATAATCAGCACCGGTTGTGGCAGTAGCCACGCTGTTGACTTAAAACTCTTCATATTATTTGTTTTATAATACTCTTTTGCCCTAAATTCATTTAAATATGGTGGCAAAATTACCAATTATCAGCGTAAAATCGCTATCTTTGTGCCAAGATTTGAGAATAATTAGAATTTGGAGATGGGTAACATCAAGATAATCAAAGGTGTGTTTGACACCAAACTGGAATTGGAACACGCTGGCGTAGCGGCAGGATTCCCCAGTCCGGCTGATGAGTACAGACATGAGACACTGGACTTCAACCGTGACTATATCCGTCACCCTGAAGCATCGTTCTATGGCGATGTGGATGGTGACTCGATGAAGGATGCAGGACTGTTGGACGGTGATCGTGTGATTATTGACAGGGCTGTGGAGCCACATGACGGTTCCATCGTCGTGGCGTGGTGGGATGGAGGATTCACTATGAAGTTCCTCGACCTGACACATAGGAAGGACGGCTACATCGAACTGCGTCCTGCCAACCCAGACTATCCCGTTTTCAAGGTCAAAGATCCTGAGAACTTCCAGATTTGGGGAACCGTGATTCATCTGATTCGTACATTTGAAAAGCTGTAGAAACGATGTATGGTATAGCCGACTTGGATAACTGCTACTGCTCATGCGAGAAAGTTTTCCGTCCTGATTTGGAGGGGAAACCGATTGTGGTATTGAGCAACAACGACGGTTGCGTAGTGGCTCGTTCCAATGAGGCTAAGAAGATGGGCATCAAGGAAGGTACACCGTATTTTCAGTTGGCCGAACTGTTCCCTGGGCAGAAGATTGCCGTCTTTTCTTCTAACTATGAACTCTACGGAGAGTTGACAGGTCGTGTAGTGAGTATCATCCGCCAAGAGACACCAGCCTATTTCCGCTACTCGATTGACGAGTGCTTCATGTATCTTGATGGCATTGAATTGGATAAATTGCAGACGTGGGGCGAGAACCTGCATAAACGAGTGAAGCGTGAGGTGGGTCTGCCTATCAGCATCGGCCTGGCTCCCAACAAGACTTTGGCCAAGATAGCCTCAAAGTTAGCGAAGAAATATGCAGCGTATAAGCATTGCTGCATGATTGATACGGACTACAAGCGTGAGAAAGCTCTCGAATGGTGTCCCATCGAGGATGTGTGGGGCATTGGCCGACGCTATGCTGCCAAACTTCAGTCATTGGGCTGCAAGACAGCCCTCGACTTTGCCCAGCATCATCAGGATTGGGTTCGCCAGGCTTTCAACAACATCAACATCGTCCGTACCTGGCAGGAACTGAATGGCGAGGATGCGGTGCCTAACGAGGCGCTCGAGCTCTGCTCGCTTGCTACCAACGGGACGCAAGAACTGGCCAAGAAGAAAAGCATCTGCACCAGCCGTTCTTTCAATGGCATGATAAGCGACAAGGACACCCTGCGCACGCATATTGCCAACTATGCTGCCCGCTGTGCCGAGAAACTGAGAACTCAAAATACAGTGGCCACTACCGTTGGCGTATTCGTCAATACCAATGCCTTCCGTGAAGACTTGGCACAATACTGGAACTTCCAGGAACTGCGTCTTGTCACCCCCACTAGTTCAACGATTCCCATTGTTCAGGCGGCTCACGACGTGCTCGACCGCATTTTCATTCAGGGTTATCAGTATAAGAAAGCAGGTGTCATCGTGATGGGTATCTCACCAGACTCACCCATCCAGCAGGACTTGTTTGACCTGAATGCCGAACAGATTCAGAAGATGCGCCGTCTCGACGAAGTGATAGACCGCATCAACCGCATGCACGGCTCTGAAACAATCGTCATTGGGGCCCAGCAATATACTCAGAAGAATGGTAAAGGTAAAGCTGAGGTGTTTGCCAATGCCATCAAGCACGATTTCAGAAGTAAGAATCCGACGACCCGTTGGGCAGACGTGATCAAGCTCCACTAAGATGTTTGTCACATGACTATTTGCTCCACGCCTTCGGAGAAAGCCACGTATCGGCTGATGCCTTGTGTAGTCAGCTGGGGATAGTCGCGGTTGAAGCGGACGAGCGTGGTGTCTGGGAATCGTGCCGCCATCTGCTCGAAGGGAAAGCGGATGATGACGGGCGTATTGAAACCTACACCAAACTCCAAAAGCAGAAGCCGCTTGTCGTGAGCCATGCTGACGAAGTCGCTGTAACGCTGTGCCTGTTCATGCCAGTGGGCATCCTCCACGAAAGTATCGTCACAGCGGAGATTCACGCTGACGGGCTGGCCGTCGGGGGTATGGGGAATCTGTTCCGTGGGAATGCGGCAGTCTTTGATGACTGGCAAAGCCCGTTCCACCCATTCGCGGTTGTGATATAGTTCCTTCGGTGAACCTGATGAAGGCTGAAAGAAACAATAGTCGCCCTGTGTGGCAAAGATGCGAAGCGTATCAAATCCAGCCATTTCGAACTGACCGTCAACATTGGTGGTAATGACAAAATAGTCTTTCCCCGCTACCAGTTTCAGCAATTGCCGATAGAGCGGTAATGCCCCAGTACGGTAGCGGCTGAACCAGATGTGCTTGGCCCAATATGCCCAACGTTCTTCTTCTGTTTCAAAAGGATAGAACGACGAAGAATAGAGGTCGGCGATGCCATAGCGGTTAATCCACTCGCGGAACTCCCTGCGGAAGTCCTCACCAGCATAGTCAAGTCCGGCAGCGGCAGACAAGCCAGAGCCTGCCCCAATCAGGATATAGTCAGCATCGGCTATCTGCTCTTTGAGCCATTCACTGCGCTTCAAGAAGCTGTTGGTAGATGTCACGGTCTTTGTCGAGGAAAACATTGAATACAATCGTTTTAAGTGAATGTCGGTGGTATGACTTGACAGTCTCTAAGGCAATTTCTGCTGCTCGCTGATTGGGGAAGTGGAATACGCCCGTGGAGATGCAGCAGAAGGCGATGCTCTCCAGGCCGTTCTTCTCTGCAAGATCAAGACAGAAACGGTAACACTGCGCCAACTGCTCTTCCTGTTCCTTGGTGGGAATGCCGTCGGGAATAATCGGGCCAACGGTATGAATCACATGCTTGGCAGGCAAGTTGTACCCCTTGGTGATGAAGGCATTGCCAGTAGCCAGAAGCCGCCCCTGCATGGTGTCGTTACATGCCTTGCGCAGTTGGATTCCTGCAGCAGAGTGGATGCAGTTATCGATGCAGTTGTGAAGCGGTGCCCAGCAGCCCAGTGCCTGTGCATTGGCCGCATTGACGATGGCATCCACCTTCAGACGAGTGATGTCACCCTGCCACAATAGAAGTGAAGAGTGAAAAGTGAAGAGTGAAGAATTTGCTGCCGCCACTTCTTCCAATTCTACCACACCCTTGTCCTCTCGCTGCATCAGCAACTCGGCATCCTGCATCGTCAGAAAGTCTTCGCTGATAGGTCTTGGCTCCCACACGTTCATCAATGCCCGCATCATCCTTTGCCGCTCTTCGAGTGTAGAAGGAATCCGATGGCTGACACGATTGTCAGCCATCAGATACATAATGATGTTCTTCAGATTCTCCAGCCTGTCCATTGCCATTACTTCTTATACAGAGCCTGAGCCAGTGCATCGGCATCGCCCGGCAGCTCTGGATATGCGGTCTTCAGAGCCTCTGCGAATGCTGCGGCATCCTTGTTGGCAGCAAGCAGTTCCTTCACCTTCTCCAGATAGGAAATTTTGAACTCCACCTGAGCCTTCTCAGCCAGACCACCGTGACCGCCAATGAAGTACTTGGCTCCAGAGGCGAGAGCCTTCTTAGCCTCGGCCAGTTCTGCGTCAACAGCAGCAGCGTTGCCAATCTGCAGCGGACTTACGTGTGCTTCGGCCGGAGTCCAGTGAGTGTAGTACACCTGACCGCCGATGATGATGGAGGCACCGGGGAAGTCGCTCGTTGCGCCATGCTCGAAACGGAAGTCTATGCCGTTCCACTTCTGCGTCTGTCCGAAGGGTACCTCAGCGGCCTTCTGCGTGGGCAGCTCTACCATCGTGTCGCCAAACTGCTCGGCAAACTGCTTCATCATACCTCCATAAACGGGACCCTCGATGAAGGCGGGCATACCCTCGGGCATCGTCAGGGGGAGTTTGTCAGAGCCGCCCAGATGATAGTCGGTCACATCTATTTCCACAGGCTTGCCCAGTTTCTCGATGTAGTCGGCAAACTCCTTGGCATTCACCTTGAAGAGCGGATATTCCATGACGATGAGCGAATCCTTGCCCTCGATGATGTAGCTGGCATCGCCCATCACGTCGTTAGTGTTATACACATGCAGCTTAAAGCCGTCCAAATCATAGGCGGTGAATACACCCGTCAGAGAGTCCTCTACCTCGGCGGCATCGTTCTGAGCCGTCTGCTGTGTCTTGCTACCGCAGCTTACCATCATGGCAGCTGCCATCATTACGAATAATACCTTTTTCATTGTTCTTACCTTTTTTATTATTAATACTCGTTGTTTCTTGATTGCGAGTGCAAAGGTACGACAAGTTTTTCACTCCCACAAGAAGGCACTTTTTGGTGTCATAGTTACCAAAAAGTAGGAATTGTGATGTTATCGGACTTCTGCGAAAACGGCTTTAACTTAGATTAACTAAGTGTAATGCTGTTACTTGGTAACTATTTGTTACCTTTGCCCCAAATAGTAAATTGTAAATAGTCAAATAGTAAATAGAAATGGCAGATATCAAAGCAGAATATTTGGCCTGTCCCATCAGGCAAGTAGTGAGTCGTTTCGGCGACAAGTGGTCTATGCTGGTCCTCTTCATGTTGAACAGGAGCGATACGGGTGTGTTGCGCTTTAATGAAATCCGGCGTCTGATGACGGACTGTTCCCAGAAGATGCTCTCGCAGACCTTGAAGAATCTGGAGCAGAGCCATCTGGTGCACCGTGAGGTCTATCCGGAGGTTCCTCCACGGGTAGAGTATTCCCTGACAGAGACAGGCAAATCGCTGATGCCTGCGCTCACGGCTCTGATAGCCTGGGGAAAGGAGCATTTCAATGAAGTGGTAACCGATTGAAGGTATGACACTCCCCAAGTTCATCATCACAATGGATGGCGTGTTTCGTCTCGGCATGGTCAATCAGCATAAAGACCTGCTGAAGCCTGGCGATCAGTGCATCGGTGGCGGCTATTATCATTTCGACTATTATGACTGACTTCGATACTATCTGGGCTCAAGCGAAAAATCATAGTAATAGCCCAAAAACAAAAAAGACACCAGTTTTGGTGTCTTTTTGCGGAGAGAGAGGGATTCGAACCCCCGGTGCCTCTCAGCACGACGGTTTTCAAGACCGTTGTAATCGACCACTCTACCATCTCTCCAGTGCCCGAAAAGCTTCGAAAGCGGGTGCAAAGGTACGATATTTAAGTGAGAAATGAGTAATGAGAAATGAGAAATTTCTGCTCGTTAAGGAAATTTAACAGCCAAGAACCCTAAAAACTCTTAACTCATACCCGTTAACTCTTAACTTCTTTGTACTTTTGCACCATGATTTACCCACAAAACTTTGAAACGAAGATAGGATTCCACGAGGTGAGACACCTGCTGAAGGAGCAATGTCTGAGCCCGTTAGGCAAGGAAAAGGTTGACGAACTGACCTTCTCAGCCGATGCCGACGAGGTGAACGAATGGCTTGAGCAGGTACGCGAATTCCGCAGGTTGCAGGCGGAGACCGACGGTCTGCCGCTCAACTATTTCTTCGACGTGCGCGAAGCCATTAACCGCATTCGCCTGGAAAACACCCATTTGGAGGAGGACGAGCTGTTCGACCTTCGCCGCTCGTTAGAGACGATTGGCAACATTGTGACTTTTCTGAATAAAGGAGACAGGAGCCAGGACGCGGAAGACGAGCGAGTGGAATACCCCTACCCTGCCCTTCACCGCTTGGCCGCAGACGTTATGACCTTCCCAGCCATGATACGCCGCATAGACTCCATCCTCGACAAGTTCGGCAAGATAAAGGATTCGGCCTCCATGACGCTGGCCGGCATCCGCCACGACCTGTCGCAGACGGAAGGCAGCATCTCGCGTACCTTATATACTATATTGCATGCCGCACAGCGCGACGGTCTGGTCGATAAGGACGCCACCCCTGCCCTGCGCGACGGTCGTCTGATGATTCCCGTGGCTCCCGCCCTGAAGCGTAAGATAAAAGGCATCGTACACGATGAGTCGGCCACGGGCAAGACGGTCTTCATTGAGCCTGCCGAGGTGGTGGAGGCCAACAACAAAGTGCGCGAGCTGGAGGCTGCCGAACGCCGTGAGATTATCCGCATACTGACGGTATTCACGGCTGAGGTACGTCCGCAGGTGCCTCAGCTGCTGGGCAGCTACGATTTCCTGGGTCAGATAGACCTGATACGCGCCAAGGCCGAATGGGCTGAGGCCACACAGAGCTTTGAGCCGACGGTCAGCGACCGCCCGCTCATTGACTGGATACGCGCCATTCACCCCCTGCTGCAACGCTCGCTGAAGAAGCAGGACAAGCAGGTGGTGCCGTTGGACATCATGCTGGAGAAGACTCTCCCCCAGCCCCTCCCTCGCAGGGAGGGGCTGGGGGGTGGGTCCCTCCTCATCATCTCCGGTCCTAATGCCGGTGGTAAGTCGGTCTGTCTGAAGACGGTAGGACTGCTGCAGTACATGCTTCAGTGCGGCCTGCCCATTCCCATCGGCGACCGCTCCAAGGTTGGCGTCTTCCACGACATCATGATTGACATTGGCGACGAGCAGAGCATTGAGGACGACCTCTCCACCTACTCCAGCCACCTGCTGAACATGAAGATGATGATGCGGCAGGCCAACGAGCACACCCTGCTGCTCATCGACGAGTTCGGCGGCGGCACGGAGCCTACCATCGGCGGCGCCATAGCCGAGGCTGTGCTCAAGCAGTTCTGGCAGAAGCAGGCCTTCGGCGTCATTACCACCCACTACCAGAACCTGAAGCAATTTGCCGAGAACCACCCGGGTGTCATCAACGGTGCCATGCTCTACGACCGCCACGAGATGCGCGCCCTGTTCCAGCTGAGCATCGGCCAGCCCGGCTCGTCGTTTGCCATTGAGATAGCCCGTAAGACGGGCATTCCCGAAGAGGTGATACAGGACGCTACCGACATCGTTGGCTCGGAGTATGTGCAGAGCGACAAGTACCTGCAGGACATTGTACGCGACAAGCGCTACTGGGAAGGCAAGCGCCAGACCATTCACCAGCACGAGAAGCGGTTAGAGGAGCGCGGCGAGCGGTTAGATGCCAGCATCGAAGAGATAGAGCGTGAGCGTAAGGCCATTCTGCGGCGTGCCCAGGAGCAGGCAGAAGAGCTGCTGCGCGAGAGCAATAAGAAGATTGAGAACGCCATCCGCGAGATTCGCGAGAGCCAGGCCGAGAAGGAGCGCACCCGCCTCATCCGCGAGGAGCTCAAGACCTTCGGCGACGAAGTGGCCAGCATCGACACCCGTGCCAACGACGAACTGATTGAGAAGAAAATCCGGCAGATACAGGAGCGCAAGAAGCGTAAGGAGGCAAGGAAGGCCCAACCCCAGCCCCTCCCCAAGGGCGGGGAGCCCGCCGCCGCCAAGACGCCTGCCCCCAGTGCAGGGTTGGCCGTTGGCGACACCGTGCGCATAAAGGGGCTCACCTCCGTAGGCAAGATTGAGGCCATTGAGGGCAAGATGGCCACCGTCATCTTCGGCGGCATGCGTACCAAGATGCGTGCCGACCGCTTGGAGCGCGCCGAAGAGCCGAAGAAGGATACCAAACACGAGGGCCTGGGCCAGATGCAGTTCAGCCGTCAGACGCGTGAGACCATTGACGAACGCCAGAAGAACTTCCGTCAGGACCTTGACGTACGAGGCATGCGCGGCGACGAGGCAATCAATGCCGTCACCTATTTCATTGACGACGCCATACTGGTGGGCATGCCGCGAGTACGCATCCTGCACGGCACCGGCACAGGCATTCTGCGCCAGCTCATCCGCCAGTACCTGAAGACCGTGCCCAACGTCAGCCACTTCCGCGACGAGCACGTCCAGTTCGGCGGAGCCGGCATCACGGTCGTTGACTTGGAGTAAATTTTTATCAGCAAAAAACTTAGTACAGCACGGCCGTGCTGAATGTTCAGCACGGGCGTGCTTGATATTCAGCACGGGCGCGCCTGATATTCAGCACGGGCGTGCTGTACCGGAGAGAACCGTCCAAACTCCCACTTTGGACGGGCCAAACTACCACTTTGGACGGGCCAAACTCCCACTTTGGACGGGGCTTGGCTTAACTCTTCTTACGTCAAAGACTGTCAGTTCTTCGGCATTTGTAATGCCGATGCTGTTAGCAGGTGCATTTGAAATGCACATCCGTTTTCTTTCTTCTCAACTTTGTGCATTATAAATGCACCTACCAACGGCAGCCGCATTACAAATGCGGCTGAACAGAATGCGGCTGAACGGATTACCGCAGCACCACCACATTTCCCAGCAATCCCTGTCCACCTGCATAATCCACTGCCGAACTATACAGATACTCCTCTGGCCTGGCAACAATCTCCTGCCGGACGGGGTTCATGTGTATGTAATTCACTTTCTGTTGGAGGAACTCCGTTGTCCATAACTCCTCAACGTAATTGCCTTCCTGCCAGAAGCGGAAGTCCTTGATGCGACTGCTGACTGCAGCCGCAAAGCAGAAGCGATGCAACAGCCAGGGGCGACGGCTTTCATGCTCGTCGGCAGTCAGCTCAGCGAAGATGCGCTTGCTGGTGAACTTCTTAAAGTCGCGAAAAACATCAGACAAAGAACATTCTCCACTGACATCTACTATCATGTGCAGATGATTTGACATGAGCACCCACGCATAAACGTTCAGGCCTTTCTTCGCCTGACAATAAGCCAACGACTCCAACACAATATGCCGATAGCGGGGACGGGTAAAAATGTCTACCCAGTCAACCACCGTTGTCGTTGTGAAATAAAGGGGTTTGGTCAGCTTGCCCTTATTGTTCATCATTATTTTTATATGTTACATTCATTCCCTTCTTCGCCATCCGTCCGTTCATCGGCATTTCCCGTTCATCGGCATTTGCAATGCCGATGCTGTTGGCAAGTGCATTTGCAATGCACACCCGTTCCTATTAACTCGACTCGTGCATTATAAATGCACCTACCAAATGCAGCCGCATTGCAAATGCGGCTGAACGGTTTTTAGGGGAACTCAATAGGCCAAGCGCAAGCCAAGGTCGTAGTAGCGGAACGACGGCGTGTAGTAGTTCCGAAACGAGACGCGGCAGTAACTGGCGTTGTCGTACCAGCTGCCCCCACGGAACAGGCGATAGGAGCCCGAAGAGGCACCAGCTGGATTCGTCTGACTATTGGAACTGTATGAGCCATACCAGTCCTGGCACCACTCCCAGACATTGCCCGACATATCATATAACCCTAACTCATTGGCACGCTTTGTGGCAACGTCGTGCGTCTGACTGCCGCTATTGCTGTCATACCAAGCCACGTTGTCAATAGCACTGCTGCCTGCATATTTATGGCCATTTGCCTTCTTACCGCCTCGGGCGGCATACTCCCACTCAGCCTCTGTCGGCAGGCGGAAACGACGACCCGTCAGCGAGTTCAACTCACGGATGAAGTTCTGGCAGTCCTCCCAGCTTACCTTCTCCACCGGGCGGCGGGGACCACTGAATCTTGACGGATTACTGCCCATCACGGCCTGCCAAAGCTCCTGCGTCACCTCCGTCTCACCAATCGAGAACGTGGATACCGTCACCTGGTGGGCGGGCTTCTCATCATCATAAGCATCAGAGCCCTGCTCACTGGTAGCTCCCATCGTGAACGTGCCGCCCTCCACGCGAATCATCTTGAAGCTGACACCATTGACGGTGATGACCTCATCAGCACGGGGGGATGTATTTACCGATGGTGCAGACGGACGGATTGGCGTAGTCGGCTTCGCCGGTTGCGTTGGCTTTGCCGGCTTCTTCGGCGGTTTCGGTTTAGCCGGAGTACTATTACTTGTCGGTGGTTTCACACGGTTAGCCTGCCCCTGCATCTCAACGACAGGCAACAATGACAGGACGAACGCTGCCATTAAGAGTCTCATTAACTGTTTCATATTATTACTCTTTATTATTATCTTCTGGTATATAGAATCCTATTTTCTTCATCTTTTGTCGCAAAGGTGGATTTGCTTGCAGTTCGGCCATTGCCTGACTAATGGCATCCAACTGAGCGCGATTCATTTCATTAATATCATTTTGGTCTGCTAAAATATCTTCCATTTCCTGCTTTATCTTCCTGATTTCACTTTCTATACGCAACAAGCGGTCAGAAGAATCTGGCAAGGTTATCAGCCGACGGACAGCAACAAAAGCTCGCATAATCATAATATTTGTCTCAATAGCAGCATCAGAATGTAATATTCCACTAATCATGGCTACTCCTTGCTCCGTAAAAGCGTATGGTGGACGACGTAATCCCTTCTTGTCTGAGTTGGAGGTCACAATTTGTGACTTCCAAAACATGAATTCCTCCTTAGTGAGTTGAAACATAAAATCCTCAGGAAAGCGCCTGATATTACGCTTTACTGCTTGAATCAGTACTTTTGTTTCTGTTCCGTACAACGCTGCCAAATCACGGTCAAGCATAACCCGTACCCCGTGAATCTCATAGATTTTACTTTGAATAAGCTGTAAATCCTTCATATCTGCTTACATTTCCGTCAACTTCTTCCCATTCTTGTCATACCAGACACCATGTTCCGGCTGCCCCTTATAGAAAGAACCGATGAAGTAACTGCCATCGGCAGAGGTATAACGGCCATCGAAGAACTGGTCATTACGCATCTCACCTTCAAAGCGGTCGCCCGACTTGAAGACATAAAGGGCATGCTCACCCTTCATCACTCCCTGTACAAATGGGCCTTCATATCGGTCACCATTCGAGAATACGGCCTTACCCTTTCCGTCAGGACGCAACTGAGCGTCAACAGGACCAGTATATAGATATGTACCCATGCCGTCTTTGACTGGCGAGGTATAAGTCTGATTAGTCACCTGCTGACCCATTGCCTGCTCAACAGCATCAGTGACAGCAGAATCCGTAGCAGGACCTTTTAACAAAAATAACGTCACCACAATAGCAGCCACTATTGCAGCTACGACACCGGCACCTATGCCCCACCACAACTTACTATTACCCGACTCCTCACCTTCAGGCTCTTCATAAACAGGGGTTGGAACAGGCGGCTTGGGTTCTGGCTTTGGCTTGGGCTGCGGTTTTGGCTGCGGCTTCTCGATGACCACCGTTTCTTCCTTCACCGGTTCCGGTTCAACAGGCCGCGTATCCTCTTCTGCAGGCTGAGTTGCCGTGAGGAACTGTCTGACAGCACTGACGCTCTGCGGACGGTCAACATAGGCTGGCTTCATCATCCAGGCAATGAGCTGCTGCATCTTGCTGCTGACGGGCGTGGGGAACACAAGCGGTTGGCGGGACACCAGTAATTCGCTGGCTGACGGAGGCGTCAGCCCCGTGAGCAGCTTATAGAGTGTGGCACCGAGAGCATAGAGGTCAGTCCAAGGGCCAAAGGCTTTCATATTCTGCTCGGTCTGCTCCAAGGGGGCGTAGCCCGGGGTGAAGGACAAGGCCGACGAGGTGCTGACGCTGTAGCCGTCACCGGCTGACATCTGCTTCGAGGCTCCGAAGTCGATGAGCAGCGCACGCCCCGTCTGGTCCACCATGATGTTGGCGGGCTTCAGGTCGAGATGATAGAGTCCCTGGGCATGAACCACGGAGAGCGCATCGAGCACCTGGTCAAGGATCTGCAGCACCTCGGCCTCGCCGAGTGGCTGCCCGGTACGCTTCATGCGTTCACTGAGCGACTCGCCATTGATGAAGTCCATGACGTAATAGCGTGTGCCGTTCTCCTCAAACAGGTCGTGCACGGCCACGATGTGCGGGTTACGCAGCTTACGCAACCGGCGGGCCTCCTTGCGGAACTTCTCCTTCTGGCTCACGAACTGCTCCACGTTCTCCTCATTGCTCACGCTGACGCTGATGGAGTCACCATCGCGAGCACTGATGCCGCGCATGAAGAACTCCTTGATGGCCACCTGCTCCTCGAACTCGGTATTGACAGCCACGTAGGTATTGCCGAAGCCGCCCGACGAGAGGTAACGCTCTATGCGGTATTTACCGCCCTGCAACGATGTGCCGACGGGCAGCATTGCACTCTTGTTAATTTTTGTCTCTGCCATAAATACTATTTATATTACATACAATATATCTCGTTTCATTTGAATTAGTACTGAATCCTGAAATAGTCGAGTGATGTTTTATACTGGTCTTGTGCCGTCAGGCAGGTGTCGGTGAGGTATCCGTTGGTGTGGCCCCACTCACGCAGTCCCCGGTAATAAAAGAACTTCAGTTCGTCAGTGATGATAAAAGGAACAATGGCATTAGCCAGACACTCCTTGAACATCACGAGGCGCCCCACTCGTCCGTTGCCATCTTGAAAAGGATGAATACGCTCAAAGCGCACATGCAGGTCAAGGATATCCTCAAAGCGGCGCTCACTGGCCAGATAATCGTCCAACAGGGCGTCCATCCGCTCCGACACCTGTTCCGGCGGGCAGGTTTCCTCTCCCCCCACTTCATTGGGCAGCCGTTTGTAGTCGCCCACAGCAAACCAGTCTTTTCGGCTGTCAGAAGTTCCGTTCTTCAACACGCCATGCAACTCCTTGATAAAGCCAGTCGAGAGATCATCGGTAGCATGTTCAATAACAAGGTCTATACAACGGAAGTGGTTGACCGTCTCCAAAATATCGTTCACATTCAGGACATCATCTGTCATGCCGATGGTGTTAGTCTCAAAGATGTAGCGGGTCTGCTCATGCGTCAGTTTGCTGCCTTCAATATGGTTGGAGTTGTAGGTCAGGTCTATCTGCGTCTTGTGATAGACACCGCCTTTCATTCCCATTTCCTTTTGCTCTTTCAAGGCAGCGAGCAGGGGCGAAATCAGATGCTTGTTCATCATTATATTACGGACCAAAGATGAGCGATTCAGAATTAATTTTGCAAAAATACAAATTAATGCGCAAAAGACAAAGAATTTGAACGGAAAAATTTGATTTACCTTTACCAGGTGATACTTAATTGGAGTTATCGAAGTTGAAGAAGTTTACGCTTTGCTCAAGTTAACGACATTTGGAAACCGTAAAAAAAGTTAAAACATTGAAGGGCAGAAGTGCATTCTTCACTAAAATAACTACCTTTGCAGCCGCAAAACGGGTGAGTCCTGTACGGCCAGCTCCCTCGGAATCCCCCAGGATGGGAACATAGCAAGGGTACTTGGTTGTAGCGGCGCGATACAGTCAGCTCGCCCACCCGCCTCTTTAGCTCAGTTGGCCAGAGCACGTGATTTGTAATCTCGGGGTCGTTGGTTCGAATCCGACAAGAGGCTCGAAAAGAACCTAAGAATAGCGCAAGCTATTCTTTTTTTATCTACCCTTCGAAATCAGCCCCGCTGCGACTCACCGGTGTGAGTGCAGCGGGGCTGAGGGTTTCAAGTTACAAGGGCCTACTTACCAGTCTTCTTCGTCCTCTTCGTCTTCGTCGAAATCACCCTGGCTACGGCCAAGGCGCGGGGAGTAGCTGGGTTTGTCACTTTTCTCTTCATTCTTCTCGTCAGCATAGCTGGCCGACGTGGCTATGGCGTTGCCAAAGTTTTTTATGGACATTTCAAGAGAACAGATACCGACTTTCGCTCAGAGAGTTGGCAGTTAACTAAAGATTTTCGCCATATTCTTTGCCAATTGCGAGAAAATGATTACTTTTGCACACTGAAAATAAATAGTAAATAGTAAATCAGTAAATAGTAAATAAGAAAGTGACACCTGCAGAATATCAACAACTCAAGGCTTTTGCCCGCATTGACGGTGCACTGCTCTTCTGCCTGTGGGTGGGCAGCTTTGCCCTCTACATCAAGGGAATGGAAAACCCGACGCTGGGCATGATCAGCCTCATGCTGCTGGTGCTGGCCCCGTTTTTTACGGCCCGCTGCCTGCGCTCGTTCCGTGACAAGGCCCGCCAAGGCATCATCAGCTTTGCACGCGGCTATGCCTATATCATTCTCATATTCTTCTACTCCGGCCTACTGTTTGCGCTGGCCCAGTACGTGTATTTCACCTACATGGACCACGGGTTCCTGCTGGCTAAGTTTACGGAAATGGCCAATGCGCCGCAGACCATTCAGCTGGGTCTGAAGGACATGATGCAGCAGAGCATCACCGAGATGGCGGCCATGCGTCCCATTGACTTCTCGCTGAACATGCTGACCATCGTCATCATGGCCGGCTTCTTCCTGGGGCTGCCCATTGCAGCACTGATGCAAAGAAGGGCAACGGTGAACGGACAATAAAAATCAGAAAATCAGTAACTAAAGTTTCCCACCTCCATGAACTGCGAGATAATCAGCAAAATTAAGTCCAGAGTGACCTCCCCCATCCCCTCCTGTAGGAGGGGAGATAAGATGATCTCCCCCTTCCCCTCCTTTAGGAGGGGGGATAATTACCACTCAAGGGCTTGCACAGTATCTGTCCTCCCCCTATAGGGGGAGTTAGAGGGGGTCCGAAGCCAGAGGGGGTCACAAGGGATGGAAACTTCAATCAGAAAATCATTAAATCGTAAATCAAAAAGATGCTTGACATATCAGTTGTAATACCTTTATATAATGAGGACGAGTCGCTGCCTGAGCTTTATGCGTGGATAGAGCGGGTGATGAAGGAGCACGGCTTCACGTTTGAGGTCATCTTCATCAACGACGGCTCTACCGACCACTCGTGGGACGTGATAGAAGAGCTGAACAGGAAGTCGCCCGACCAGGTGAAAGGCATTAAGTTCCGCCGCAACTACGGCAAGAGCCCGGCGCTGTACTGCGGTTTTGCCGAGGCCCAGGGCGACGTGGTGATTACCATGGATGCCGACCTGCAGGACTCGCCCGACGAGATTCCCGAGCTGTACAAAATGATTAAGGAAGAGGGCTACGACCTGGTGAGCGGCTACAAGCAGAAACGCCACGACCCGCTGTCGAAGACGCTGCCCACAAAGCTGTTTAACGCCACGGCCCGCCGGGTGAGCGGCATTAAGAACCTGCACGACTTCAACTGCGGTCTGAAGGCTTACCGCCATGACGTGGTGAAGAATATAGAGGTGTTCGGCGAGATGCACCGTTTTATTCCCTACCTGGCCAAGAATGCCGGTTTCGACAAGATTGGCGAGAAGGTGGTTCACCACCAGAAGCGCCAATACGGCAAGTCGAAGTTTATGGGTTGGAACCGCTTTGTGAACGGCTATCTGGACCTGATGACGCTGTGGTTCTTAGGCACGTTCGGCAAGAAGCCCATGCACGTGTTCGGTTTTCTGGGCACCATCATGTTCTTTATTGGTTTCGTGGCAGCCTTCTGGTTGGGTGCCCAGAAGCTGTGGGCCGTGTCGCAAGGCATTCCCATGCGTCTGGTCACCGACTCGCCGTTCTTCTACATTGCGCTGACCATGATGATGCTGGGCACGCAGCTGTTCCTGACGGGATTTCTGGGTGACCTTATCAGCCGCTCGTCGCAGGGACGCAACGACTACCAGATTGAGAAAACCATTTGAAAGGTGAAAAGGTGAAAAAGTGAAAAGGTGAAAAAGTGAAAAGGTGAAAAAGTGAAAAGGTGAAAAAGTTAAAAGGTGAAAAAGTGAAAAGGTGAAAAAGTTAAAAGGTGAAAAAGTGAAATATGAGGCAGCTATTAGATATTAAGAACAAAGGAAAAAGCGTGAGGGGCCTGCGCCTTTTACCTTTTTACCTTTTTACCTTTTTACTCTTATCAACATTCTCGTGTAGCACCATCGACTGCCCGGTGCAGAACGTGGTGGGCACCATCTACGTTGTGAAGCTCGACGGCGGAGTGGATGCCGTGCTGCCAGACACGCTCACCGTGCTGAGCTGGCGAAAGGACCGCACCGACACGCTGCTGCTAAACCATGAGTCGGCACTTACCTCCTTCCGGCTACCCATGGGCTACGTCAACCCCGAGGACTCACTGGTGTTCATCGTCACCAGCCCCACCTACACGCTCAAGGACACGCTCTACATCAAGAAGGAGAACCAGCCGCACTTTGAGTCGGTGGATTGCAACATCGCCTACTTCCACCAAATTACGGGAATACGCCTGAGTTCTCATAACGCCATTGACTCCATCAGCATTGTTAAATCTGCAGTGAACTATGACCTATCATCGGAACATTTCCACATCTATTTCAAGACAGCGACCAAGCGAGAGTAGAACCAGGCAAGGGCTGACGGGCGCGAGCTGGCAGAGACGCAGTATGAGGCTGTGTGTCTGCCTGCTGATGCTCTTTGCATGGCATGGCACGTTGCAGGCACAGAAGGTTTTTGTGCTGCAGAAGGACTCCATCCCCCTGTTCCGTGGCTTCCAGGTAACGTTCGACCTGTTAGGAGCAGGCCAGCGGATGCTCAGCGACTACGGCCAGTACGAAGGTTCGCTGCGCATCAACCTGCACGACCAGTGGTTCCCCGTGGTAGAGATAGGCATAGGCACTGCCGACACCCACGACGAGGCTACCGAGATAACCTACAAGACAACAGCGCCTTACTTCCGTGGTGGCATAGACTTCAACCTGATGAAGAACAAGCATGCCGACAACCGCATATATGGCGGATTCCGCTATGCCTTCACCTCGTACAAGGTAGATATAGAGCGGCGCGACCTGCCCGACCCCGTGTGGCAGTGGGACTCGGGCTTCCGCATTGACGGTCAGTCGTGTTACCAGCACTGGGCTGAACTGGTGTTCGGCATTGACGCCAAGATTTTCGGTCCGTTGCATTTGGGCTGGACCGTCCGCTACCGTCGCCGCCTGTTCCATAACGAAGGCGACATCGGGCAGTCGTGGTATGTGCCCGGCTACGGCACCTATAGTGAAGACAAGATTGGCGGAACGTTCAATGTCATCATTGACATTTAGCCCTAACAAACACCTAAATAACAAACAAAAGTTTCCCACCTCCATGAACTGCGAGATAAACAGCAAGACGAAGTCTGAAGTGACCTCCCCCATCCCCTCCTGTAGGAGGGGAGATAATTACCGCTCAAGGGCTTGCAAAGTATCTATCCTCCCCCTACAGGGGGAGTCAGAGGGGGTCAGAAGGGAGGAGAACTTAAATAACTAAAAAGACCTACTAAAATGGAAAAATCTAAAACAAGCAAGCGGTTCCCCTCTGTCTGGGGAAGCATCTTCCTCGGGCTGTTGGTCATCGGCACCGTCTGGATTATATGGAATCAGCGTGACGTTCCCTACCAGACTGACGAGGGGTTCATTTTCGGCACCACCTATAAAATTACCTACCAGAAGAGCGATAACCTGAAGACGGGCATAGAAGCCGAGTTGAAGAAGGTGGATGACGCGCTGTCCATGTTCAACGAAGAGTCCATCATCTCGCAGTTGAACCAGGGCAGTACCGACATTCCCAAAGACGAGGAGGGACAGATGTTTACCGACGTGCTGAAGCTGGCCCTTGAGATATCGAAGAACACCGACGGAGCCTTCGACATTACCGTCGGTCCGCTGGTCAACGCCTGGGGCTTCGGCTTTAAGAACAAGTCGATGCCCAGAGAGCAGCAAGTAGATAGCCTCCGCCAATTCGTGGGATACCAGATGATAACGCTTAACACGCAGGACTCGAAGCTCACCAAGAAAGACCCCCGCATACTGATGGACTGTTCGGCCATTGCCAAGGGCTATGCCTGCGACGTGGTGGCCAGATACTTAGAGAAGCAGGGTGTCAGCAACTACATGGTCATGATAGGCGGCGAAGTGGTTACCAAGGGCATCAACCCTACCCGACTGCCCTGGCGCATCGGCGTGACAAAGCCCGAGGAGGACACCATAGGCTGGAACCAGGAGAACCAGACGGTGCTCAACGTGACCGACAAGGCAATGGCCACGAGCGGCAACTACCGCAACTTCTACTATAAGGGCGGCAAGAAGTATGCCCACACCATTGACCCCGCCACGGGCTACCCCATGCAGCACTCACTGCTGTCGGCCACCGTGCTGGCCAAGGACTGTGCCACGGCCGATGCCTACGCCACAGCCTTCATGGTGATGGGCATGGAGCGTGCCCGCAAGCTGTTAGAGAAGCACCCCGAGCTGTTGGTCTATTTCATCTACACGGACGAGAAAGGCGCGTTCGCCGTATGGTTCTCGCCGTCGCTGCAGGACAAGATAGAAGAGTAATGCATCGAGCATAAATCATCATGCTGAAGATATACGACAAGCTGCTGCAGTTTCCGCTGTTTCAGGGAATGAGCCACAACGAGCTGATGCAGGTGGTGACGCACACGAAGATGGGGTTCGTGAAGTGGGCAGCGGGGAAGAGCATCGTCAGCGAAGGCGACAGCTGCACCCACCTCTACTTTCTTATTAACGGTTCGCTTGAGGCAGAGACCATGGCCGACGACCACGGCTACTACGTACGCGAACAACTGTCGGCACCCTACATTCTGCAACCCGAACGGCTGTTTGGCATCAGGCAGCGCTACACATCATCGTTCCGCGCCGAAACACCCTGCCACTTCATTACCATCGACAAGCAGGAGGTGCTGCTGTTATTGGAAACCCAGTTGGTTTTCCGCATCAACATGCTCAACCTGCTGGCCACTGAAAGCCAGCGACTCGGCCACCACCCGTGGCAAAGCGCCACACAGACACTGAGAGCTGCGCTCATCCGCTTTTTCATTCAGCACACCCTCCGTCCTGCAGGGGCGAAGACGTTTCACATTCTGATGACGCGCCTGGGACAGGAAATGCGCTGCACCCGCCAGGAAATTTCGCGGGAGCTCAACCAGATGCAGGCTGAAAGTCTGCTTGTCCTGCACCGTGGCCGCATAGAGATTCCCATGCTCGAACGGCTGCTGATGTAATAAAAGAATGACGCGACCCATCACGGGCAGCGCCATTCGCGGAAATCATTTAATGTATAACTTAATTGAAGTTTCTATCCCTTATGACCCCCTCTGGCTCCCCCTGTAGGGGGAGGAGAGATACCTTGCAAACCCTTGTGACCCCCTCTGACTCCCCCTGTAGGGGGAGGACAGAATGTGTGCATGCCCTTGCGTGGTAATCATCCCCCTCCTACAGGAGGGGATAGGGGAGGTCACTTTGGACTTAATTTTGCTGACTTTCTTGCAGTTGATGGAGGTGCGAAACTTAAATATCTTAATAGTCTCTAAAAATGTATTGAGTAGAAAAAGTCATTCAGCCTATTTCTTGACAAACTCCACGCGGCGGTTCTTGGCACGGCCCTCGTCGGTGGTGTTGGGAGCTACCGGCTCGTGGCTGCCCTTGCCGACGGCACGCAGGTTGAAGCCGTCAACGCCCATTCCCTCAAGCGCCTTAACCACAGCCTCGGCACGCTTCTGGCTGAGTGGATCGTTCACGGCATCAGAGCCCTGATTGTCGGTATGGCCCTGCACCTCGAAGCGCACCGTGGGGTTCTTCTTCATGAAGTCAGCCACCTTCTGAATCTCGGCCATCGACTCAGGCAGCAGTTCTGCCTTGCCCGTCTGGAAGAGGATGTTGTTAGTGACGAACTTACCCGTCTCCTGAATGGCACGCTCAACGGCCGACATGTCAGTCTCCTGACGCTCGTACAGCTCAACGGCACCTTTGGCAATCACGACGTTCTTCACGTAGGTGGGACGGTCATTCTTGCGGCCCGACCATATCGTCAGCCAGCCGGCACCAGCCTTGACGCTTGGCACGTTGACCACGCGCTTGCCATCGATATAGAACTTGAGGGCACGCTTGTTGAACGACAGGGCGAAGTGATGCCAACGGCCATCGTTGATGACGCAAACATCCTTAGCCGACGTGTGACCTTGCTTGTCTGTCCACCCTTCAGTAGTGGGTCGTACATAGCTACAGTCAATCGTCTGTTTGTCGTAGCCCATATAGTAAGAGACGGTAAAGATTTCGTTGTCGTGCCGCTCGGTCTCGTGCATGAAATCTATCTCAATGCTGGGCGCGCCGTCCTTGGGACGGTCGTTGAACAGCATGTCGTATTCTACGGTAAACACGTCGCCCAGATAGTTCTTGATGCCACCCTTGACCAACGGAGTGATCCAGCCGTCGCCGTCGATGAGGGCGATACATTTCTCGCCGTTCACCGTGGCAATCTCGGCATTACCACGCACAAGGTCCCACTTCGAGGGGAACTCACCCACCTGCTCGCCCTGCATGTTGTCCTCGAACATGATGACGCTGCCACGCTTAAAGTCATTCTTTACAGACCCTGTAGTGGCGGCCGGGTCAGCAGGCGAAGCGTCAGCCGGGTCAGCCGACTCAATGGGCTCAGGGGTGTCGCCATCGTCCTCGGTTCCGTTCACCACGCCTTCCACAGCACCGTCAACAGCACCGTCAACAGCCCTATCGACAGCAGTGTTCACCTTATTCTCAATCGCATTCTGCGCTCTCCGCTTGATACGGCCCAAGATGCCCTGTGCATCAGCTTCAGGGATACATAAGACTAAAAGGAGTGCTACAAATAATAATCTAAATATCTTTTCCATAATTCATAAAGTATTGGGTTAATAGTTCATCTAACGGCGACAAAGATAGTAATAATAAATGAAACTACCAAAGAATAACGTTAATTCTTTTTAATCGTAGATAACTTTCAGCGTTTTTTAGTATCTTTGCATCCCAAATAAAAGAGAGAAAGCAATGAGCAACGAAGAACATAAGAATCCGTTTCTGGAACCCTACAACACGCCGCACGACACGGTGCCCTTTGACCGCATCAGACTGGAAGACTACGAAGAAGCCTTCATGGAAGGCATCCGACGCGACAACGAGCTGATAGAGAAAACGCTCAACAACCCCGAGCGGCCCACTTTTGACAATACTATTATTAATAAGGAGGACGACGAGGACGGCTACTACGACCTGCTCGGGCGCGTCTCTACCGTATTCTTCAACCTGCTGTCGGCAGAGACCAACGACGAGATGGACGCGCTGGCACAGAAGATTCAGCCCATTCTGACGAAACACGCCAACGACGTGCGGCTGAACCCACGGCTGTTTGAGCGCATCAAGGCCGTTCACCTGCACCACCGCCGCCTGACTCAGGAAGAGCAGAAACTATTAGATGACACCTACGAAGGACTGGTGCGCAGCGGTGCACTGCTCGATGAAGCCGGAAAGGAGCGTCTGCGCCAGCTGACCGAGGAGGCTTCGATGCTGTCATTGCAGTTCTCACAAAATCTGTTGAAGGAAAACAAAGCCTACACACTGGAAATTACAGACGAGAAACAGTTGGACGGACTGCCCCAGACCGCCATCGACGCTGCCGCCCTGGCATGGAAGGAGGCCCATGAGCCCAATGAGCCCCATGAGGCCAATAAGCCGTATAAGCCCAATAAGCCCCAAAACGGCTGGCTCTTCACACTCGACTATCCCAGCTACTCGCCCTTCATGACCTACTCCACACAAAGGGAACTGAGGAAGCAGATGTACATGGCCCGCAACACAATGTGTACCCACGACAACAGCGAGAACAACCTCGAAATATGCAAACGGCTCGTCAACCTGCGCCGCGAGATAGCCCAGCTTCTTGGGTACAAGACGTATGCCGACTACGTGCTGAAACACCGCATGGCATCGAACACCCGCAATGTCTATAAGCTGTTGAATGACCTCATCGATGCCTATAAGCCTACGGCTATGAAGGAGAGGGAAGAGCTTTGCAGACATGCAGTGGCAGCAGATTCTTCACGCTTCACGCTTCACTCTTCACTGAAGCCCTGGGACACTGCCTTCTACAGCCACAAGCTGCAGATGAAGAAATACAACATCGATGCCGAGATGCTACGGCCCTACTTCGAGCTGAAGAACGTCATCAAGGGAGTCTTCGGACTGGCCAACCGCCTGTATGGCATCACGTTCAAGGAGAACAAGGACATTCCCGTCTATCATCCTGACGTGAAAGCCTACGAGGTTTTCGACAAGGACGGAAGCTACCTGGCTGTGTTCTACGCCGACTTCCACCCGCGCAAAGGCAAGCAGGGCGGTGCCTGGATGACGGAGTACCAGGGGCAGTTTATTGACAAGAAAGGCGAAAACGTACGACCGCACGTCTCGGTGGTCATGAACCTGACGAAACCTACTGAGGACAAGCCTGCCCTGCTGACGCTGGGTGAGGTGGAAACCTTCCTGCATGAGTTCGGCCACTCGCTGCACGGCATGTTTGCCAACACACGGTTTGAGAGTCTCAGCGGCACCAACGTGCTATGGGACTTTGTGGAGCTGCCTTCGCAGTTCATGGAGAACTTCGCTATTGAAAAGGAGTTCCTGCGCACCTTCGCATTCCATTATCAGACGGGCGAGCCACTACCTGACGAACTCATCAAGCGCATTGTCAAGAGCCGGAACTTCATGGCGGCCACGGCCTGCCTGCGTCAGGTCAGCTTCGGACTGCTCGACATGGCCTACTACACCCAGCGGGAGGCTTTTGATGCTGACATCATTGCCTTCGAGAAACAGGCTTGGAAGAAAGCCATACTGGGTGAGCAGCTGCCCGACACCTGCATGACGGTGCAGTTCTCGCACATCATGGCAGGCGGCTATGCTGCCGGTTACTACAGCTACAAATGGGCAGAAGTGCTCGACGCTGACGCATACAGCGTGTTCAAGCGTCACGGCATCTTTGACCCAAAGACCGCTCAAAGCTTCCGCGACAACATTCTGTCGAAGGGTGGCACGGAGCACCCCATGACACTATACAAGCGTTTCCGTGGAGGAGAGCCAACAATAGAAGCCCTGCTCAAAAGAAATGGCATTAAGCCCAATAAGGCCCATAAGCCCTATAATCCCCATAAGCCCCATGACTAAACAAGAACAGTTAGACCACCGCTACTTGCGCATGGCCCGCATCTGGGCCGAAAACTCCTACTGCCAGCGCAGACAGGTAGGAGCCCTTGTGGTAAAGAACAAAATGATTATCAGCGACGGCTACAACGGCACGCCCAGTGGATTCGAGAACGTATGTGAGGATGAGCAGAACGTGACAAAGCCATACGTGCTGCATGCCGAGGCCAACGCCATCACGAAGCTGGCCCGTTCCAGCAATAACTCTGAGGGCGCCACCATTTACATTACGGCATCCCCCTGCATCGAATGCGCCAAGCTCATCATTCAGGCAGGCATCAAGCGCGTAGTGTATGGCGAGCAGTACCGTCTGACCGACGGCATTGAGCTACTCCAGCGGGCGGGCATCGAGGTGGTATTCATTGACATCAACGAAATAACGAAATAAAACAGAACATGCAAAACAAAAACCGTTTCATGCCGTTGCTCATGGCATTGTGCATCGTCATAGGTATCCTCATCGGGACATTCTATGCGAACCACCTGTCGGGCAACAGGCTGAGCATCATCAACTCCAGCGGCAACAAGCTGAACAGCCTGCTGCAAATAGTCAACGACCAATATGTAGATACGGTCAACATGGAAGACCTCGTGGAGGGTGCCATGCCCCTGATACTGTCGGAACTGGACCCGCACTCGGTCTATATTTCGGCTAAGGATGTGCAGATAGCCAACGATGACCTGAAGGGCTCATTCTCGGGCGTGGGCATTGAGTTCACCATCCGCCAAGACACTGTCCGGGTTCAGAATGTCATCAGCAACGGACCGTCAGAGCGTGCCGGACTCATTGCCGGTGACAAGATTGTAAGCATTGACGACCAGCCGTTCGTTGGCAAGATTGTCACCAACGAGGAGGCCATGCACCGTCTGAAAGGTCCCAAAGACACAAAGGTGAAGATTGGCGTCATACGCTACGGTGAGAAGAAGGTGAAATACTTTACCGTCACCCGTGGCGAGATACCCATTAAGAGCATTACCGCAGCCTACATGCTTGACGACAATACCGGTTACATCCGCATAAAAAACTTCGGCGAGAACACGTACCCCGAGATGCTGGTGGCACTGGCCCAGCTCTCGCAGCAAGGCTTCACGAACCTCACCATCGACCTGCGCGGCAACACGGGCGGCTATCTGGCTTCTGCCGTTCAGATTGTCAATGAGTTCCTGCCCAAGAACAGCCTTATTGTCTATACCGAAGGCCGCAAATCTGATCGCCAGGAATACCGCAGCAACGGCAATGGCTCCTACCAAAGAATTCCGTTAGTAGTGCTCATTGACGAAGGTTCTGCCTCGGCATCTGAGATTCTGGCCGGTGCCATTCAGGACAACGACCGTGGCACCATCATCGGGCGACGCTCGTTCGGAAAAGGCCTCGTACAGCAGCCGTTGTCGTTTGCCGACGGCTCCATGATTCGCCTGACCATTGCGCGCTACTACACCCCGTCAGGCCGTTGTATCCAGAAGCCTTACTCGTCAGGCTCCGACCAAGACTATGAATCGGACCTCATGACACGCTACCAGCACGGCGAATACTTCTCGCAGGACAGCATCAAGCATACCGGACCCGCCTACCACACGCTGAAAGAGCAACGTACCGTGTATGGCGGCGGTGGTATTACACCCGACATCTTTGTACCCGAGGACACGCTGGGCGTGACCTCCTATTATAAAGAGGCAGCCATGACAGGACTCATTCTGCAGTTTGCCTACAGCTACACTGACGAGAACCGTGCCAAGCTGTCTGCCTACAAGGATGCCAAGGCATTAGCAGCCTACCTGCAAAAGCAGAACACCGTAGAGCTGTTCGCAAACTATGCCGACAAGAACGGTCTGAAGCGGCGCAACCTCCTGATTCAGAAGTCACACAAGCTGCTGGAGCGTTTCGTCAACAGCCGCATCATCTACAACATGATGAGTGAGCAGGCTTGGCTGGAATACCTGAATACCGATGACCCTGTCATCGATGCGACATTAAAGCTTTTCCGGGAAAACAAGGCCTTCCCTGTCAACGAAGAGCGCGAAGAGAAAAGCCAGAAGAAAGTAGCTGTCGGAACTCCGGCACACGTACCGTATATGTTTCAGTGGAAGCGGATGTCAGCAATGACCTGACTCTGCACGGCAGCATTCAACTGCTGTACCAACTCCTGACGACGCATGCTGAGCTCGGCCCGCAAGGCCGGGCTCAACAGTTTTACATACAGCGTCTGGTTACGGATAACCACGTCCTGCGTGTAACGGGCAACGGTCGGACCGGCAACCACCGGCCACGCATCAATGAGCCGCTTCTGCAGCAGCGGCGTTTCCAGTCCCTGAGCACGCAGATTGCGCATCACCAGGTCGTGCAGTTCTTTTACTTCGCGTCTAAACACCTTTGATATCTTCTATTTTACAATCAACAATCAACTCTGAACGCTCAACACTCAACCCTCAACACTCAACCGCCCCATTGTCAACCTGGAATATCTTATAGTCCATCGATGAGCTTTGCAGTATCTGGTCCAAATGTTCGCGGTTAGTGTCAGTAATGAATATCTGGCCAAAGTCCTTACCCGACACTAATTTCACAATTTGTTCCACGCGGTCGGCATCGAGCTTGTCGAAGATATCATCAAGCAGCAGCAGCGGCGTGGTACGTGAAGCCGTCCGTTTCAAGAACTCAAACTGTGCCAGTTTCAAGGCGATGACGTATGTCTTGCTCTGTCCCTGTGAACCTTCACGCTTCATCTGATGTCCAGAAAGGGTGAACTCCAAGTCATCACGGTGTACGCCATGGAGGGAATAGCCCACGGCCCTGTCCTTCATACGGTCGCGTCGAATGACGTCTAACAGCGGGCCGCGTTGGCAATGAGAAACGTATGTCAGCCCCACCTTTTCACGGTCGCAAGAAATAGCCTGATAGTAATGCTGGAAGACGGGAATGAGCTCCTCGACGAAAGCAGCACGTTTCTTGTAGATAAGCTCGCCTTCACAGGCCATCTGCTCTTCCAGAATATCAAGGACAGCAGGGTCCGGCTCGTGGTCTTCCTCTTTCAGCAGCTTGTTACGCTGGAGAAGTGCCCTGTTATAACGGGTCAGCTCGTCCATATAGATACGGTCATACTGCGATATCACCATGTCCATCAGCCGGCGGCGGTCCTCACTGCTGCCATTGATGAGCAGCGTATCGTCAGGCGACACCACCACCAGCGGAATGAGTCCGATATGTTCAGAAAGCCGTTTGTACTCCTTCTTGTCACGCTTAAAGTGCTTCTTCGTGCCCCGCTTCATACTGGCATAGATGGCCAAGGTCTCAGGCTCATGGGGCTTATAAGGCCCATTGGGCTTATTGGCCCCATAGGCCCCAGTGGGCCCATAAGGCTCATAAGGCTCATAGGTTCCCTCCAGCATGAAGAAATCGGCATCATGCCGCATGACCTGTGAATCAATGGGGTTCTGCATGCTTCGGCAGAACGACAGATAATAGATGGCATCCAGCACATTGGTCTTCCCCACCCCGTTGTGTCCGATGAGGCAGTTCATCTTCGGTGAAAGCTCCAGCGTAGCCTCCACTATATTCTTATAATTCAAGATAGATAAGCGTCGTAAAATCATCTTCTCATTCAAATTCGATGCAAAAATACTGAAAATATTGCCGTAAAACAAAAAAAGTCGGCAATAAATTTCAATATATCCAATAAAATGAGTAATTTTGCAACCGCATTTTTAAAACGCAGAAAAAAACAACTAAAAATAATGGCAGAAAAAAACGTAAAAAACAACGCTCAGAAGACTGAAGAAGCGTTGAGTAGTTCAGAAGCCTTCTTCTTAAAATATAAGAAGGCAATTATTGGTGGTGTTATTGCTATTATAGCAGTCATTGCCTTGTGGGTTATCATTGACATGTTTGTCATCACTCCTAACCGTATTAAGGGACAGGAAGCACTGGCCAAGGGTCAGACACTCTTTGCAAACGACCAGATGGAGAAGGCGCTCAATGGCGACAGCACTGGTTTCGTTGGTTTTGCTAAGCTCGCAGAGGAATATAGTGGCAAGAACGCTAACCTCGCCAACCTCTACACTGGTCTGGCATACGCCCAGCAGGAGAAGTGGGAAGACGCTATAAAATATCTGGAGAAGTATGAGGACCAGGGTGACCAGATGGTTTCTCCCGCTGTAGAAGGTGCCTTAGGCAATGCTTATGCTCACCTGAACAAGCTGGACGAGGCTGTTAAGCACCTGACCAATGCTGCTAAGCGCGCTGACAACAACTCGCTCTCTCCCACCTTCCTGATTCAGGCTGGTGAGATTCTCGAGAGCCAGGGTAAGAAGGCCGAAGCACTGGAACTATACAAGCAGGTGAAGGAAAAGTACTTCAACTCTATGCAGTATCAGATTATTGACGCATACATTGAACGCGCAAGCAACTAATTTTGAGTTAGGGGTTAGTAGTTAGTAATTATGATTACCGCGCATGCCATTGGACAGGCGATTGCATTTTAGGTTTCTTCCTTTATGCAGTAATCATAATTACTAACTATAGTTTCCCACCTCCATGAACTGCGAGATAATCAGCAAAATTAAGTCCGAGGTGACCTCCCCCATCCCCTCCTGTAGGAGGGATAAAGTGACCTCCCCCATCCCCTCCTGTAGGAGGGGAGATAATTACCGCTCAAGGGCTTGCAAGGTATCTGTCCTCCCCCTACAGGGGGAGTTAGAGGGGGTCACCAGGAAGGGAAACTTCAATTACTAATTTCTTTTATTATTTATTCTAAGCACTATGGCAACAAAAAATCTTTCAGAATACAATATTGACAAGGTTCCCGACGCATCAAACATGTGTTTCGGCATTGTAGTAGCAGAGTGGAACCCGGAAATAACCGATGCTTTACTGCAAGGTGCTGTCAGCACATTAGAGAAGCATGGCGCACTGCCTGAGAACATTCATGTCAAGACCGTGCCCGGATCATTTGAGCTCATCTATGGAGCACACCAGATGTCACTCAACGACGGTTACGACGCCGTCATTATTCTGGGTTGTGTCATTCGTGGAGAGACGCCACACTTCGACTACATTTGTCAAGGCGTTACGGCAGGCATAGCCCGTCTGAATGCGACAGGCAACGTCCCTGTTATCTATGGTCTGCTGACTACCAACGACCTGCAGCAGGCAAAAGACCGTGCAGGCGGCCGATTAGGCAATAAAGGTGACGAATGTGCGGTAGATGCTATTAAGATGGCGAAATTCTAAAGACCCATAGGCCCTATACGGCTTATACGGCTTATACGGCCCATACGGCCCATAAGACTATTAAGGGCGGCTCGTTGGAGCCGCCCTTACTTTTGCTATTTCAGAATTACCTTCCGGCCATTCTGTATATACACTCCCTTGGTGGGTCGGTCGATGCGACGTCCACTCAGGTCATAAGTGGTTGAGCGTTGAGCGTTGAGGGTTGAGGGTTGAGCGATGCCTGTGCCTACACCTTCCGTCACAGTCAACACACCTGCCACAAACGCCAGCTTATAGCTTTCTGCCTCTGCGGTCACGGTGATGGGATATTCACCGGGTTCCGAGGTCTCGTCGGCCTCACAGGTGAATACTGGTTCGCTAATCCATACCGGCACCGTCTCGTCGTTCACCAGACCTTCGAAGGTCAGTTCAAATTCCGGATTAGGCTGTCCCTGCTCACGGGTGGCGTTTACGACAGTAGCCGTTGCCTCTACCTTCTGCACGACAAGATAACCGTCTTCAAACTCTACCAATTCGTCAGTAATCGTGCCGGGCGAGATGTAAATAGGATAGCGCCCTGCCGGTGAGAGCGGTGTTGCCTCACAGGTCATTTCCGGTGTACCATCAACATAGTCACCCAATATATTAAAGGTGAACTCAGGGTTCTCCTCACCATACTTACGAATGGTGTTACGTACCTTCACGGTAGTGCCAAACTCTACCACATTGATGAAGTCCTTCCACTGAGCCTTCTGGCCAAACTTGGTCTTCATGCCACTGCGTACATAGAGTTTGCAGGAAGACATGCTCACACCCGTAAACACGTCATTACCCGTCAGCGTGGGCACTTCCTTGCCCTTCACGCGGAGCTCTGACATGGACGATGCACTGCGGAACGCCTCACGACCGATCGTTGTCACGCTGGCAGGAAGAATCACTGCGTTCAGACGGGTACAGCCAGCCAAGGCGTAATTACGGATATTCACCGTACCGGAAGGAATTTCCAAATCGCCACTTGCACTGGGCAGGACGGCAATCAGGTCTGTGGCATCATTCACATTCCAAACCATTCCCTGTTCGTCAATCACAAAGTCTGCCTCAGCATCCGGCGCACCGATTTCCAAATCGCTCAGTTGCGTACAAAGAGCCAGCGCACCATCGCCCCAGTGCTTCAGACCGGCAGGCAACTTCAGGCTTTTGAGCTGTCGGCAGCCATAGAAGGCACGCTCAGGCAATTCGTTCTCAGTAGTGGTCAGACGCGTAGTACCGTCAATGAGGAACGGATTGCCGCCTTCCACGATGTGCGCCTGTGACAGGTCGAGCTCGTGCAACATTCCGTCAGTACGCTCATTATATTCATCCACACCGGCCAGCTTACGCAGATAAAGCAGGTCACTGGAGTTAATGTCTCCCGTCAGGGTCAGCGTACCCACATAGCCCAGTTCCTCTTCCGTAATCAGGCTGCTCAGTGAGCCAGCCTCGTCGAGTGTCAGCTCCTTGTCAACCAGTTCGCGACGCTCGCCACGCACACCGATAATCATGTCCTGGCCGATGCTGAACTGATAGTAGGAGGGGTTCAGCAGCGAAATGTCGTAGTAACCATCGTCGTCACCACTCCATCCCCAGTTCACATAGACCTGACCCTGAGCGTTGTAACCGTGCAGCACAAAGGCATGTCCACCCTGCCAGGAGTCAGCGCCACCGTAATAGATGGGGCCGTCCTCGCTCAGTGCGGTGAACACCATGTCCATCCACTCCTCGTCGGTATAATAATTGGTGCCGTAATAGTTGTCACGCTCATAGCACGTGGCCTCGTCGAATCCGAAGTACTGGCGCAGACCCTCGGCAGCATCCTGCGAATAGGCACCACTGCCGCCTTCTGCAGTGCCGCCATACTCCATGTTAGCTGCCACGCCGCAGTCGCGCATCAGCGTAGCCACAGCCAGTGCCTCTTCATCGGTGTACTGTCCGTAGTAATACTCGTCGAGCATGTTGTCCCAGTCGTAATAGGTGTCGCCAAAGTTGGCCGTCACAGCATGACTGCCGTAGTAGATGGTACGACTGCCGATGCCGTGCTCCGGCACCTTGAAGTAGTTAAGCACCTGAGCCATGGCCGTAGCCACACAGCCCGTATAGCAGCGTCCGCCACTGGCCGGAGGCAGCAGGTTATTATAGGGTTCCAGCTGGTCCCAGAATGTTGACATGAGCGGTCCCACCTGGGTGGGGTACTTGGCGGGGTCCGGAGCTACAGGGGTTAGCTGTACTTTGTTCTGCACAGCATAATCAGCAGCTCCTTCAATGGCTTTCAGCCACCACTGGAAGTTCTTGTTCTCTCCATTGGAATACTTGGACGTAGAGACACCCAGCACTTCGGGCATCAGGTCGTCAGCAGAGACGACGGCAAAGCCGCCATTTACAAAACCAAGGATGTCGTAACGGGATGTTGTTTTCAGCGTCTGCAGCTCGGCAGCCTGTTTCGGTGCCATCTTCTTCTTCAGACGCTGTTCGTTGATTGCCTTTGCTGCTGCTTGCTTCATCTTTCCTTTCGGACGTGGTGCAGCCACTGCAGACAACGTCAGCAGACAAATGACAATAGTTAAAAATAAGCGTTCTTTTTTCATTTTCGTAATTGCTTGAATTATATTTATAATTTATCCTATTCTATTTTGCAAATTGTCTGGACTCATTTTCGAATCCCAAATATCGACAACCCAAACCGTGTCAGATGAAACGGAGTAGTAGTGGATTAATTTGAAACGTCTCATTATGTGACAACTCCGATAGAGAAATCGGCGTTCGGCTAATAGTTTTTCGGGGGAATATGATTCAGGAAATTCTTCCAATTGATGTTCTATCCGTTTTCGTTCTTCCTGCCATCTCTTTGCAGTAGTAGCTCCAAACTCATGATAGGCATGCAGAACCCTATCAAAGAATATTCCCTCAGCCTTTTTGGTCCATCTTATCTGAGCCATGGAAATGTACTATATAGTTCCGCGTCCATTTGCTTTGCTGTTACCCATCCGCTTGTGTCTCCTTGTTCGGCTTTGGCAATAATCACCTCAGCTTCATCAATACGACTGTTCATTTCCTCTATACTATAAGGACCTACCCCATCATCTGTCTCATCACGAAAGATACCTTGAGGCTCCATTACTTGCTTACTATATCCTATAGCAGTAGTGAACCCTATGGCAGGCTCACTGCATAAGCCAGTATCGTGACTTTCATCAACAGTTGGACGATTGTTGTATTCCATAATACTCTTTATTTACATCTTTTTATGCATAATCGGTGCAAAATTACAAAAAATAATTGTAATTACATAGAAAACGAATAAAAAAAACTCTTGATTGTAAAAAAAAGAGAGGACAGCCGTGTGCGCCGTCCTCTCTCTTTTATGAATAGCTTTATTCTCACTTAATCACGACCTTGCGACCGTTGATGATGTAAGCACCAGCCTTCAGACCACTGAGAGAAGCAGCCTGCTTGCGGAGCAGCTTACCGTCGATGGTATAGACATCGAACGACTGACCACCGAAGAGAGCCTCAGCAATGCCCGTGATGGTTGTGTTAGCACCAGCAGCCGTAGGAGCAGACTCCTTACCGTCAGCATACAGGGCCGTCACAGCAACAGTGTGCTCACCGGCGGGAACATTGTTGATGACATAGCTCAGAGCCTGAGCGAGCTTCGGAGCAGAAGTCTCCTCAACGACAACATCATTGCCTTCAGCATCAACAGAAGCAACCAGTTCCTCGTCGAGGTAGATGTTGTAGCCAACAACCTCGCCACCACCTACAGAGAACTGAATGTTATCAACAGCCAGGATGAAGCCTTCGTCACCACCGGTAATGTTGCGGATAGCGAAGTAAGTAGTACCTGCAGGCAGCTCATAGCTTACCTTGCTCCAAGCATTACCATTGTCGACCACTTCCTCAATCAGCGTGAAGTCGGAAGTCTCCTTACCAGTGGTAGAGTAGAGCACCTGATAGGTCTGTGCACCATAGTCGTTGAATGCCTTGACATCGAAGCTGACAGTCTGGGCTACACCAGGCAGTGAGGGCGAGATGAGCCAGTCGTCGTTGCCAGGATAACCCCCGTCCTCGAGGTTATAGATAGAAACCAGATAGTTGTTGTCAACGTCTCCGTCAGCACCTGCGAATGCAGAGTTGTCACCACCGTATGTAGCGAGGTTGAATACCTGCCATGCACGTACCAGACCGTCGCTGGCCAGTGATGTGTCTTGGAAGATACCACCCTTGGTATGGCCGTTGGCGTTAATCAGCGTCCATTCACCCAGTTCGCCGGTCTCGTCAGCACCGTTCTCGTAAGAAGCGAAGTCCTCAGTTACTTCCTGAGTAGCATTCTCAGGAGCATTCCATGTAACGGTGATGCTACCCAGGTTCTCTGCATCCTCCTCAGCAGCTACGTCCGTAGGAGCAGCAGCGTTAGAAGCCTTAATGGTGATGACAGCCTCGGCAGTATTATCGTCCAGGTCAAGGTCTTCCAAGAAGTCCACCGTAGCGGTGATGGTTACGTCGCCAGCCTCGTCGAAGATAGAGGTAGCAAGCTCTGCAGAGATTTCCTTGGTTTCGAACGAACCGAGTTCCTCGCTTTCTGTCTGCTCCAACAGCACTTCCTCACCGGCCTTGATGGTCACCTTATAATCGCTGGCAGCATTCTCACCCTTGTTGGTAACGACAGCCTTAATAACTGCACTCTCACCAGCGTTCACCGTCTTAGGAGCGGTAACCTCAATACCGAGGTTGTACTCTAACAGGTCAACCACCTTGATGTTGTCGATGACCAGCACGTCGCCGAGTTCCTCAATGCTTCCAGTCCACGAAATGACGGTTTCATTTGCGAAGTGAGCAGAGATACCCACCTTCGAGAAGCGGGTGCCCACAACGTCTGCCAGAGAAACCTTGACGGTGGTGTATTCGCTGCTGATAGTCTGTGTAGCGATGACGCTGAATTCAGCACCGTCCTTTGAGCCGATGATGTCCACGCTGCTGATGTCAGAACTCTTCACGTCGAAGATCAGCGTCGGGTTGGCAGCCGATTTCAGGTTCACCTTCTCTAACCAGATAGCCTGGTCGGAATCAGCGGTGTAGCTGATAATGTTGAGTGCTACGCCGTCACCGTCGGTAGCTTCATCAGAAACCATCAGGTCAGCATCGTCGCTGTAGTTCCATGCATGATGGAGTTTACTATCTGCGAAACCTTCCAAGATAGGCAGTTCCTCGGGCGCACCAACAATAACATAGGTATAAGCTTCTGCCGGGTCGCTCTCTTCGGTAGTTGTATTCTTCACGCTGACGCCGAAGTACTTATACTGCAGTTCGCCTTCGTCAACAGAATAGTTAACAGTAGCTGCTGTCTCGCCTGTTACCTCAGTGAGCTTCTGGTCTTCTACGAGGTACTGGAAGCCCCAGTACGGGTCGGTCTCAAGGGCCAGCGTATAGATGCTGTAGGTCACGTTGGCAGCATCCACATAGCCGCCGTTAATGCCCTGAACGGCATCCCATGCAAAGTCGATGGTGGTGGCAGTAGTGCCGACAGCTGCGAAGTTCTGCACTGGGCCAAGCTCGTCAGCACCAACGAATACGCTCACCTTTGCGCTCTTCGGGCCGTCGCCAGAGGCGTTGGCAGCTACTACATAGTATGTATAAGTCTTACCGTTCTCAACACCAGTGTCCTTCCAAGTCTGTTCAGAACCGACGGCCACGCCAGTCAGCGTGTTCACGAGCTCGCCGTCACGGTAAATCTTAATGTCCTCAGTACCTGTCAGGTCAGAACCGTTAACGGCCTTGGCAGGAGCGGTGAAGCTCAGGTTCACTTCCAGCGCACCCTCAGCACCAGCCTCAGCAGCCAGGTCAGCAACAGCGGCAGGAGCAGTAGGCTCAGCACCCAGCTCAATAGAGAGCATCTGGAGGTTCAGACGCCACATGTCGGCATCAGATATGGCATGGACAGCAATAAAGTACTGACCGTCCTCAGCTACGCTGAATTCTCCCTCAAACTCTGTTGACTCATTGCTTGCAACTTCTGTAGGCGCTATGACCGTCTGTGTCAGTCCGGCAACGGTAGCGGTCTTGCCAACCAATACCTCGAAGCGCTCGGGGTAGCTTGCGCTGTAAGAAGTTGCAGCAACCGTCACGAGGTAGTTCTTGCCTGCCACGAGGTTGAACGGAGCTGTGATGAGGTAGTCGTCAGCCTGATTGGTACTGCTATAGCTGTAGTAGGTGCCGTAGCTGCTGTTCCAAGCCCATGTCTTGCTATCAGCATTGTTGTCGATTACCTGGAACAGGTCAAGCAGGTTCTGTGTCAGGTCGAAGGTGTAAGGAACGTTCAGCGCAGCTATAACCAAGACGCTCAGCTCCTCGCTCTTCTCACCGATACCGTCCTCGTTATAAGGAATCACCTGGTACTTGTGCGTACCGGCTTCCAGGCCCTCGTCCTTGAAGCTCAGTGCACTACCAACGGAGGGAGCATCGAAGGTCTTGACAACGGCGCCGTCGCGCAGCACCTCAATTTTGGTAAGGGCTGACAGTTCTTCGCCTGCAATGGTCTTTGTAGGAGCGGTGAAGGCAACGTCCACTGCCAGCTCGTTCTCTACGGCAGTAGCCGTGAAGTCAGTGACAGCAGCGGGAGCAGTACCCTCGGCACCAATCTCGATGCTGAACTTACTTACTCGTAACTGATACATATCAGCTTCACTCGTAGCGTGGATGGCCACGTAGTATGTGCCTGTCTCCTCGGGAGAGAGCGTACCAGTGTAATCAGTGTTGGTAGTAGTAGCCACTGTGGTCTCAGCAATCACGGTAGTGCTCAGACCAGCAGCGGTAGCCTCCGTACCAGCCACCACCTCGAACTTCTCGGGATAGCTTGCGCCGGCAGCTCTTGCCGTAACCGTCACATCGTAGTTCTTGCCAGCCTCTAACTTGATGGGCAGGATGAGGTAGTCGTCAGCAGCGTTCGTTGAGCTGTAGCTATAGTATGCACCGTTTGTAGCACTCCAATTCCAGGTCTTGCCGTCCTCGTTGGCATCGAGCACGCTGAAGTCACCCATCGGGTCTTCTGTCGAGAAGTCAGCAGTGTAGTCCGGTGTCAGCGGAGCAGACTCCAGCAGGAAGTTATCTACATATTGGGTCCACATGTCATCAGACGTGTTGTGGATACCAATGTAGTAGTAGCCGGTCTCTGCTACGGTGAACTCGTTGTTCTCTATGGTGACAGCAGCTGAGCTTGTAGTAGTCTGCTGCGCAACAACGGTTACGCCTGCAGCCAGAGCCTCGGCGGTAGCCTCTGTAGCGGCCTTCACCTCGAAAGTCTCGGGGTATGATCCACTCCGATGCCATGTATCAAAGGCAAAGTGATACTTCTTGCCAGCCACGAGCTTGATGGCGGGAGAAACGAGCCAGTCGTCGTTCGGAGCTGCATAGCTGATAGCGAAGTAGCCAGAGGTCGGTCCCCATGTATTACCGTCAGCATTGGCGTCGATGACAGAGAAGTGCTTAATCAAAGTAGCATCGCTGAAGTCGTTGCTGTAAGGCAGCTCGTCAATCTGTGCGGGAGCGGGTGCCTCGGCAGAAATAACGAGTGTCTCAATCCACTGGAAGTAACCTAATGACTCAACAGAAATATTAGCCAATATGTTGTAACCCTCGTCAAGTGTGAGTGTCTTAGCATCTGCATCATAAGTCATAGTAAAATTGGGCTGAATCTCATTTCCGTCAAAGCCTACAGAATACACATCGTAAACAGTGGAGCCCGAGGTGAGCTGTCCCAATAGCTGACCAGTAACAAATTTTACGGTAGTACCATCAAGAGTACCCTTTATCCATGCATTAGGAAGATAGGTAAATATACCACTTACATAGACATCGTTACCGTCGAATGCAACCTTTGCAGCAGTCGGTGTGCTGCTACTTGTTGGATAATAATTTACACCATCAGCATACCAATCCTCTGCAGTTACGCCTGTCGGCAACTCAATTGGCTCGGTCTGTGCCGTGGGAGGCTCATAACCCTCATCAAGTGTGTAAACAGTGTTGTAGTTTCCACCAGGAGCACCATAGTTATAGACAGTGTTATCGTCAGACCATGCTACAGTAAGCACCTTGGTTTCATCAGTTCCATTCAGACTAATGGTATTGCCGTCAATGGTATAGGTTATCTCTGTCTCTGTAGTAAGATTTGTTCCAGTGAAACCATAACTTGACGAAGTAGTTAACTGCGCTAATGTTATGTAAAGACCGTAACCTTCACTCTCGAAATAAGCGAGGAACTGGCCAAGTGGTACAGTTATGGTGTTACCATTCTTTGTACCCTTAATCCATGACCCGCTGGAATAGCCTGTAATAGGATTCTTGATATAAACATCATTTCCGTCAAAAGCAATTTCAGTATAACCGCTCTGTGAAGCAAGAGTATAGACTCCACTATTATAGGCATGGTAACTACCTGAACGAGCATAGCTCTTTACCTCTGCCGTTGTAGGTATTTCTGTAATAATAGCAGAAGGGTCGCCTTGAACTTGACCGGGGCTTCTCATGAGAGCTGGCTTATTGGAACCAAGTCCCTTGCTAAGTTTAGAAATACGATGAGTGCCCTTCGGTAAATCGTCTATCAAGATATTTCTTGAAACGAACTTCGGAGCCTGGTGAGCGGCCCAGTTCCACTTGGCAAATGGCTTGCCAACGGTCTGGTCGGCAGCCTTCAGGGCCTGCTCAGCCTCAAGGCTGAGGGCAGCCGGCTGGGCTGCGGTAGCCTGTCCGCGGAACGCGATGCCCTGAACAGCGGCCTCCTCGGCCTTCAGTTTGGCAGCCTTAGCCCTCTGCAGGGCCCGGTTGTCAATGCGTTCGGTACGGAACTTCTTTGTCTGACCCTTGGTCGCCTTCTGGGCAACCTGAGCCTGAGCGGGTAGTGATAGCAGCACCGCTGCCGTCAGAACCAAAAGAAATGTAATCCTTTTCCTCATAACTTTAATAATTTTGATGAAACAATATGTTAACTAATAGTGATTATTCATCATCATTGCCTCGCCCGATTTTTTTTAACGGTCTCAGCTTGGTTTTTGTATTATAAGGTGCAAAATTATAAAAAATTTTCAAACCAAGCAAGAAAATCGTAATTTTTTTCTAAATTTAAGTTACTTTTTCTTGGTTTTCTTGGTTTTGTTGTATTTTTTTTGTACCTTTGCAAAACCTAAAGTAAATGAAAAGCACGAAAGAGTGACAGATGACGGATGACAGATGAAAACGGGAAAGTGCCCGCGTACGTACGCGTACGTACGCGTAACATTTATAATTCTTATCTGTCATCCGTCATCCGTCACTATAGAAATAGGATATAAGAAGTGCCGTTTCTCTCCAAGAGAAGTGCCGTTTCTCTCCAAGAGAAGTGCCGTTTCTCTCCAAGAGAAGTGCCGTTTCTCTCCGAGTTACCTCGGAAATAAAAATAAAAACTTCGTCTTTTATTTTGTATTTCACTAGGTTTGCACTATCTTTGCAGGCGAGATTATTGATAAACGAAGGCAATTATTAAGACAATGAAACTGATTTCATGGAACGTAAACGGACTGAGGGCTTGCGAGGGCAAGGGCTTCAGTGAGACATTCAAGCAATTGGATGCTGACTTCTTCTGCCTGCAGGAGACGAAGATGCAGGCTGGACAGTTGGACTTGCAGTTCGACGGCTACACGTCGTACTGGAACTACGCCGAGAAGAAAGGGTACTCCGGCACCGCCATTTTCACCCGCCACGAGCCACTGAGCGTCAGCTACGGCATAGGCACCGAAGCGCACGACCACGAGGGACGCGTCATTACATTAGAGATGCAGGACTTCTACTTAGTCACCGTCTATACGCCCAACTCACAGGACGAGCTGCGCCGACTCAGCTACCGCATGGAGTGGGAAGACGCTTTCCGCCAGTATCTTATGGCCTTGGACCAGCGGAAGCCCGTCATTGTTTGCGGCGACATGAACGTAGCCCACGAAGAGATAGACCTGAAGAACCCCAAGACCAACCGCCGCAATGCCGGCTTTACCGACGAAGAGCGTCAGAAGTTCACCGAGCTGCTGCAGAGCGGTTTCATTGACACGTTCCGCACGCTCTACCCCGAGCAGGTCACCTACTCCTGGTGGTCGTACCGTTTCCAGGCTCGTCAGAAGAACGCAGGCTGGCGCATCGACTATTTCCTCACGTCAGCCCGGCTGCGTGACCGCATCACTGATGCGAAGATTCACACCGACATCATGGGCAGTGACCACTGCCCGGTAGAATTGAGAATTGAGAATTGAGATTTGAGAGTTCGGATTACTTCTATAGGCTTCGGGCGTGCAAGGTAATCATAACTCTCAATTCTCAAATCTTAAACCTCAATTCCATTTAGGAATACCTGCCGAATAACGGGCGTGGTGTAAGCGTAGGGTATGTAGTCAATAGAGGGGATGGGGTCGGTGATGAAGAAATTGGCCACCTTTCCCACCGCAATACTACCGTAGTCATGACTCAGGCCCATGGCGTAGGCACTGTTCAGCGTGGTGGCATTCAGAGCCTCAGCAGGCAGCAGGCGCATCTTGATGCAAGCTAAGGACACAGCAAACTTCATGTCGCCCGACGGCGTAGAGCCAGGGTTATAATCGCTGGCTATGGCCACACCAAGACCATTATCTATCATCTTACGGGCAGGAGCAAACGGCATGTTCAGGAAGAAGGAGGTGCCAGGCAGACAGGTGGGCATCACGTCAGAGCCGCGAAGCAACTGAATGTCGTCGTCGGTCATGCTCTCCAAGTGATCGACTGACAGGGCACCGCACTTAACAGCCACCTCCACCCCACCCGACGGGGCCAGCTCCTGACCGTGAATCTTGCCACGCAGGCCGTACTTACGGCCGGCCTCTAAGATGCGCGTGGTGTCTTCGGGCGTAAAGAAGCCACGGTCGCAGAACACATCCACATAGTCAGCCAGGCCCTCAGCAGCCACGGCGGGCAGCATTTCGTTGATGATCTGATCAACATAGAGCCCCCTCCTAACCTCCCCCGACTGGGGGAGGCTTTGTGCGCTCCAAGAGCCTCCCCCAGTCGGGGGAGGTTGGAGGGGGCTTCTTGGCACCGCATGCGCCCCCAAGAAGGTGCTGACCACGGGTATGGGAGCCGTTTCCTTGATGCGGCGAATAACGCGGAGCATCTTCAGTTCGTCGGCGGTGTTCAGGCCGTAGCCGCTCTTTATTTCCACCGCGCCCGTTCCCTTGCGGATGATTTCGTCGATGCGGTGCATCGACGCACAGTACAGCTCGTCCTCCGACAGCTGGTGCAGAAGGGCTGCGCTGTTCAGGATGCCACCGCCACGACGGGCTATCTCCTCGTAGGAGAGGCCACGAATCTTATCAACGAACTCTCCCTCACGACTGCCCGCATAGACCAAATGGGTGTGCGAGTCGCAGAACGACGGCAGCACGGCTCCGCCCTGCGCGTCAACGGCCCGAAAGCCCCCTCCTTGGGAGGGGGTTGGGGGAGGCTCTGTTCCAAAGGCGGCAAAGCGGCCGTCCTCGACGAGGAGCCACGCATCGCGCAGGATGTCAAGCTGTTGCATCTCGGCACCCTGCAGGCGTTCCTTGCCATGGCGGTCAACGGCCAAGAGGCCGATATTCTTAATCAATAGTCTCATGTTGCAGGAATTCTACGCTACGGGCAATATGCGGATACATCACTTCATCGTCCTCAATAAACGGAACCACCTTACGGTAGTCGGCAAAGATGCGCTCAATGGCTGGCGACGACTTCAGCGGGCGACGGAACTCCAGTGCCTGGGCAGCATTGAACAGCTCGATGGCCAGCACCCGCTCGGTGTTCTGCACGATGCGGTAGAGTTTGGTACCACCATTGGCTCCCATGCTGACATGGTCCTCCTGACCCTGTGAGGTGGGAATGCTGTCGGCCGACGACGGCATGCAGAGCGTCTTGTTCTGGCTGACAATGGAGGCCGCCGTGTATTGCGGAATCATGAAACCGCTGTTCAGGCCTGGCTTTGCCACAAGGAAACTGGGCAGTCCACGCGTACCCGATACCAATTGATAGATACGGCGTTCAGAGATGCTGCTCAGCTCCGAGAGCGCCAAGGCCAGGAAGTCGATAGGCAGGGCGATGGGCTCTCCGTGGAAATTGCCGGCCGAGATGATCAGGTCCTCTTCAGGACAGACGGTGGGGTTGTCGGTAGTAGCATTGATTTCCACATCAATGACCGACTTGACGTAGGACACCGTGTCCTTGACGGCTCCATGCACCTGAGGGATGCAGCGGAAGGAGTACGGGTCCTGCACGTTTGACTTGGGCTGACTGATCAGCTCACTGCCGCGCAGCAGCTCGTTCATGTGGCGGGCGGTAGCAATCTGACCGGCATGAGGGCGTACCATGTGAACAGCCAGCGTGAAGGGGTCCTGCCTGCCGTCGTAAGCCTCCAACGACATGGCAGCAATGACGTCGGCCCACTCACTGAGGTATTTGGCCTTGATGCATGCCCATGAGGCGAAAGCCGCCATGTTCTGCGTTCCGTTGAGCAGAGCCAGGCCCTCCTTAGAGCCTAAGCGGATGGGCTCCCAACCCATGCGTCGGTTCAGTTCGGCACCCGACATGAGCTCACCCTCATACTCCACCTCACCCAATCCGACGAGCGGCAGGCAGAGGTGAGCCAACGGCACGAGGTCGCCGCTGGCACCCACGGAGCCCTGCTGATAGACCACAGGGCAGACGCCACGGTTAAAAAAGTCGATGAGACGTTCCACGGTATCCAGCTTACAGCCTGAATAGCCATAAGAGAGGGACTGAATCTTGAGCAGAATCATGATGCGGACAATGTCGTTAGGCACACGTTCGCCACATCCGCAGGCATGCGACATCATGAGGTTAATCTGCAGCTGTGCCAACTGGTCGGGGTCTATGCTTATCTTGCAGAGCGAACCGAAACCTGTGGTCACGCCATAGATGGGTTCTTTACTTTCGGCGACCTTACGGTCGAGGTATTCACGGCAGCTGACGATGCGCTGACGGGTGTCCTCGCTCAGTTCCAGCTGGTAGTTGTTCTTAATGATTTGTTCTATCTTGTCAAGGGTCAGATGACCCGCACTTATCTGGTGTATCATAGGGCTTATAGGATTTTATCGGGGCTATAGAAGCTATAGAGGCTATAGAGACTATTGGGCTAACAGGGAATCGTCAACCAGGTTAGGCAGGGTGACCACGAGGCCCGGCGTGCGCTCCATTTCGCGCTTGATGGCCATGATGGAACCCTCGTTGCGGGCCCACGAACGACGGGCAATGCCGTTGTTGACATCCCACAGGAGCATTTCACGAATATGGCGGTCGCTGTCATCAGAGCCGTCAATGACCATGCCGAAGCCGCCATTGATGACCTCGCCCCAGCCTACGCCGCCGCCATTGTGCAGGCTGACCCACGTAGCGCCACGGAAGGCATCGCCAATCACGTTCTGAACGGCCATGTCGGCACAGAACTGTGAACCGTCGTAGATATTGGAAGTCTCACGGAAGGGAGAGTCGGTGCCACTCACGTCATGGTGGTCACGCCCCAGTACGACGGGGGCTTTCAGCTCACCACGGCGTATGGCCTCGTTGAAGGCCAAGGCTATCTTGGTGCGGCCCTCCGCGTCAGCATAGAGGATGCGGGCCTGCGAACCAACAACGAGGTGGTTACGGCCTGCCTCACGAATCCAGTGGAGGTTGTCGGCCAACTGACCACGAATCTCCTCCGGTGCATCGTTCATCATCTGCTCCAGCACCTCTGCGGCCAGGCGGTCGGTGGTCTCCAGGTCCTGCGGGTCGCACGACGTGCAAACCCAGCGGAAGGGGCCGAACCCATAGTCGAAGAACATGGGGCCCATGATGTCCTGCACGTAAGAGGGGTAGCGGAAAGAAGCCCCCCCTACGGTCCCCGAGGGGGCTACATCAGCTCCGGCACGGCTGGCCTCTAAGAGGAAGGCGTTGCCATAGTCGAAGAAGTACATGCCACGGTCAGCCAGACGGTTGATGGCAGCCACCTGACGGCGCAGGGATGCCTGCACCTTCTCCTTGAACTGCTCCGGGTCTTCGGCCATCATCTGCTTACTCTCCTCCAGTGTCAGGCCTACGGGATAATAACCACCTGCCCACGGGTTATGGAGCGAAGTCTGGTCGCTGCCTAAATCAACGTGGATGTCCTCATCAGCCAGGCGCTCCCAGAGGTCAACGACGTTGCCCACATAGGCGAGGGAGTAAGGCTTATAAGCCTCATGGGGCTTATGGGGCTCATTGGGCTTATTGGGCTTATTGGGCTCATTGGCCTTATGGGGCTCATAAGCCTTATGGGGCTCATAAGCCTTATAGGCCTTAATCTCACTGATAACTTCGTCAAGGTCATAGCACAGCTTATCCACCCAACCTTGCTCATAACGCTTCAGGGCTGCCTTGGGGTTAATCTCTGCCGTCACGCTGAGCACGCCGGCTATGTTACCAGCCTTGGGCTGAGCACCCGACATACCACCCAAGCCGGCAGTGACGAAGAGCGGGGGACGCTTCTGGGTCCTGTCCGTTGCGGCACCACAAACCTTACGGGCAGCATTGAGCACGGTGATGGTGGTACCGTGGACGATGCCCTGCGGGCCAATGTACATATAGGAACCTGCCGTCATCTGACCGTACTGCGTCACGCCGAGGGCATTACCACGCTCCCAGTCATCAGGCTTGGAGTAGTTGGGAATAACCATGCCATTGGTCACCACGACACGCGGCGCATTCCGGTGCGACGGGAAGAGGCCTAAGGGATGACCGCTGTACATGACGAGCGTCTGCTCGTCGGTCATCTCCGAGAGGTACTTCATGACCAGCCGGTATTGCGCCCAGTTCTGGAAGATGGCACCGTTGCCGCCGTAGATAATCAGCTCATGAGGGTGTTGTGCCACGCGCGGGTCGAGGTTGTTCTGAATCATGAGCATGATGGCCGCTGCCTGACGCGAGCGGTGAGGATAGTCGTCAATGGGGCGGGCCTTCATTTCGTACTGCGGACGATAGCGATACATATAGATACGCCCGTACTTCTTCAGTTCATCCATGAACTCTGGTGCCAGTGCGGCATGCAGGTGCTGCGGGAAATATCGCAGGGCATTACGCAGGGCGAGCCTTTTCTGTTCGGGGGTCAGTATGTCCTTACGCTTGGGAGCGTGATTGATTTCGGTGTCGTATGCGGGCATCTCGGGAAGCGTCTCGGGTATGCCGAGACGTATATCCTGTTGGAATTGTTCTTTTGTCATAGGGCTTATTGGGCTTATAGGGCCTATACGGCCTATAGGGCCTATAGGGCTTATAGGGCTTATAGGGCTTATAGTTTTGATTCAACAATCGTTAATATTTCACGTTCTGCCTCGTTGGCTTTGGCAATGAGGGCATTGGCCTCAGCAATTAGGGCCTCGGCACACTGGCGGTCTTTGAGGGTGCCGGCATTGATCTTCACGTTCAGACCAGCGCCTAAGACAGCGGCACGGGCGGCCAACGCTCCTACGCCAGCATCGCTGACGCTGTTGGGGTTGCCCTCGGCGGCCATTGCCCGGCAGATGTCGAAGGCAGCGTAGGAGGCTTTCATCGTCTGCAGAGGTACCTGTGCGGCATAGAGTGTTGCCTCCTGAATGGCCTGCGAGCGGGCAGCTTTTTCTTCATCACTGCCCTTGGGCAAACCAAAGGCTGCCATGATGCGGTTGAAGGCCTGCGTGTCTTCATCGACCAAATGAAGCAGTTCTGCCATGAGCGTCTGTCCCTTCTCTGCCCAGGCGGAGAACTCAGGACAGCGGTCGTCCCATCCGGCCTTGTGTGATGACAGGTTAGCCACCATGGTACCGAGGGCAGCGCCAAGGGCACCCATATAGGCGGAAATGGTACCGCCACCAGGGGCAGGGCTCTCACGAGAGGTCTCTTCGGCAAAGGCTTTGACGGTGAGTCCCCTAAGTCCCATAGGGCCTATAGGGCTAACATGGCCCATTTTATCTTCCAGCAGGAACTCAATAACTTTTTCGCGCGGGTTGAAAGGCCGCAGGTCACTCAAGCCCAAAGACTTGATGGCCATCTGGATGATGTCCTCCTCTGGAATACCGACAGAGCGGTTCTGCTTCTGCAGGTAATACTTGCCCGCCTCAATGAGCACACGCTTGGGGATGAGTCCCACTATCTCTGTACCCGTGACGCGAATACCACGGTTCTGTGCGCAGCGGCAAACCTCGTCGAAGGCCTTATGCAGCGGTGTAACATTAATATCGGTGATGTTCATGGACACCTGGGCAATACCGTATTCGTCAATATACCAGCCAATGGCCTTCGTACCCTTCAGCGTGCCAGGCTGCATGATGATGTTGCCGTCAGCATCGCGTTTGGGCGTGCCGGTAATGGGGTTGCCCTCACGAACGGGACGTCCCTTCTCGCGGACATCGAAGGCGATGGCATTAGCCCGACGGGTAGAGGTAGTATTCAGATTATAATTGACGGCAATAAGGAAATCGCGTGCACCCACCACGGTACAGCCGGACCTTGAGATTTGAGATTTGAGGTTTGAGAGTTGAGATTTGGGCGGCATGAAGTCGGGAGCCTCATCGGGGTCATTGATGCGCTTGGCAATGCCCTCATACTCACCACGACGGCAGACGGCCAGGTTCTTACGCTCCGGACGGAAGGCGGCAGCCTCGTATGCATAACAGGGAATACAGAGCTCGTTAGCGATGCGCCCGGCCAGCTTGCGAGCCAGTGCCGCACATTCCTCCAACGTGATGCCGCTGACAGGAATGAGCGGCAGCACATCAGTAGCACCAATACGCGGATGGGCTCCATGATGCTGGCGCATATCAATCAATTCACCCGCCGTCTTGACAGCACGGAAAGCAGCTTCGCACACGGCATCGGGCTCACCGACAAAGGTAACAACGGTACGGTTGGTTGCTTCGCCTGGGTCAACGTTCAGCAGCAACACCCCTTCTACACTCTCAACGGATGCACTTATTTGTTTAATAATATCCGGATTACGTCCTTCACTGAAATTAGGGACACACTCTACTAATTGTTTAAGGTTAGCCATAAATGTTTTTATTTTAACTGTATTTTCATGCAAAGGTACGATTAAGGAACCAAAAAACCAAGAAAATAATGAACTATAAAGTTAAATGAATTAAAAAAAGGAAAGAACGTAACACTATTTTTCATAAATTTGCAGCGGCAAGAAGCCAAATTAACATGTTTTACTAAAAAAGAGAAAGTTATGAGAAAGCTTATTTTAGCAGTGATGGCCGTAGCTGCCATCGGTTTCACATCGTGTAACAACAAGACCAACAAGGACAACCCCGCTGTTGACTCTACCAGCATCGTAACCAGCGCTGCTGAACTGGCAGGCATCGACGCCGACAACCTGACCAAGGACCTGGCCGAGAAGATTGCTGCCAACAACCCCGAGGCTGTTCAGGCTGTCATCGAGCAGGCCAAGGCAAAGATTGCCGAGCTGCTGGCCAAGGGCGACGAAGAGGCTGCCAAGGTTTATCAGGAGAAGATCAGCACCTTCCTGAAAGATAATGCTGACAAGATCAAGGCTGTTGTAGGCGAAGAGAACGCTGCTGTTAACACACTGATTTCAGCTATTACCGCTGCTCCGACCGAAGCCGCAGCTGCCGTTGAGGGTGCTGCCGAGGCCGCTGAGGGTGCCGCTGAGGACCTGAAGAACGAAGCCCAGAAGAAGGTTGACGAGACCGTTGACGCTCAGAAGAAGAAGGCTGCCGACGCTATCGACGGTGCAGCTGCTGACGCTAAGAAGAAGTTAGGACTATAAGGCTATAGAAGCTATAGAGGCTATAGAAGCTATAGAGACTATAGAAACTATAGAAACTATCATCCTCCCCGATTCCGTTCGTTGACGGAATCGGGGTTTTTGTTGAAAGAATTTGCGGTTGGCCGGTAAAAGGACTACTTTTGCAGTCGAAACATTAAAACATGAACGTTATGAAGAAGATTTTGTTTTCAGCGATGCTCACAGCATCTATCATTTCACTTACAGCCTGCTCAAGCGACGACCCGCTGAGCGACCTGATAGACAACAGTAGCGTGCCCTCTAACGGGACAAACAGCAACGGCAGCCAGAATTCGTCTGCCGACAACACCAGCGAACTGCTGACGTTTAATGTAGAGATTGACAAGACGACCGCAGAACCCACTACGACAGCCACCGCCACTTACCCTGAAGCAAGTGACGACATCAGCAAGAACACCTTTGCGACCGTTGTCAACATCGACATGTCGAACCCGACAGCCAAAGAAGAAAACGGCGTCACCATTACCGTTGACGGAGGCGACGTCACGGCCAGCCACGGCAACACGGAAGGCATCTGCTACGTGGTGACCGGCACGACAGCCGACGGTTCGCTGACCATTGACGGCAAGACCGACTTCGAACTGAACCTGAACGGTGCCGACATCACCAACAAGCGCAGCACCGCCATCGACATTGAGAGCAAGCAGAAAGCCTTTATTGTACTGACGGGCAGCAACAAACTGACCGACGGCACCACCGCTGACGACAGCCATAAGGGAGCACTCTTTGCCAAAGGCAAGCTGCTCTTCAGCGGCACAGGCTCATTAGAGGTGTATGGCACCTATAACAACGGTATTCACGGTAAGAGCAACATCGTGTTTGACAAAGGCATCAACCTGTATGTCAACTCAACGGCCAACCACGGCATCAAGGCCGGTGACGACCTCTACATCAATGGCGGCATACTCAATGTTGAAGTCTCGGCCCCTGGCGCAAAGGGCATTAACGGCGACATTGACGTCACCATCAACGGCGGACGCACAACGGTGGTCAGCACCAGCAACGGCCAGTGGGACGACGAAGACTTAGAGACAAAAGCCTCTGCCGGCATTGCCTGCGACTCAGTGCTTACCGTCAACGGCGGCGAGATCTACCTGAAATCGACGGGCAGCGGCGGCAAGGGCCTGAAGGCCGACTGGGAAGCCTACATCAACGACGGAAAGATTCGCATCATCACCACGGGCGGACTCTACTACAGCAACGGCACGACGGAGAACCACAACTACACGGGCAACACCGACAACCTGAACGATGCCTACAGCTCTTCGCCGAAGGGTATTAAGATAGGTACCAAGAACGAGCACGGCGTGCTGGAAATCAACGGCGGCGACATCATGGTACGCACCAGCGGCAATAATGCAGAAGGCATAGAGAGCAAAGGAACATTCGACGTGACAGGCGGTACGGTGCTCGTCTCGGCCCACGACGATGCCCTCAACTCGTCAAGCGACATGCTCTTCAGCGGCGGCACCGTGATAGCCGTAGGCACCAACAACGACGGCATTGACTCCAACGGCAACATGTACATCACGGGCGGCACCATTGTCTGCTTCGGAGCCAGCGGTGCCGAGACCGGACTCGACATTGACGAACAGCACAAGCTCTACATCTCGGGCGGCAGCCTCTTCGCCATCGGCGGACGACTGGACGGCACACTGGGCAGCACCACGCAGGGCATCATCAGCACTTCGGGCTCTGTACAGGCCAACGGAACAGTCAGCGTGAAGAGCGGCGACACTACGGTGGCAACCTTCACCATGCCCCCCTACTCTTACTCCAACGGCACCATACTCATTACCGCGCCTGGCCTGACCAGCGGTTCCAGCTACACGCTGAGCCTCGGCTCATCGTCAGCCAACGTGACAGCCTCTAACACCTTCTCCGGCGGTATGCAGGGAGGCGGAATGCCTGGAGGCGGCGGCCCTGGCGGCAGATGGTAAAGAACTATAGGTCCTATAGTAGCTATAGTAGCTATAGTAGCTATAGAAACTATAGAAACTATAGGACCTACAATAATTCCCCCCAAACACCGTTATCTACAATAAGAAGCCTATCGATGAAAACTTTACGCAACAAAGAAAACCTGACGTATCTGGCACTGTGGGGACTACTCTTCATCATACCAGTACTCAGCCTGTACATAAGAGCCAATACCGACCCCATGCTGTCTTTCAGTTGGGGAGAAGTGCTTGCCGTGTGGCGCGAACTGGCATTATTCTTTGCTATCTTTCTATTACACAACTTCCTGCTGGCGCCCCTGCTCATTTACCGGCAGCACAGATGGGCCTACTTCACGCTGGCAGCGGCCATTGTCGTCATGTTCGCCTTATGGCAGTGCAGCAACAGGCCTGAAATGAGACACCATCCCATGCATACGGAACAAGGGCCTCCACCACCCAACACCCAACACCCAACACCCGCCACCCAACACC